>Ga0056128_1004259_pt1 | contig 17850 bp, 9 predicted proteins | sample WorMetLIZISLAND2_FD_71113 | JGI IMG/M metagenome (GOLD analysis project Ga0056128, IMG submission 71113) | Marine gutless worms symbiont microbial communities from Max Planck institute for Marine Microbiology, Germany - Olavius geniculatus... ... | reverse complement strand
GTATCTCAGTAACGGTGCGAGATAGGGCCTAGGTTACTATTAATCACTAATAGGAAGTCGTACACTGGCTCTCGATTGGCGCCGAATTCAATGACCTTGAATGACCTTAAACGCTAAAATAGGGAGTTTTGTAGATTTTTTGGCGATTTCAGGCTGCGACACAAATCTATATAATTCACAAGGTGGCGCCACGAAACTATCGTTATGCGGTCCAGATAGAGAATTTGGTATTTGTATATTAACGTAGCGTGAACGCCCCTAAACTACAGCTAAACTACTGAACCGGAACTGCTATAGGCTTTCGCGCATCTCGTGAGCATTAGCTCAAATTTCTTGTATGTATGTGTTTTGTACATTAAAGATTGTCTTGTTGAGTAAAAGGTCATATATTCAGACACGTGATGTATGGTGTCTACAGCAAGTTGTTATGACAGAAGCAAATCATAATAGCAGGCTCCATCAACCGTAACTTTGGGATCGACGAATATCATACCAAAGCCGCACAATTTTGACTGTTCGGATGTTCTTTTGCAAAGAAGGCGTTTTACTTGTTTTAAGTTTTGAAAATTGATGATAGAATATTTGCTCAAAATATATAGCCTACAAGAATAGATGGCTTGCTTTTTCACCCGTGGCTAGCTGGTAGGACAACAGTGGTATGACTGACTGCCCAATGCCTTTATATGACATGACACAGTTTCGACCATGTTACACATTGACTATACGTAAAAGTCTACATCGAATCTAACTATGCTTTTTACAATATACACGACTACACGGTCACGATCGACGTATTGATATACTGCGGAGTTTATAGAGTCAACTGCATTCTTCGCTTCAAATGTCGTCGCGTGAACTTTGAATTTTACTTTTTATCTATTACTCCGATAATGAGAATTATCCTAAGTGATTGTCCTAGAAAGCTTCTGGTCATGCTGTTATCCGGACACTTTTCTGAAGAGTTTGGTTGTAGATTTTCATGGTGTTAGAGACATAATAAAGTAGTCGTAATCATAAGATATTCGTGAGCGAATAAATGCACCTCTGGTTCGTTTGCGACATGGCGCTGTGTTAAAGTGTTTTGGTTGAGTGACTCACTCACTTTAATAGAGCGATAAATAGCTACAATAGCGGCGTTAGCACGACATGATTACTTGCCTGTCACTGGCGAATACTGATTCACGGAATACTTAGGCCTATTTCATCACCCCCAGTTTCATGCATCACGTCTGATTGACATCATGCGATATGCAGCTAGCTGTTTCGATGGCGTTTCTCATTTTCACCACATTCTAACACTCTGACCGTTTCTCACACCTGTCCACCTAAAACTTGCCGAAAAGATTAATGTATCGTCTTATTGCAATTTGTCGATGGCCGTATGCTGAACATTAATTTTTTTGTCTTTCCCTTCTGCAGTGAAAGTTGAAACACCCATAAATACTCTTACGTTGTGAAACGTTCACGCCAATTTTGGTTTTTCTGTGAAACGCAAAGGTAAAAGGTAAAGGTCGTCAATTTATATAGCGCATCGTCGCGAACACGCCTCTAATGCGCTTTCGTCACTAACCGAAGCCGCCGGCCGCACGGCTACCGTGTGCAGCCTGCAGACACAGGCTGGCGCAGCGGCCAACTAGGTAGCTTCAGTCAGCTGTACTAAGATCCCCACCTTTCGTAACCCATATATATCGAGTTACTACTCATTTAACTGACCCGGGAGGGATGGCAGGCTGAGTTGGTTTTGTTGTTTGACTGATAGCGGACGCTTAACCCACAAAGTGGTCAAACGGACATCCATCAGTTTAGCGCAGGGTAGGGTAAGTTCGCCGGCCAGGACCGACGTTCTAACCACTATGCCACGCCGATTTGATTTCGTATAAGTGACGTATAAGTGACGGACAGACGGACAGACAGATGAGCAAGACCAGTAATGCGGCCTGCTAGATGTGTGTATATGAACGTGGGCTGTGAGTTGCAGCGGCGGCGGAAGTTGAATTCTGATGGTAAGAGGCTGGTCATTGTGGCCTGCATTGTTACAGGAGGCCTACAGACATGCGGCGACGAGTGGTCATTAAATTTTATAGACACTGCGAGTCGAGTCAACTGCGGCGCGCGTGCACGACGTCGATACGGTGACGTACGATGACGTACGATGGTGGGAACGTCATAACTCGTCTTTCACATGGAGTCGCATCAATCAACGTTTACATGCTCGTCTGTCGTGTGTGTGCTTGCACTGCTGCTACCACTTTATTGTTTACCTTGACAACAGTATGGTACCCTATAACGTCCATCGGCGTCAATCCAAAGTTAATTTTTTGAGGGGCGAATGGACCGAGTGGCAAAATTTTATCTGGACGCAAATTGGCGTGGACTCACATTTCGCCCAGAATTTTTCATTTCTCCCACATTCGGATTAACGTCACTGCCGACGTCACATTATCGTGCTGTCACGTCTTGCGATGACCTGTCTGTGTAGCAGAAAAGCGCTGTGGCTCTGTTCATAGATCTATTTTAAATGTTCTAAAATACTGCCTTTTGGAGTGCTTCCTGTAGTATTGCGTGAGCCGGTTGCTTGCAAATTATACAACGTTCAGTGAGCAGACCATGTCATATAGATGAATGAGTCAGCTGTATTGTGAGGAATAGTTTTACAGTTTTTAGCTGATCATACTTTAGTTACGGTCGAGCTGTTGTCATGGTTGTCGTACGTCTGTTTGTCTACAGGTTACGGATGTATTGTGGCTAAAGGGTGCAAGATAGGGCCTAGGTTACTAGTAATCACTTAGTGGGAAGTGGCATACGCCTACGATTCGAACTTCTGTTTTGACATATGGCGCGCTACAAATGCTGACTTCTTACTTACTTTGTCATATTAGATGGAAATCATTGACCTTGGATGACCTTGAAGGTCACTGACAACCAGTGGAGTCGGCTATTCTAGCGACAGCTGGGCTTCTTGTTTTTGCTGGTTTGTGTTACATCAACTAAGTTCCACATGCTTGTGGGTACCGTGTGTAAGCCTACCGTAGAACTTCTAATACAGTGATATAGCATATAATACTTTCCCTGACCCCGGCCTCGGTCATATATCGTGTGGCCTAGTTCATGTCACGGGATATTGAAAAGACATTGATTCAGCGCCGCGCTGCTTCCGGTAGCGTGCGTCACGTGATTTCCGCTGATTACTGGACCGGTTCCGACAGAAGCCAATTTAGTTCAGTAATTCGTTTCCGTCGCGAATAATTGCGTCACCGGTAAGTGAGAGAACAGTGGGCGAGGAAACAGGTGAGTCAGGGTCACTGAGGGTCTAAGACTGCTCTGCAGGTGGCCCACGCTGTTATTTGCCGCCGGTATCAATTCAGCGATGTCAATTTCGCCGGCTAATATTTCCGTTGTTTCACGTTTTGCAGGTTTTAATTGCGTGGGACGACGACGATTGATTTGCACGCCATGCACACTTGCTACTGTGACTGTGCTTATTGGGACATCATTGACTGTAACTGCTAGAGGTCCAACGCGTACACGCGCGCTGACCGTTTAAGAATGAAAGAATTACTAATTTCAGGGGCAGTGTTAGTTTTCGAAGCTGGGGGACAGGTCTAGTGGTTGTCGATTTACCACCGCAACCCCCATAGCCTATCCCTCTCATCTGTCGAAAAAGCTCGGATTTGTCAGAATCTCATGGATCGTCTTGTTAGAGGCGGGGGAGAGGTCCGGCGCCCCTCCTGGCTAATTTTTTCACCTTACAATTACAGTGGCACGTCTTGTCAAGTTACGAAGGCGTCATCGTGGGGACAGCTTACTAGTCCGAATAGCGCGAGGGTTATGGATATGGATAGAAATGGAGATAAATTGCATTTTTGACTTTGTCCAGTTTGTCGGCTCTTAGCCATGGCGGCTTTTGGGTATGGCGGACCGGAACCTGACCAAATTCGGACTAATGTCTCTGTGGACTAGCGACCACCCGCAGTCACTGTCATAGTAGTCTATTTGAGCTATTTCGACGATGCAAAATGCGAATAAACTTGTGACAGACAATGCAGACAAACAGTAAGTTAAAAAAGTAAGTTGAAAATGCACTATATCGACGTACATTTTTAACGTAAATTTTACATCTATGCTGCTGTTTGTTGCTGAAATTTATTTGGGAACAAATGAGTTTTTTTAATATTTAAATATACACTTAATGAATCGCAAAAAACAATGTTTTGATAATAAAATTTAAAAAGAAAGATAGGCCTATGCTGGTTTTTTGACTTCTCAAAACAACGTTCGCTACGTTGTTTGCTTATGTCGGATTATTATTGACAACAGTTAAGCACACACGTTTGATTAATTATGGCAATCGATTGACAGTCGTTTATTAATAGGCTGATTCATTGAACTCCATTGATCGGTGATCATTCACGGTGCGTCGTCGTGTCGCCTGGTTAACATAATACGTTGAGACGCTTTCATTTCTGCAGGCTGCTGACGAATGAGTCGTGCAGATTAGAATGATTAGTGTTGACTCGTCGATGATCGATCGTCATGTTCGTCGTGGAATTATCGCTAAAACAGCAGCGCATTATGGGTCGGTTGTTACTGCGGTTGTGGAATCGTTGTTGACGGCGCGTAACAGGTGAACAAGGCGCACGTGGAGAGAGATAGCAAGGGAGAGAGAGAAAAGACAGAGCGGTGGATCAAAGCCATACAGCGGCGCAGAGTTTGACAGATGGATGAAACATCGGATTGTCGTGACGGATCGGCGCGTTGCCGACGAGATTGAACGGCGCAGCGTCCAGGCATCTCGCTGCTACCTGGCTGTGAAGCCGTGGAACTGGCTGCTGTTGCTGCTGCTGCTGCTGCTGTCAGCGCCTTGTAATGCGCCAGTCGTCCATCGCATGATGGATTATTCCTCGAGTTGACAGAACACTAAAAGACTCGGAATGTTCGCTTCTTCTTGACTTGCTACTCTGCTAGATCGCTGTTCACAGAAGTTCACAGGCGCGTCTCGATCGCGGAAACTTCTGAGAAAAACAAGTTTACATTCTGGTTTTTTTGCAGAGAACATCTCACCACTGCAACGACAAACTTGAAACTGCAAACGCTCTTGACAGTGTCTATACCAGATTGTAATGTGAATTATAGAAGTGGCGAAACTAGATACTACATTACGTGCACATACCCAATCACCCAGGTCATCTCAGTCTTTTATCCCTCCGGGGCATAGGTAGTATACCAGTCTACTTAGATGACGGGACGCGTTTGCCCGTGTCGAGTTTGTCGAGTGGCGGTAACACAGTACTCACATGGCAAGTGATTTTTTGTGGAGAGCTACTCAAACCTTTTAACTTTAGAAAAGCTTTTTACACGACACGGGACACGTTGCAGTGACAAGTGCAAAAAACTGAAACTATGCAAGAATTTGCATGTCCGTCCGGTGTTTCGTATATTGTATAGGCATATGCGCATCTGTTGACTGGTGTCGTACGAACCCACTGGCTGGTCGTAGTCAGTGCGTCATGTTAACGACGTTCGACAGAATTCCTGCCCATCGCTTCGCTTCTGCGCCGCCTTCTTCCACTTCCGCCACATATCTCGTGGTAACAATCTGTGCCAGTTCATCCACCAGCTGATTTTACCGTCAATGAACGGTTCTTCATCGTCGCCACGTCAGATAACATTGCCGGCGCTGCCTCATGACGACTGCCGCTCAAACAGGTTGCGTGTTCATGCACGCAGCATCTGCTGAGCTGTCGACTCTGATATCTCAGAATGATTGTATCCTGTAGCTCAACACAAAGCAGTATTACTGTTGAAAAAGATAGTCAAGCCTTGCTCAAGGTTAATACTACCCGCGGGTAGCCGCAGTATGATGCATTTGACCTTGACCTTTGAGTATGACTTTGCAGTTCAGTAGGGTTCTAGAGGTTGTCGAGGTATAGGCTCGTGAAAAATATCATTAAGCTGAGTGTAACAAACTGGCGGTTGATGAGTTAATCACGTCAACAGAGAAAAAATGTGACAGGTTTAAACGACTTCAATCTCTATAGTGAGTGATGTCATGGGCCTACCAGATGCAGTAACGACTCATATATAACCACTATCTCGGCGTTACTTCCAATAGAAACACTCGATCGGTGTCGTGAAACTGATTGGTGCTTCCGGACCTTCGGCGTGAGCTTAACCTGACGAGCAGCTTGATGGTTATGTGTAATTCAGACGCAGTTGATGGAAACATACAGTAGCAATACGCTTTCGTCGAACTATTGTTTCTGCAGCTTACTGACAGTCGTGTCTGTGGATGTGTTTATTGCAGCGCTATGTGCGTTATAACAGTTTATTTAGACCAATTTACATTAGATTAAATCAGATGTTTTTTTCTATCATATTATTCATTCATTAGAATGAACATTGCATGCATTTCCTTCACATTTTTTGTGTCATTTTTAACAAAATTCCAGATCTTCAAAATTTTTTTGCAGTTGCATCAGTTGTCTACTCTAATCTACGCTTCAAACATTTTCCTGAAAATTTTTTGCAACTAATTTATAACTAAAATGCATTTAGCTGCAGCTGATTTTTGCAGTTACTTTTCTGCGTAATCATCATTAATAATTATTTCGACGTTTGAGGCAGTTATTGTCATTCATTGTACCGCAAACAGCAGACTGCAGCCGACTGTGCAAGTCGTCCAGGTGTATTTCTGCCAGTGTAATCGGACGTCGAACGGGCGAAGTCTGCAAGGCGGAAGCGAGTGATAAAGCATCTTTCGAGATAACATTGGAGAAGATGAAACGCGGAAGATGAGACGAGCAGAGAGAAGAGACTAGGGTAGCGCGGTCATCGTCATCACTATCAATAACACAGACGGACACAGGTGAGAGAGCACAGGTCGACGGCGTGGGACAGAGACAGCCATAACGCAGCGCACCGCCGCGGCGTAGCGCCTCGTCGTGATGAATTGCGCTGTCTGAGCACGGCGCGCTGCTGCAGGTAAGAGGCGTGCACGTGGTCCAGCAGCAGCAGTCAAAGACTGAGAAGCATTTATCATTGTGCAGGGCGCGTGGCTGCTGAAAGGCCGGGCACGGTGCGCGTAGTACGTTTACTATACACACGTCAGTCGGTGTAATGATGTTCTTTACGTCGCTCGGTTGGTTGGTCGACTTGGTCCGTGAGTGTTTTCTGTTACTGCTCGCCACGCCATACGCCGGCCTGGTCCTCCCATTATCTCTAGTTCTCCGCCGCCTGGAACTGCTATCCACGTCAACCACAAAGGTTAGGTCAGCGAGGCGGAAGTTATGCGCAAACGTCCTTCCCTTTTCGTGTTTGTTTGTTAGTTTTGTTGGCCGATGCGGCGTCGGGTTAATGACGAAAGCGAGAGAGCGTTCGATGTTGAGATGTCTTGATAGAACGGACGCATGGTCGGTCGTGGGCGGAACGCGAATTTATTGGCGCTACATCTGAAGAAGATCACGAAGACTCGACGACGTTCTTCATCAGATGACAGACGAGTTCCTAACCTCTGCAACGAACAGTTCATGAACTCGCTTTCAACATTTCATCAGACCGATGATATCCGGGTTATGCGAAGACTGTTATAAATAGCGCTGAAACTTTCTAGATCAGTATTTTTCGTCGACCGTCTCTAGTAAAATCTGCGAGCCTATGCTTCAGACTCAGTTGTGAGAACTGCAGGTAGTGTGGATTCCCAGATTCCTTCCGTGACCATCGATCATCCATGTACGATAGTGTTGTAGATGCACAGATACAAGCTGTTTAACAAGCGGCAAACAGTCAAAGATGCTATAAAATACCCTAAACATGCGACGTAAATGCTATTGGCAATGTCCTTAAATTTCTCTTTAAAAATTACACATTTTAGTATGGGTGAATGGTCATTTGAAGTCAACATTTTGTTAACAAGAAATTTGAGCTAATGCTCATGACGCGCGCGACTACGCGACAACGACATAAACTAAGTTGTCCGAATAGCGCGAGGGTCAGGTAAAGAATTACATGTGTAATGCAGAATTGCACAAATACAATAAGGCCTAATATTAATCTTGCGAAAATCTGCAAAGTCGATTTGTGACTATAGTGACTGCGCATTTTTGCTTAATAATGGCTATAGGGCCTAGTTTACGTTTCTTAAAAATTAAGGTCCAAAACACCTGGTTATTTGGAACACGAGCGTAATTAACTCTTTTTTGTTTTCTCTTCTATTTTTGGTCGACCCTTTGTCGTATGTTTGTCTGTCGTCGTCTGTAACACATGTATTGCGGCTAAACGGTAGGTCTTACCGGAAAACTTATTACATAATTGATTAGCCTGCTGTCACAACTCTTCGCTTTTTGAACGCAAAATTTTAACGGCCCATTGCAAAGGAAACATTTTAAAATTTGTGAATGAACAAAAGTGGGGCAGGAGAAATGTGCGTTTTCAAGCGATAAGTCACCGTATCTCAAAAACGGTGAGAGATAGGGCCAAGGTTGCTATTGATCATATAAGTCAAATAAGCGCTTTCAAACGACACGAAAACCATCGACCTTGGATGACCTTGAAGGGTCATTACCCACTCTGCTATGCCAATCGTGCAGTATTGTGGCTAAACGGTACATCGTAGGGGGTCAGCGATGGTACTGTTGGATACGGTGATAACAAGTTCCTTTTGTCAATAGTAACCACGTCTCTGCAGCGGTTTGGCCGCAATTTTAAATGCAGGTAAAGAATAGGGATAAGTTGCATATTTAGCTTTGGCGGACCTTGGCTATCGTGGCTCTTGGCTATAGCGATCCCATACCAAATTTGAACTAGTGCCCCTTCGATGCCCCTTCTGACAAGTGACCAGTCCCACGTAATATTTACTATTATTCAAACTCCACAGTGAGTCAGAGTATGAAATGCTTACTGTGGCTAAACATAAGGCCTGCTCAACGGCTGAACTGAATTTGGGGGCACTCAGTTGTTAAGAAAGTTTGATTTAAGCTGCAGTTTTTTATAGAGCGTAAAGACAAGATGTCGTTATTTGTTCAGCTGCTATAAGCTGCTGTTGGTGGCTAAAAGACTGAAGATAGCAGTTTGCATATGAACGGCTTTTGCAGAAATGTCAACATCATGCTAGTCGATCGAGGCAGCAAGTTGCTGAGCTGAGCTGACCTCACATAAGTACGTGCATGCTTACCAAGTATTCTATCTGAAGCCACTTCAAATGCGGCCAACAGTTAGTCAGCTCATTATAAAATTAACGTACATCACACGTAATCTGGAAAGTAAAAAAATCAAGAAGCCCAGGTGTAGCTCAAGTGGGTCGACTGTACCGCCTATATCCGAAAGCCAGCGTTCGACTTTCGGTCGAGGAAAGCAAGCGATTTCGTAGAGTGACTACACTACAGTCCTATATACGCGCTATGGTGACGCTGCTATATCGAACGCTACAGTCAACGCTAAGATACGATACGGTAATTCAGTGCACATGGGTCATAGCTGCAAGCAACAACTTTGCATTTAAAATTGCGGCCAAACCGCTGTAGAGACGTGGTTACTATTGACAATCTAAAGGAACTTGTCATCACCGTATCCAACAGTACCATCGCTGACCCCCCTACGACGTACCGTTTAGCCACAATACTGCACGATTGGCATAGCAGAGTGCGTAATGACCCTTCAAGACCATCCAAGGTCGATGGTTTTCGTGTCGTTTGAAAGGGCTTATGTGACTTATGTGATCAATAGCAACCTATCTCTCACCGTTTTTGAGATACGGTGACTTATCGCTTGAAAACGCACATTTCTCCTGCCCCACTTTTGTTCAACCACAAATTTTAAAATGTTTCCTTTGCAATGGGTCGTTAAAATTTTGCGTTCAAAAAGTGAAGAGCTGTGACAGCGGGCTAATAAATTATGTAATAAATTTTCGGATAAGACCTACCGTGTAGCCGCAATACATGTGTTACAGACGACGACAGACAAACATACGACAAAGGGTCGACCAAAAATAAAAGAGAAAACAAAAAAAGTTAATTACGCTCGTGTTCCAAATAACCAGGTGTTTTGGACCTTAATTTTCAAGAAACGTAAACTAGGCCCTATAGCCATTGTTAAGCAAAAATGCGCAGTCACTATAGTCTCAAATCGACTATGCAGATTTTCGCAATATTAATAATAGGCTTTATTGTATTTGCGCAATTCTGCATTACACATGTAATTCTTGACAATAATATTATACACTGATAAAAAACTTACAATGAAATCTTATAATGAAATCCAAATTTCCGAAAGTAAGTCTAATTTTATTCGTCGAATAATGACGATATTACACACAGCACATCGTTAAGGCGCGTACAAAGCGTCGTAACTGAACTGAACTGAATTCATCTTAACTGACACGGTTTAGTTGTTGACGAACTGACCAATGGGCGAGCAGGGCGAGTCCATTGGTCGTTGGTTGACGCATACGTGCACGTAGTCACGTAGTTAACGACGTCGTTAGACGATGCCTACTATAATGCATTACTGCTTGCCCATCAAAAATGAAACCACGTCAGTTCAGTTCAATTCAGTCAGGCTACGTTGCTTTGTAAAACGCACGTCAGCTGAGTTGTTTTCTCCATTATAAGATCGTCCATTGTTTTTCGGTCACCGGCATTGTATGATGAGCAGTGAGTAGGCCTAATCTATACAGCATTCGCCAGGCGGCAGCACGGTGTCTGTTACTCGCCATAAACTCATTGCGTCGATGAACAACTTTGCGGGATCAGTCTAGTTCAACGTTCCATTCGCGTCACTGGCGCTCCTTGTTGGGGCTTTAAACCCCATTGACGATAAATATAATAAAACAAAAATTATAGCCTAACACTATATACAAATGCATATAAGTTTATCCGTTTTTACATGTTCTTTTTGTTAACGAATATAGGCCTAAAGGTTTGTAGGCCTGTGTGTTTTAGGCTACCTTGAAATGTGTTACTTTTATGCGATCGTTAGTCCATACTACGCGTCTTGTCTGTCTGTCCTTTCGTCTGTTTGTCTCATTTTGGCTCCTGACTCTAAAACAAAGAGGCGCATGCAAACCAAAATTTGGTCGTTCATCAGGGCAGCAGTAAACGATGCGTCAATCTTCACTTCGTATGGTCGCCGGTCAGGCGGAAAGCCGCACAGTATGTCGGCACTGGACCGACATATTTTTATAGTTTTTCCACAAAATGGACTAAAATGCGTTTGGTGGCCGAGCGGCCAAACGGATTTTGGTCTATTTTGAAAAGTATGCAATAAGAACTTTTAAAAACGTAAGTTTACTTAACATTATTTTTTAAGTAGGCTATATATGCATTTTACCGTTGTGAATAGTGGTATAATTATCACGTAGCTTACGTACACCGAGTGGCGCATGTAGAGTGGAACATGCAACAAATAAATCAGTCGAAGAGTTTCGGAAACGATTATCCTTGATCATTGCAGTGTAAACACTGTCATGTTCACCTACATTACACCAAAATTAGAGGCTTGTTTTCGATTCTGGAGTTTTTACGCACGGTCTTCGTTGCATTTTATTTTTTGTGGTCTTCTGAGCTAGTGGGTACTTCAAGTAAGTAAGTAAGTAAGTAAGGAAATTACCTTTATTTGCAGGTGTCAATCGCACAAGCATTACATTGATCAATAATGCACTCAAAGTTACAAACACACCAAAAACAACATACATATATACAAAACCCTAAAAACTACTTTAAAATGGCTTTGGTGACAAAACTTCTTATACAACTGAATGATTTGACGTTGGGAGAGAATGTGTAAACCTACGATGTTTATCAGCCGGTCAGCTGATGTTGTCTTTGCTCTAAGCATGCATCGCTGCGTCGCAACCGTTGCAGTCGGTCGCTGCTGCGAGAATTCCGTCATGTTTACTGCGAGTTGATTAGCTCTGCTGCGCTGAGAGCGGTGCAACGCGGACCACGTGTTGCTGCTGCTGTTCCGATGACGTGTGAGATGTGGAGTGATGACAGCGTAATCCCCTGGCACCGGCGCAGTCTTACAACCGTAGCGTAGCGTAGCACCACTCGTGTCGTCCACTTCCGCTCAGTTATTGCGCCCCAACCCCACGTGCTTCGATTAGTTCAGTGTGGGCGTGGTGTGCGACAAGTTGTGCAACTTTCTGTACACACGCGTGTTGTGCAACTTCTAGTAGATTTGTTGTACAGCGGAGCCGCAACAAATCGACGCAAGTGGAGTTTGAACCTTAGTTTATCTGTGCCTGTTCAGCGAAGTTCTAAAAAAACTCATGTGAGGCTGCAACCCTTTATCTGAAAAGTAACCACGTTATGTACCGCATTTTCTGACCGGCAACGCGGCATAGGTGTAGGCCTAGGCTACTACATTGTAGTAACGAGGACGAAAATACAGTATGTGTGCATCACAGAATTGCGACAGTTCGACTGTTTTAGTGAACTGACTGAGAGCACGCCATCGATGACGTTAAGAGGACTTTTTCGTATGCCTGGCCTGCATGACAACGAACTGTTGCCTGTTGTCGATGTCGCGCGTGCGTGCGTGTGGCGCTGCTATATAGCACCTGCACTCACCTTGCACCAAATCACTTCCCGCCACAATTTGATTTCCGCTCCAACAATAGCACAGTGCAGCGCTGGCGTTAATTGCCTGCCTCCAAGCACTTTGCCTTAAAGCGTCAATGCAGTACACGCGCCCACGTTTGATATAGCACGAGTCTGCACGACTAGTCTGTACTGTAGTCGCTATAAGACAGATTTCCGTCTGCATGCCTGTTGAGCAATAAACAGTGCCTCTAAATCTACTTCAATATAGGCTTACAGTTTACTTAGCGATGGTGATCTGATTACGATTTTAACGCTTTGAAGATTTTAAAACTGTGCTCCAGTGTGCTTTTAATATCAGCCTAGTTTGAAAGTTTTTGTTGATTGCTTGGAGCACGATTACAATGTATGCTATTTGTAGGCCTATGGGCAAGACATTCTGTTATACAAAACGCCTAAGGCGATTTCGTGCTTTATATCTGCCGTGTTTACATTATGTACAGTAAATAACTGTCTGCTGCTGGCAAGTTGCATACGATTTACGAGCGCATTACAAATTGCAGCGCTGTTTTGAGCACGTTTTTCAGCGCACCTTGCCGTATGTTTCCAGTTTGACGTCCTAGCAGTCGGGCAAATGAACGATGCATCAGGAAGGGTGCAAAGGTTCCGTGCAGAAGACCGTCGCTCGCTCTCCGGTGCGGAGCGCCTTGAACGGAGCTGCGCGCATTCTCTTGACGACCTCTGACTCTCTGTCTCTGCACCCAGACACAGGCGTCGATAGCTATATGTAGTCAGAAAGCTAGTGGTTTTGCTGCCAGTGATTTTCTTTAGAGTAAACCGAAGGACTTACTACGAAGAATTCGTCTTGTAGAGTACTGTAAATAAAAGACAAACCGCAAAGCGGATCAAGTACAAAGAAACAAAATTTTAAAATAATTTCATACATGAGTGTGGTTCGGTCCGACATTTTAATAATGCAACATTTCTGGAGGAAATTGACTGAGAATTGACTGTGGGACATTCTTCCATCGGACGTCAGGCCTACGCCCGCACCGTCATGAACTCTTGGTCTTCAGTCAGCGTCCCAAGACTTTCTTGTTCCGTTGTTCATGGCCGGGCTTACTGAACTGACATTTCGTGGTTTTAAAAATAATGCTTTTGGAGGCAGTGCTGCGTGAAACTTCTTTATGATGATGATGATGATAATGTTGTTTACTGTTTTACTGTCCGAAAAGTACTACATTAACAGTGCACAGATTACAGAGTGATCCAGCATTAAGTAAGCTTCAGCATTTTGTCATATCTGTATCAAATATTAATTTAACAATTTTTAAATTTTTTTTCATCGGTATGACTTGAAATTAAGTGGTACCTAAAAAGTAAATTTAAAGATCCCGTCACATAAAAAAAACTTTGCTAATCGCTACAATACCTTGTGAAAGAGGGGCCCTGATCAGCTTGTGAATAAACAAGTGACAAAGCTGACTAGGCCTATTTGACGACTCTTTTAGAATGCGGTAGGATTTTTTGACGGTTAGTGTTTTTTTCAAGTTAACCACTGATTTGGGTAGTGAAATAATTTGGTAAATGTATGACAGTTAAGGGATCGCTTTTTATGGACCCCCCGCTATATAAAAGAGCACATGCATAGGCTTACACTTGCTGGCATGAAAGTCTGCGAGAGCCAGTTTGCGGGTGGCATAGAGCTCTCGCTGCGTTGATAGAATGAAATCTATGTAGGCCCTGCAGCTCTGCCTCTGCGGCCGGTTCCAGGAAACATGCATTCAGCTATCAGCATGGAGCCATGGAGCCGGTGCAATAGACACGCGCACCTTCCTACTCGGCGCCTTCCACCAACGCTCGACAGTCACCTCGATCACGCGACACGGCAGGAGTTATCTCATAAAAGAGCGTCCATCCCCCTTTGTCTTTTTAGCAAGTTCCTCCCTTCTAACCGAGAACGAGGCGCTATAGGCGTCGAAGGAGAAATGGAGAGAGGGTATCCTCTTCTCCAACCGACTATTGGGGGAGCGTCGAGAGTTCCCGTATCGGAGTCCGGGCCAAATCAGTGGTCAACTTAAAAAACACTAACCGTTTAAAAGATCCTACCGCATTCTAAACGGGTCGTCATTGTAACTTATTCTGAAACTGACCAGGGCCCCTATTTCACAACGCATTGTAGCCGTAGCAATGCGTTTACATTTTATTGATAACTAGTTTTGCATTCTAAGTGTCACAGAACACTTCTGCGTGCAAAATGTCGTAAATATATTAAAAATGCAGAATCATAAATTATAATATTCAACTAATTTCCCCAAAACCTCTTCCTATTTTTTCTTGGCGCATTTGCCCCCAAGGTTTATATGGTGTATAGACGCCTTTGACCTCATAAACCGCGACGGTTGGCTCGAAATACTGAGGCGCAGAATTTTTATCAGTCAGTCATTTATTGCACCAGATTACAAATTCACAATATATATATAAAACAGCATTATAAATTTCAATCAGTATGCGGTAACGGCACCAAAAGAGCCGTATAGCTGTCTGTTGAAAACTGGCGAACAATAACATGATCATGTCCCGCATTGTCACATTCCAAACTTTAAAGTTGTGATTCCCACTGCAGTACGTTACCACTGATTGTGGCACCGTGCACTGTTGCTAATGCTAAAACGCTATCGACTTATTGACGATATAATGGTCCTTGCATCAATATCTAGTAATTTTTCTTCGATCTGACCTCATCCTTTAGCAAAAAGTGCAGCGAGTGTATTTCTGCAGTGAAACAATTCCAGCTTGTTTTTTCTCCAAACATTTTATGATATTTAACAAACCTATTAATTACTACAGTCATAATTATAGTAGCGTACTGTGTAGTTTTTTTCTTTTATATGGGGATGTGCAGCTTATGCCTATCATTTGCACAGAACACATCGTTTTGTTTATATACGATGTAAAGCATAAAAACACACCAAATTTTTTTACCATAACTTGAAGAAGAGTTATCCAATGTTAATAATTTTGGTACACATATTCATGACACAACTGGCCATCAAATGGCCGTTCAGTTTCCCACCTCACCCAACATCTGCTTCTGCACTACCTGGGAAAAACAGAACAGACAATATATGCATTAAATTTAACAAAAAAAACTGTATAAAATTTAATCTTTTCGGATATGTGGTCACCAACAGCCAATCAATAACAAGGTTTGACTGTGGTGTAGCACGTCTATTGAATAGGCCTAACATTCAGGAATATTGATGAATTCAAGAAGCGACTGGTGAAGTCTGAACTGGTCTGAAGCAGAAAAATGGAGAAAGTGTCTCCGAGCCAAGCCCATGTCCGTGGGCCAACATTTTAAACATTTTTGTAGGCAGCTAAAAATGGACATTTAAATAAACTATTAACTAAAACGATGAAAATATGGATAAAGTGTTTGTTTTTTGTGTTGTTTTGATTAAGCAATAATACCACAGTGGTTAAAAATGCAACATTTTGTTTGTTTTCTTTCCCCAGGTAGTGCAGTAACAGACAATGGGTGAGGTGGGAAACTAAACAGTTATTTGATGGCCAGTTGTATTAGGAGTATTCGTATCAAAACTTATTAAAAATGGATCACTTTTCTTGAAGTTATGGTGAAAAAAATTTGGTGTGTTTTTATGCCTCACAGTGTAGTATGAACTATAGCCGTTTTTAGTAGGCCTAGATGCTCGTGTTCCAAACGTAAATGAAAATATTTGCCGCCATACAATTGCAGCAAAAAAAACAGGAACAGAACAATTACGAAAAAAGTCGTAACAGGAAACAGCTGCATTGCTGAGCACACTTTAAATCATGATGCAGCCACGTCAACTGATGCTACCGACGAGAGTTTGAATGCCGACCTTTTTATCGCATATGGTATATTAATGTAGTTAATTTCACGAGTCGCAAGTGTGTCAGTGAATTCGCTTCAATTCTTACGTGCAGACATGACGACCTCATTAGAGTGCCGACAACAATGCATGCGCTCGAGCATCGTGAATGCCGCCGACAACGCCTGTCTGTTTTCTAATTCTTCAGAACCCTTAATCCGCGTTCCGTCTGACTATGCGACTGTGTCGGCGGCGGCGTGCGTTATGAGTACATCTGGCAAACAGCTGGACAATCGTCGCCAGCAATATGCTGCCCGCCTGCCTACCTGTCTGCCCGCCAGATAAGCGCCTGCTTGTACACCTGTCGATTTTGTCTCCCTCCGCCGACCGATCGGTCGGCTGAAATCTATTTAGAAGAATGGGCGTTGAGATGGAGAATTTGATGGTAAGCGGGAAGGCAGGTGGTGGGTGGGGCAGAGTACAACGAAAGACAGACATACAGACTGAGAGAAAGGCACAGGACAACGGGCAGGTAGACGACCCAATGGCGGGAAGCTACCGACAGCTCTACCGTTGATCGAGGCACGCGATAAGGCACGAGACCGCAGAGACCATAAATCACCTGAAAACGTTTGATTGCATTTCCTATAGCCGGACAGTTTTTAACGTTTTCACTATCGGCGCACCTACATCGGACGTTTTTCGCTTGCAATAGCTGGATTTGTTCGGGATAGTTTTTATGCGATTGTAAATTAAACTCCCTATATTTATGCGGCCTATTGATGCAATTATTGTAAGCACGTGTTTTTATGCCGTGTCTTTGTACACCATATATCGTGCAATATGTGCACATGTGTGATATTAAATGGCCGTTCCGGTTTCGCATATACATGGCTTACAATACATGACGCTATGACAGTTTTGGTCAGCGAAACAGCCCCTGGAGCCATATGTGTGTTTTTACTATCACCAGTACCGCCTTTCTGTCGATCGAAGACAATTAAATCACACGTACAATGCATATGCATACGTATTATTTTATACGTAGATTTTCTTATGGCGATTAAAAATAACTTTCAGGAAATGACGTGTTAATCATTAATTACGCTGCTTTTTTACTCACTGATTATTAGCATAATGCATGACATAATACAACCAATAGCCGCCTAACCAGAATCAGTAACAAGTAATTTGAGCAAAGCTCATGAGACGCGCGAAAGCCTATAGCAGTTCCTGTTCGCAGGTAATCGTAGTCTATCTCCATCCATTTCGTCGCAATTCACTCTTTTGCCGCCAAAAATCGCCAAAAAATCGCTTAAAATCAATATTTTTAGGGTTCAAGGTTGTTCAAGGTCATCGATGTTGATAAATCCAAAAAGCCTGTCACCAGTGCTTGTTATGATAAGCAGCATGTATGTACCTATCTGCCACCATTTTTACGCTACGCAAGAAAATTGCGG
>Ga0056128_1004258_pt1 | contig 17851 bp, 9 predicted proteins | sample WorMetLIZISLAND2_FD_71113 | JGI IMG/M metagenome (GOLD analysis project Ga0056128, IMG submission 71113) | Marine gutless worms symbiont microbial communities from Max Planck institute for Marine Microbiology, Germany - Olavius geniculatus... ... | reverse complement strand
TTTTTCGTAGTAATTCTACAGCCTTCCGTTGTCATGTTTTGTCACTCACTGTAATTATAATAGCGCTCACTGTGCTTTTACCCCCGAACTATGAATGAACCATTATTCTAGCTTTATTCGCTGACTGTTATTTTAGATCTCAAAGATATAAATAAGCTTTATGAGCTTATTTCCTCTTGTATACCACTTATGTAGTGGGTGGTCATTGAGCTGAGTTGTGTGAACCTGTGACTGAGTCTTCAGTGTGTCATTTCCTATAGCTGTCACATTAGTTTTGTTTGCATTTTGCAGCGCTTACAGATGGGCTGTAAACATTCGACGCCAGGACTTAATCAAGCAGACACCTTCGTACTTGAACAAAAACTGTTATCTTTGTTTAAAATAAACGACTTGAGGAACAGACTGCAGCCATCAGCTGTACCGTCTGTAGTGCAAGTGCCAAATCCGCCAAAGTTAGTGTTTAGCAGTTCCAGGAAAAGAACTCAGCCTGAAGTGTCTGACTGCAACGAACCGCTGTGTAAAAAGATTACATTGGAAGGTAAGTCCCAGTGTTTATAGTCATTAGCAATAGAGATAGAGTTATATTGTTTGGGGTGGCTATTTATACAGCACCCATGTAACCAGCATGACAGTGGTTACCACAGCTGTACAAACCGCAAATGCTGGAGAGGCCATAATAGCATGGGGTTTTTCACAGTGCAAAGGCAGGTATTCAGGTACCTATTTCAACACTGTCACAGGTTTTTTCTGCATTAACAAAATCTACACTGTATATGGAAAATCACTGTTCAACAATAATATGAACATAGCTCATTTCGGCTTTGCACACATCGACTGTTGCCACAACCAGCATTGTATTGCGAGATGATTTCGTTGATTTAGCTTGCAAAACTGCTAATGACACTAGTGCACAAGAATCTGTCAGCCACACAGATGAATTGTTCAATTTGTTTAGCAGTGTTTCAATTAAATGCCTTCAGTATTTCAGTGAGCCGTGTACTGTTGTTGACCTCAACACACTAAACCAGTACAGTTTTTGGACTGCCACTACATGAATTTGACGGTATATTGTGTTGTGTAAAATTGAGTAAAGTTGAGTTAAATTTAAGTTTCTTCAACAGCTGCAATAAATTTTATGTTGCCATGTATTTTGTATTTTTAGTTTAAAATGCAGAAAATACTGCATGTATTTTCAACAGTCTATTTTAGATACTTTTACATGCAAGTACTTTAAATTACTATTCTAGATACATTTCTATGCAGGCATTTTTAGATGTATATTAAATACTTCACTTAAAGTTTTTATGTTGAACATTACTGGCAGCAGCGTCAGTGTACTAGTTGTGTCAAACATTGTAGGTAGCATAGCAATTAGTGTTCAAAAATTACCGGTAAGATTGGGAATGCTATCGTTACCGAAGAATACACTAAATTTCCGGTAAATTACCCATATTTTACTTTTAACAGAAGTGCATTCCGCAGAAAAAGTCTCAGAATAGCTGTTAACATACGTAAGTAGACGACTTTGGCGCTTTAGTTTTAAAATCAAATTGATTGGACTATTATGGCACTTAATGTGTGTAAAATTAAATGTTTAATTTAAGTCTTTAATGTGCAGTTTTTTCAAAGTTCGTAATTTACCGGTAATTTTGCAATTTTACCTTACCTTAATTTACTGTAAGTTACCGGTAACGTTACGGGAGCTTTAAAACCTAATAGCAATTGCGACATTTTTTTGTAGTTTTGCTGCATTTAAGTCTGTTGCTGGTGTTGCAGAAACAGCCGATGAGGCTTAAACAGATCAACCTACTGTAACTGTTACATTTAAATGCAACGAAGATGTACCAGATCACTCAGTTAACCAGCCAACTAACTGTTCTGGAGGTTTAAATCCTCTTTTACTTTTTCTTTGTTAACTTCACTGTCACCACTGTGCTGGTGCATGTTGTTCTTGTTTTGTGTGTGACATAATTTCCGCGTATGATTGAGGACAGAAACAGCTTTCACCTGTTTCTTAATGTCTAGTGTCTAGAACTTTGTCCTAAAATTACACTTTTTGCTACTGAGACCCCTGTGATTGCTAGTTGAATATTTTTTGCAGTCGCTGTTGTGTGGCTTGACATATAAATTAAATGAAGGTCGAACGATGCACACATGTCCCCAGAAAGCTTTGGTCGCTGCCAGCATGAGCATGCGGCTCCACTAATGAGAACGCAAATGAGAAAAATAGTAGTTTTGCTGAATTACTAAAAAAAATGCTATAAAATAAATAAAACGATTTATTTTTATTAGAATTTTAGATAATGTGTCGCGGGCCGCAATTAACGCCTTCGCGGGCCGCATGCGGCCCGCGGGCCGCGAGTTTGAGACCCCTGTTTTATACCATGTTACATACCAACCAAATCTCACACTCACAACAGCCACTTAATGAAAACAAAGCAAAATTAAATTAAACCTTTCAAATTTAAAAAAATACAGAGACATAACTTTGAAAAACTTACAATGCGTATCCTCATGTAGGTAGGACTCCTGAAACCAGCCACAAAGTTTCTTTAATACTTGTATCAAGTCAAGAGAACTATGGAACTCTCGTTCCCACTTACTTTCGCTCCCGGGAACAAAAGTTCCATAGATGGAACTCTCGCTCCCTCTAACTTTTGCTCCCGAGAACTTTTGTTCCCGGGAGCGAAAGTGGCGTGGAACTTTCGCTTCAGAACTTTAGCTCCCAGGAACATTCGTTTGGTGGAACTTTCGCTCCCGCAGCCAACGTGGCGTGGTTTCGCTCCCACAACACGAATTACATGATTATTTAATTGATAAACTAATGGCATTAAGACGTTATGGCTTGTTCGTATCTTTGGACTTGTACAGCTTGTAAAAGATAGCAGGTTTTAGCAAATTATTTTACTAATTATTTTATCTTAAATTTATTAAATTTCCTAAAATTTTTTAAAAGTTTTTATAAATTTTTTAAAATTATATTTTTTATTAAGTTCTTACCATTATTTTAAAATTTAGTTTTTTCCCTAAACCTTAAACTTATTTTTAGTTTTTCAGGAAATATTTAGGCTAGCTGTAGCACGTCTTTCCTAGCGACAGCTCCATGGGCTTTCTTGTTTTGGATGTTGAGCATTTACACCGCATGCTGGCATCCTTTGATTTCAGCTGCTTCAGTAATCAGTAATCATTAATGTAGATAAGTGTTATTTATAGTGTTATTTGCTGCGACATCCGCAGATCCGCACATCCGCTTTTTACCCGTAGCCTACTACAGTGCACTGCACGAAAAGACACTGTTTGGTCATTAGCGAAAGCAAGCGATAATCCTCGGAGTAGATCGGCAAACAAGCTGCCGCTAGTATTCATAACGTGATATTTGTAATAGAATAAAGTTGCGATTCACCCATGCGTTCGACTGCTGGAAATTCGCAACAGCACTGACTATTTGCTTGCGTCAGTCGCTTGCTCGGTTGACATGAAAATAACGTATAATAGCGTACATCCGTACAAGCCTAATACATTTCATTAAAATCAATGCTATCAATCGCGGACTTTACATGCCTACGTATCGTATACGATTTAATGACTAATATAATTTAATAACTAATTACAAACTAAATACAATCGGCTACGGTACCGTCACTGCGACAAATTTTCCAGCAAATTAAAGATGGCGGTGCAGCACGAGATTTCGAGCGGCGCGCGTAGCGCGCATGCGTACTGCTGCAGGTGCGAATTATTTTAAAGTGTAACGAATTTTCCGCTACACTGGCTTTCTATCTCTGCAGTAGCCTAAGTCGAATGGCGACAACTCTGGATCGTGATTGGCTACACCAGCCCCACAAAAATGTAGCGACAAAAATATAACAAAACAAAACGGTTTATATCACCGATCTATATGAAAACGACAGGTATATTCTAGGTAAACAGAAAGGTGTAAAAAAATAATACGAGCGACACCAAAATAAACCTGTCGCGTTATAACACCGAATAGACGCACAAAATAACACAACTTAACTAAACTGTATCTCAAAAAACATCCCGACATTTTTGACTGTAACTTGAAAATCAGTTATCGAATTTTGATAAATTTTGGTACAAATATTTCTGACACAACTTGCCATTAAATGTCTATATAGTTTTTCGCCTCACTTAACGCTTGTTTTTGCACTACCTGGGGAAAGCACAACCTGCGAAATATCACTTTTTATGCAATGCGATATGATTGCTTAACTAATATAACGCGTAAAAACACATTTTGTTCACATTTCTGATACTGTGGCTGACATTTCATTTACTTGTTCATTTTTCAACTGCCTACAGTAAAAATGCTTGAAATATTGGCCCACTATATAAACACGGGCAAGGAGACGCTTTCTCCATTCACTTGACAGCAGTATTAATAATGTTCTGCTCCAGACCAATACAGGCTCTACCAGTCACTTCTTGACTCTACAAACATTCCTAATTTTTTTCTGGTAGACACACTGCTGCAAGACAGTCAAACCTTGTAATAGACCTGCTGTTGGGGCCCACAAATTAGGACAGCTGAAATTTATTGACGTTTTTCCATTCATTTTAACACGTATTATGTCTGGTCTGATTTCCCCAGGTAGTGCAAAAAGCAGACATTAATTGAGGTAAAAACTAAAACACATATTTTATAGCCAGTTGTGTCAAAAATATTTTTGCTAAATATTATTAAAATCTGCTTATTTTTGTTCAAGGTACGATCGATAATGTTGGGGATGTTTTTTGGGACACAGTGTAGAAACACGATATACACGAAAATAAAGGTATAAGCCGACCGTGACAGGCCGACATTTACTATTTCCACAGACACGTACTATAAATGCGATTGCTTTGCACGTTTTTGTGGCGGCAATTGTAAAACTTCAAAAATCTGTCATTAATGAACCAAGTTTTTTTTACTATCAAAGCAAAGTAGCAACTGACAGCACCAGTTGAGAATTGCAAGCTTGTACCCGTGACACATTATAACGTCAACGTTACGTTATGTCTAACAAAAATATTTTATTAGCTGCCATTTTTTGTTGAAATATTTTTGAATTAGTATTTCTTATGCTATAACTGTTACAAATTTCATGAAAATTGGTCATTATTTAAGTAAATTAATAAAGCAAAAACGGTTTTTTACGAAACATCGTGTATACCTACTTATGTTCTCGTACTTGTTTTTAGCACATGAGATTTTAGCACTTACATTGTCGCGATGTATCGCTAGTCACCACCTAGCGCGGTACACGATAGTCGTTGTGCAGCAGCGACGTAGTCTCTCAAAGCACGCCTTAATAGTAGTTTGTGTCACTGTTGTTGACAGTACGGGCTAACGTATATAAAAATTATCTTCTTGCTTAAGTAAAGATGTACGTTGGCGTATTTTAGATAGTAGTTTCTTTAGGTAAAGTGAAAGCATTAATTAGTACGTTGTACTTTTGTTTAATACAAACACATTAGTCGGTTAGTATCGGTAATCGGATTTTCATTTGCTAACACTAGAAAAACCGCTTAAATTATTTGTAATTTTTGTAAAAATCTGCTCAGTTTATATAGAGTGTAAAGGTGACATTGAGGTTGTTGATGTAAAACAGCACAAATCACAGTTTGGAAATTTAAACTTTACCGTTACACAGTCAGCAAAGTTTTTCCGACATTGTTTAATAGTAATGTTTGAATTTTTAAATTGTGATTTGTGTTGTTTCATATTTACAATTAGTTTACAATCTAGTTTTATTGCAGTTAAAAGTAATTTAAAGTTAAATAAAATGTAACAGCATAGTAACCATTACGAATATTTTTACTAACTGCTACTGTTACTCTTACTATGACTTTAAGTAGCCCTTACTTTACCCTTACTGTACTTTATCCCTGCCATAACACACATTAAATTACCCTTACTGCTACCACAACTTTTCTTTTACCCTATCACTGTCCTACCCTTATTTTTATTACTACTACTAATACTATTGTTGTGACGGAAGTCACATCTTTTTTAAACTACAAGAATAATTTAAATTGATCCAACACTAGAACCAACGTTGTCTACTGGCGTCGTTATGGGGGAAGTATGGTTGCAACTTGCCGACAAGAAGTGGGAAGTCCGCACGACTCACTTCAGAAGTATCGGAACCAACTTCTAGGCTCGTCATAAGAAGAGGAAAGTCTATACGACTAAATATAGGAGTATTGAAACCAACTTCTCGCAACCACACGAACCCGGAGACAGAGCTGTACTGCCACTCAACGCGTCCACAGGTGGCGGATAGTGGAATGACCTGTGGCAGCAAAGGTCAGCTGCGAGATAAGCGGATTGGGGCAACTCAGTCCGTCGAATAAGCAGCCGCGGACCAACAGCAGGGAGAAACTCAGGTCGCCCTGAAAGAGCGCCAACTGAGAAGGGACCATACGACTAGCAACAGCAGGAGTATCGGTACCAATCACAAAAGGCGCGAAGCCAGGGTACCAGATGCATGCCTAATCTTCTGGCAAAGCAGCAAGCCAACACATTTAAATGAGGAGGGAAAACTGTACGTCTAGCGACAGCATAGGTATCAGTACCAACCTCATAGCAAACGTTAAGGCAACACAAGCAGCCAGCGCCAGACGGACACACGACTGGGGAAGCTGGGATCTTTCCCAGCAACCGAAGTGGCTCTCACAGGCTGTAAAACGGCCACCCAAGCACTACTCGAGGAAGGAAGACCGTACGACTAGCTTACGCAGGAGTATCCGTATCGGCCTCAAAACCACAACTGTGGGGAGGTGGGATCTCACCACAGTAGCCAAGCAAGCTCACAAAGGCCGGGGAGCAAAGTATGAGAACCTTGCTCCCCATATGGCCCCCACTCTCACAAGAGAACTTCATGAAATGAGCACTATAACGATACAAGCAAAACGGACCACGGATCCTGCACGGTCGGCACCAGCAGGGACAGGGTCTCCAGGGGCATCGGTGTTCGGCCGTGTGGTCGCCAGCGTGGGGTCGTTACCGGCAACGGTAGTACCAGGTTGGCTACCGGGGTCGTCATCAAGCGAAATCCAACCTGTCCCAGGCCTCGGGACGTCGACCCACAAATCGCAAGAAAGCGACAAGTGAAAAACCCGATTCAGTTTGGCACCTGAAACGTGAGAACAATGACCACTGATAACAAGGCGGAAATTGCAGAAAACAAAACGGCAAAGTTGAATATCAGTTGTCTTGGTTTGTCGGAAGTACGCTGAACCAATAAAGGACACTTCGTGACAGATAATGGGAGTATGATCATATACTCGGGTAGCAAAAGAAAGCACGAAGCAAGAGTCGTAATGATACTCGACAAGGAGACATCGGTTTCCATGTTCGGGTAAAACCCGATTTCAGAACGTCTGCTGACCGTCAGACTCGTTGCTAAACCATGGAATGTGACATTGATCCAAATGTACGCTCCGACGAACCAGGCGACTGACCAAAAGAAGGATGGCTTTTACACGACCTTGCAGCAAGTGTATAGCCAGGCACCAAAGCAGAACATTGTCCTGATGGGTGGTGATTTCAATGCCAAAATCGGTGAAGGGGCACCGGTCGGCAAATTTGGGCTGGGCGTCAGGAATGATAATGGAAAACACCTGGTCCAGTTTGCCCAGGCAAACGGCTTACTAGCTACAAATGTTATGGTCAGACAGCACCCGAGACATCAGTACACCTGGTGCGCTCCGGGGGGTGCTTGCAGGAATCAAATCGATTACATACTGGTACAAGATCGATAGAAAAATAGTGTGACCAAATGCAAGACATGTCCAAGTGCGGATGCTGACACGGATCACACGCTGGTCCGGCAAAAATTCAAGCTAAAACTGCACAAAATATAAAAGAGCAAGGCACAGCCTTGCTTTCGTTATTGTCAAGCGGAACAATTTCAACTTGAACTGCACAACCGGTTTCAACTGTTAGATACTCCGGATGCAGCCGACCCATTAAACTGTGTTGACGCAAACGCGCAATGGCAACAGCTAAAAGCCGTTTTAACAGAAACGGCGGAAAGAACTCTAAGCAAACAAGTCCGGACCGTTAAAAAAGAATGGATCAAGCCCGAAACTTTTGCCTTGATTGAAGAGAAACGCAACTGTCTCAGAAACGAACCAAAATACAAGGAGCTGAAACGACAAGTACGCGCAAAACTCAGGCAGGACAGGATCGACCACTTGAAGGGTATATGCGAGGAAATCGAGGAAAATGGCAAAAAGAACAAGTCGAAAGACTTGTTTCAAAAGGTTGATCGCTTGACAAAGAAAGCATGTCCCAAAGTCAAAGTGATATCGGACCAAAACGGTGGCGCACTGACAGAAAACGCTGACATAATTGAAAAGGTAGCGAGAGTATTGCGAGACCCTGTACACCAGCACTGACAATGATACATACGACTTGGAACCTGGTCAAGCAGAGCCGGTTCCAACAATAGAGGAAGTCAAAAAGGCACTCGAATTTACAAAGATCGGGAAAGCAACAGGACCAGATGGCATACCAATCGAGTTACTCAAGCTGGAAGAGGATTTTGTGGTTAGGAAAGTGGCCAGACGATTGGACCCAGTCGACGTTTGTGCCACTCTACAAGAAAGGGGACCCTTCAGTATGCGCAAACTATAGAACGATATCTTTGATATCTCATGCAAGCAAGATACTACTGAAGGTCATCCTCGAAAAGATCTTACCCAAAACTGATTTCGAGGTGGCTGAGAAACAAGCGGGTTTTAAACCACAGCGCGGTACGCACAATCACCTTTGCAGCCTCAGAATCCTCACAGAAAAAGCTCGGTCCCGAAGGCAGCCGCTGTACATGTGTTTCGTAGACTTCGAAAAAGCCTTTGACAAAGTAAACCACAAGAAACTGTGGAAAGTGATGGTAAACATTGGATTCGCGAAACATCTTGTCGCTTTCATGCTAGCGCTATATGAAAATCAAAAGTCAAATGTCCGTATTCATGGAAAGACAAGTGGTTGGTTCCAAGCCAAGCAAGGAGTGAGGCAGGGGTGCATTCTGCCCCCTTACCTCTTTAACCTGATGGCTGAGTTGTTAATGCGTAAAGCACTTGACGGTTTCGATGGAGGGTTCAAGATTGGCGGAAGGTGCATCTCCAATCTTCGGTACGCAGATGACATTGTGCTAATCGAAGAAGAAGAAGAAGAATTACACGACTTAGTAAACCGCTTGCATGAGGCGGCTACTGAACTGGGTATGAAAATAAATGGCAAAAAAACTGAGGTAATGAAAGTTTGCGATGATCCAAAACCAATAACTGTAACGGTAGCTGGATACACTCTGAGTGAAACCAAGTCGTTCAAATATCTTGGTGCAAAGTTCAACTCCGAAGCGTCGTGTGACGAGGAAGTCAAGTCGCGACTAGCAATCGCGAGGCAGAGACTGGGCGAGCTAGTCCCAATTTGGAAGTCACGTACAGTGAGCAATAAACTAAAAGCTCGACTCATCAAAGCACTAATCTGGCCTATCGTCACGTACGGCTCGGAGGCATGGACACTGAACAAAGAACTATGTGAGAATGTAGAGGCGTTTGAGATGCAATGTTACAGACGTGCTATGCGCATCTCTTACGTAAAGCATGTGACGAACGAGGAGGTTTTACGAACGGTGGGCCAAGACAGGGGCCTATTGGGGCAAGTAAAATCACGCAAACTGAAATACTTCGGTCACACAACCCGACACGAGAGCTTAGAAAAAGATATCATGCTGGGCATCATGCCCGGAAAACTTCGGCAGAATGGCCAGAAAAAGCAGTGGATCGATGATATCATTTAGTAGGGCGACAGGAGCCTGGTCGAAATGGTAAAAAGACAGGCTGAAAACAGAAAGATTTATCGATGCTTAGTTCATGAAGCCGAATACGCTCGTACATCGGGCACGGCAAGCTGATGATAATGGATACAAATCAAATTTTGCTAAATTTAGCAACCCAAAATCCATTTGTTTTGTTTTTAAACTTTACTTTTTGGCAGTATTTTATGGATTTTATTTTGCGCAAAGTAAAGTGAAAATTGGTTTTCTCTTGGAATACGAGTAAGTGCAATTAGTTCTCTAAATTTTCTATCAATTTATGCTCGAAACGGACGGGTGTCCTATATCGCTTCAATTAGCTCTCAAAATAGGCCTAGACAATTTTATCGTTAACTTTAAAAGTGTTATAATAATCTGACGTTTGATTAGTTAACTATAGCAATGTTAAAAAATGTAGAAATGTTTTCTGTTGCTAGATAATAACAATTTTTCGCATATTCAACATAACATTCTGGCGGGGGTATGTAGGCTATATGCGCTGTCGAATAATTGCACACTGCCTATACCAAAACAGCCCGACCTCAAAAACCCCAAATCTGATGCAAAGATCACAGGCTGCGCGGTAGCGCAGCACTGTTGTAAGGGTGACCAGCCGTTTCAATGGAAAAACCCAAAATTTGACCCCCAGTATATTCCAAACCCCTTACTTTTTCCGGACCAAAATTTGCACAGATGATTAAGTCTAGCATATTTTCTGATATACAAAATTTGTTAAAAATCCGTTCACGAGGGGCTTCCTTACAAATAGATGAAATGTAACGCTAGCGTGACTTTTTGTACCTTTCTTTCCCTTCCCTTTTTTCCTTGCCGTCCTTCACAGGATAAAACGACTGAATTGATTTTAACGCACGATGGCTCATATGACGCGATTTTACGCAAAAAAATATTTTTGGGAGCTACAAAATTTAAATTCAACATTTTAACCTATTTTTACAAAAATATGAAAAATTACAATGGCGCCTATGGGGAAAATTAGACAATGCTAAAGTTAAACCATCATAACTCCGGCAATGTATAAGATAGAGTCGTAATTTTTGGTTTTAAGGTATGTTTTTTTGGAATTGGCCAATTTAACGGTGTTATTTATATTTACTTTTAATTGACCCCCGTTGCCATGGCAACAAATTTTAAGACAAAATTGACTATAACTCAGTCTATGTAAGAGATATCTGCAAGATTTTTGCGTCAATAAGGGAGTTTTCTGGGATGGGCCATCAAATGCTGCCAACGAAATTTTTTGCGAACGACCCTTGTTGCCATGGCAACAAAATTTAAGACATAATAAATTAGATCTCGGCTTACGTAAGAGGTATATCGACAATCTTTGCGTCAGATGAGGAGTTTTCGAGGTCGGTTTATTTTGATGTGGGCAGAGCGCGTGCGAAATTATTTGAAAGCACAAATACGCACCTTGGCAAAAATCATACGTTAAATATACGAAAAATTGTAATTATCTACCAACAAAAACATTTTTTTTACATTTTTTAATATTGCTGTAATTAACTAATCAGGCGTTAGATTAGTATGACAGTCTAAAAGTTAACGACAGAATTTTCTAATTCGACAGCTGCTTAAAGCGAGATAAAACACCCGTCCGCTTTGAACGTTGTAAACCCATAGAACTAAGCAAAGTGGCCCTTATTCCAAGATAAAACCAATTTTAAATTTACTTTACGCACAATAAAATAAATAAAATACTGGCGAAAAGTAACGTTTGGAAACAAAACAGACGGATTTTGAGTCGTTAAATTTAGCGAAAGTTGATAGTATTCATAAGGACGCCAGCAGACATCGTGGCTGCTAGTGTTGGGTCAATATAAATTATTACTGTGGTTTTTTTCAAAAATGCGATTTCTGTCACAGTAGTAGTAGTAGTAGACATAGGGGTAGGATAGTGATAGTGTGGGCGTAGGGTTATGGTAGCAATAGGGGTAAGGTAAGTTATGGTAAGAGTAGAGTATGGTAATAGTAAACTAAGGGTTAATTATAGTCGAAGTAGAAATATGAGTAGCAGTAGTTGTGGTAGTAGTTGTAATGGTTATTTTGCCAGATTTTATTTAGCTCCAGATTATTTTCAACTTTAACAAAACTGCAAATATTTATGTAAAAAAAACTGTTCATCACCAATACACAATGTCAGAAGAATTTTGCTGACTGTGTAATGGTAAAGTTTGAATTATTAAATTGTGATTTGTGCTGTTTTATATCTACAACCACGATGTCACCCTTACACTGTATTCCATATAAACTAAACAGCTTTTTACATAAATTTTCAAGATATCATAGACATAAGCCGTGTTATAGCCTATTATGTCCCAAATTTTGTTGCAATGGCAACGGGGAGTGGTCGGAAAAAATGGCTGGCAGCGTTCAATGGCCCGTTTTCGAACCCCCCCCCTTTATAGACACAAAAATCGCGCAGATATTTTCTACACACACTGAGTGTCCCAAATTTTGTTGTCGTGGCAACGGAGGTCGATTAAGAATAAATATAAATGACACCGTTAAATTAAGCGACTCCGAAAATCATAAATACACTGTGAACCATAAAAGTGGAACCGTTTTATTTTTGTAATAACTTTGTCAAATATCAACATACTTGGATAATATTTGACACACATGTAGCGAAGACAATCCTGAACTAGCTTGTGTGCAAATCACATGTCAAACTTTTTGCTGCTTTGTATTATACGCCAGTAAAACAATACACTATGAAATAGTGCGTGTACATAGCATCAGCAACTTAGCAAGCAGAGTTTTTTCATTGACAAAATGTTTAAAAGTAAACACACTTGCCAACGTCAGTCAAACAATGTCACAGCTTGTGTTCAAAGTGTCCGCCTTTAGCTGACACACAGTTTTTGCCATTCGTTCACTGCCTCGTCGATAACGCGCTGTTTCATTGTGGACCACACTTCAACCAAGCGCTGCTTCAGGTCGGTCACATCAACTGTCAGAGACCTGTACATCTGCTCTTGAAAGTAACCCCAGATTTTATAATCGACAAGATTCAGATCTGGGCTGTTGAGAGGCCACAGATCTGGACCAATGAACCTGGGCGTCTTGTGTGCAAGCAGGGCCACTGTGTCTTGTGCTCGGTGTGCCGGCGCGCTGTCCTGCTGGAAGATGAACACTTCGCCTGCAATTGAGCGGATCGCTGGCAACATCTCTTTCTGTAGCAACACGACACGATAGTAGGCGCCATTTACCTTCACACCAGACTCGACAAAGATCAGGTCAGTGAAGCCGAGCTTTGACACTGCAACTGAAACCATAATGGATTTCGAGAACGTCGAGCGTGTTCGAAGCAGTCTTTTGGTTGCGATGTCATGCTTCTTGACTGAGATTGGCGCGTATACCTTGTCATTTTGCAAGTTAACTAGAGGCGCGACGTTGAACATTTTTTCGTCCGAGAAGAAAATAAATTCAACTTCTACCGATGAGAAATTTCGTAACAGCTGCTTCGATCGAGTCAAACGAGCCAGACGATTAGCTGCAGTGAGCTGTTGCGCGCGACGCTTTTTCAGACACTTCAGTTAAAGATTGCTGTGGATTATACGCATCACTGAGGTTGCTCTACTGATTTGACGAGAAGTGTGGTGTGTTTGTGTCGCATCTTCCTGACTGAGCACCAATTCATCGACAGCATTGATGTTGCTCTCCGTGCGGACTGTGCGCGGTCGTCCGCTTCCTGGTCACCGTTCGATTGTTCCTGTTTTTTTTTCAGCTTGTCAAGAAAGTTGCTCACCGTCGATACTTTTCATCCCTTGCTCGGAAACTCATTAATTAGCTTCTTGGCTCCAAAACCCTTTAACATGTTAAGTTCGGAGATCAAAATATGATCTTTACTAAGCACTGGCATGTTTACAAAATCAAAGCGTCGTCTGCTACCCAGTCAACAGTAAGCTAGTTCCCAGTTACAATAATTTTGTAAATAAGTAAATAAATATGCACCCATGTCAGTAAATGTCTAGGCTAAAAACATGCCAAATATTATCCAATTTCGTTTATATTTGACAAACTTATTACAGAAACAAAACAGTTCCACTTTATTATGGTTTACAGTGTAGAACCAAAATTTGTGACTTTATCTTATACACAGCCGGATGTATGACGGTTTACATAATTGTTTATTTTTTATATTTTTTTGTCAAAAAGGACAAAAAAATACTAAACTTAAATTTTGTAACCCCGAAAAACATTTTTTTGCGCGAAACCGCGTTATATATGTTATCGTGCATTAACATCTTTTAGCCCTTTTTTGCAGTAGGCGGCGGCAAGAAAAAAAAGAAGGCACAAAAAGTCACTCAGACATTATATTTCACATATTCGTAGAAAAGACCCCTGTAAATAAATTTATACCAAATTTTGCACGTTGAGAGATATGCCGGACACAATCATCTGTGCAAAATTTTATGTAAAAAAATAATGGGTCTAGGATATGCGTGGGGTTAAATTTTGGGTTCGCTTTACAACAATGTTGCGCTACCGCACAGCCTGTGATTTATAGCGATGTTTGACCTGCTTTTATTTGTTTATTTATTAGCTTGCCCGAAAACGGTAGTTTTGGGAGTGTATTTCTGTTTTGGCACAGATATTTATTTTTTCGCCCAGAAACGGTGAGTTTACAAGCGGACTTCTGTTTTACCGCAAACGTTCATCGCTTTTGCCACGAAATCTCAAAGGTTCCTCGGCTGATTGCCGTTATATTTTTTTAAAGTAAATTTCAAATATTAAATCTAACATATAAGAACTTTTACTTTTAATTTTATTTTTTCCTGCGGAGTGAGTGGCCACAAAAGCAGCCAACCACCTTTGGGACCACAACATAAGCCCAGTGCGCAGGCCCGACAAACCCCAACGTGAATAAAAACTCTTAGAAACTTTAGCAGACTTTAAGAGAAAACCAGTGGACATCACTCAAGGTGTCTATATTGTCCACATCGTACTTGGTATCGGCTAGCTCTGCATGTTAACTGTGTGGGTCGCTATGGAGTGGAGTTATAGGAGACAGGTCGCCGGGTCGTCGACTGACACGGACGGACGACCATGGTGTTAGGGGTTCTCTCGGGGACTGGCTGTTATCGACAATGTCAATCAGACTATCTATCATAAGTATTGTTTAATGTAGTCGGACAATTAGGCCTACAACAGGTACATAGATGCACCATGCCATTTAAACGTAGTTAGTAGCAGTCAATAAAATGTAAGTAGAGTTTGTGTGCAGTCCATTATTGTGGCACGACTGGTACGGTGCGATGCAATGTGAAGTGCCACAGTCTTGCACGGTGCAAGGTACCGTGCAGAATATCGCCGTGCCAAAACGAATACCGCGCAGAGTCCCGTGCCTTGCGACAGACGTTCGCACGTGCGACAGACGATCCAATGGTGCAGGTCTCTGTGCCGCTCGACGTTTACCAGTCCGCCAGTTATAACGTCCAGCTGCAGAACCGGTGCCGTCCAGTTGTGCTGAGAATCTCCGTGCCGTGTAACGATCCACCAGCGATGCGGGTCATCGCGCTGTGAAGCAGGTTGTGGGTCGACAGCACCCGGAGTGTTGCGAATGATTAAGTCGTAGATTGGGTGTTCCATACACAGCCAGGATTGTCCCCGAAAAAAACGGAGTTTCTATCTGGACCTCTGCGACTGGTGTGTGGCGGACCGTCCCATCGATGAGTATACACGTCTCCACTTGACCTGTCATCTTGTCATAGGGTACGAGCGGGCGTCGAACTATCACTGCAGAACAGCCGGTGTCTCTCAGTACGCTCGCGGTCTGACCTTCGACTGTACCCTTCACGACTGGCATCGGTTTCAGCTGATCTTTGGTGTGACATGCATCAGCAACAACTGGATGGTGTTGGCCGCAATCTTGACAAACGACGATAAGAGCCTGACAGTGGTGTGCTGGTGTGTATGTATAAATACACTGTGGGCACTCAGCTCTATTGTGTTGTCGACAAAACGAAATGGACTTTCTGGGTTTAGCGGAGGGTTTACCTGTCTCTTCCACTTCCGGAGGCTCATCTGTCTCATACTCAGTTGCGTCACACTGTGCACCGAGTTCTTTTATCTCTTCCTGCAAACCTCTGACTTGTTCCACCTTCTCCCGAAGCATAGCCGCAGTAGAATTAGATTTTGCGATGCATTTCCGAGCAATGTGTCCGGTCCTGCCACATGTGTAACACCGTACACCTGTTCCTGGTTGTTGAGTTTGTCTGGGAGGCTTAGACTGCTGTGACGGCTGTCCATATTGTTTAGGCTGTGACTGATGGGGAGTGGTAACATTCGCATTTTTTTCGGATCCCTCGAGGCGATAACGAGTTGAGACACTGGTGTTGCAAATGTCCAAATGCATGACAGGTACGCCACTGTCGCATCCCCGATCGCAAACTTCAAATGTTGGAAGGTTTTGGGTCGATACCAAAGACAACATCAGTGGCATGAGCTTCCACATAGTTCTCAGCCTCCTCCCCGAGTTCCTAAATGGATTTGGGCTTACCTTCTTTTAGGTGCATGACCATTTTCTTGGGACATACACTGAAATACTGTTCCTAGATCACCAACGTCTTCAATCCATTGAAAGTCTTCTCAGCGTTCGCTAACTCGATCCATCGTTGAAGATAGTTGCCAATCCTAGTTAGGAACTAAGTTGGAGTTTTTTCCAGATTTAGGTTTGGCTGCACGAAAGCGTCTCTTGAATCCGTCGGCTGATAACTGGTATCGCTTGAGAAGAGCGGCCTTCAACGGATCATAGTTGTTAGCTTGATCAGCGGGTAACATGGAATATGCATCCAGAGCACAACCCTTTAGTAAAGTCGAAAGGTACAAAGCCCAATCTACTCGATTCCATCGCTGACATGTAGCAAACCTTTCGAAGCGACCCAAGTAACTATCCATGAAGTCTCGCTCTTTATCGAAGTACGGCATCCTTGGGTTGAATACTGTGGACTGATGTTCTATAGTTGGGTATAACTAGCAATTACCACGAATACTACTGCAGCTAATTGCCAGTAGATGGATGAGGAAAACGCAATACGGTAGAAGAACGGCAAAATGACGCAATACCGTAAACGATGCTACGGTAAATAGTAAAAGTGTAAACGGATAAACGACCTCACTCTCGGTAACGAAGTGTGGCTACCGTTTCGGGAAAGTATTAAATGCGAACAACGAATGTAACCAACACGCGCCTGATGACGGGTAATAACGCTTTACCTAACCGAGCTAACTTCATGTGTGACCAAACAGACTTAAGAGTTAGAGGACTATAAAATAATAGATATTGGGCTAAAGGTCTAATGCACGTTCCCACGCTTTTTCCTGTTTTTGTCGACTATGCGAAGCAGCGGTGCCTTCGTGTCTCCCACCGTAACGTGTTCCAGTATGTCGCAGTAGATGTACACGGAGTCGATGTCACCATTCACCAGAGAAAATCTGCGACTCGTTCCCGCATGATTGCGGTCGTATGCTACGTGTGCGTCGCCACCCAATATCTCGGCCAGGCTCTCGCTGAATCTAATAGATAATACCGTATCCAAAAGTTTGGTGAACGTCATCTCTATATGGCCGCCCTTGGGCGTAAACTTGATGTACGGCTCGTTAAAGATGTCTTTTGGCATGGTAGAGTGCATGGCCGCAATGAGATCGCTCAAACGTCTGTAGTTGCCCTCGGGAACTATGGTCGAGTAAAAATGCACGTTATCCAACGAGATGGTGTAATAGCATTGGTTTGCAACGACGTTATATACGGCGCCAGGAATCGACATCTCCGCCAAGCCCACTTTACAATCGCCCTCCAGTTCCACGGTGTCGGCCAGTTTGGTCGTGTAACAGACCGCCGTGTTCTCGGAGTAGTACTCCATGAAGCGGTTGGACGGCAAGGTCATGTAAAAGCGACTCATCACAGCGATGCGATTTCATCCACCCACGAGTTGAACTTGCTGGGATAACCTTTCCACGACACGAGATACTCTATCTTGCCACCACGCTTTCTCGTCTTT
>Ga0056128_1004257_pt1 | contig 17852 bp, 5 predicted proteins | sample WorMetLIZISLAND2_FD_71113 | JGI IMG/M metagenome (GOLD analysis project Ga0056128, IMG submission 71113) | Marine gutless worms symbiont microbial communities from Max Planck institute for Marine Microbiology, Germany - Olavius geniculatus... ... | reverse complement strand
TTAAAATTTGGTGACGATCGGTTCAGGGGTTTTTGGTTGGCTGAGGGTCAAAGTTTGCATTTTCCCATATACTTTGAAGGTCGTCCTTACAACACTCACACTACCGTGTGAGTGTGATCTCACCACACCATAAATGCGTTTCTACACTACCTTGTGAAATATCAATAAAATATGCATATATAACGATAATAACAAACAAACATTTTGGTAAAATTGAAAAAACACTTCAGACCAACATTACGGTGAATGATCTGTATGACACTAAACTGGGTCTAACACAGTCTAGCGTCATACAGATTATTTATCGAAATGTTGGTCTAAAGTATTTTTTTTATTTATCTAATTTTTTGTTATTATCGTTAGTTTTTTGTTACATTTATATTTCACAAGGTAGTGTAGAAACGCATTTATAATGTGATGAGATATGTGCTAATCACATTGCTAAAATTGTCCGCAGACTGTGCCAGTAAAAAAAATTTGAAAAAAACTGATCAATAATCGGCGAAGATATTGATAGAAAATAAAGTGCCACGGTTTTATGGCCCACGGTGTAGTAATTTGGCAAAAGGAGATCCGCATGAGGTTTGATTGCAATGTGGAGCTGGATTTGACTAGTTCACCTGCCAAATAACATCAACATACGTCGAGCGGTTTCACCAGGGTGCACGATTAAATCAAATCAAATCAAATCAAAATAGTTTTATTAACAGTAGCAAATACTGTTGAAGGAATGAAAGGTCAGAAAAAATTTGACATCTTACACCATCCCTAACAAGTTATATGCTACACATACAATTTATAAAATCAAGTTTGTTAATCTATTTTTAAAAACATGCAATGATGGTGCCAAGACAATATCACTATCTAAACTGTTCTATACATTAGTACTTCGGTTAGCACAGCTAAATGCACGGCTGTTAACAAGGCTAGCCTGTTTCATCAGCTTGAGTGTATGATCACAGGTAATGGAAGAGCCAAAAGTAAAACAATCAAAAAACTCAAGAGCATTAAGACCATGAGCAATACAATAAATCATTATCAAGTCAAACTTTAAACGTCGTAGTTCAAGCGACTCCGCACACAATATATCAAGGCGATGAGCATATGAAAAAGACTTAAACGTACCAATATGCTTCGTAAGCCTACGCTGTACCGACTCAATTTTTGCAATATCACAATGATAATGAGGGTTCCAAACAGGTGAACAATATTGAAATAAAGGTCGCACGTAAACTAAAAGCCCCAAACAGTAAGTTCTGATCATGAGATCTAAAACAGCGTCTTATCAGGGCAGCTATTTTATGATGAAGCTTTATAGACCATAGTTAATATGTGAGTATCGAACCGCAGTTTGCTGTCCATGGTTACACGCAAGTTAACAAATGATTGTGACAGACAGACGACAGACAACAGACAGACCACGTTACGGAGAAATATGTAGCAATAGGCGGAATCGCTTGCGCTGCAAGAAGGAATTCCGTCTAAGAATACTTACCGGTAAGCTTATTCGACTCATGCAGTTTTTGTAGTAACATAATATCCCACATGCATGTTGCCACAAACTGCAAAAACGTTGATTAAAATTTGCCACTGTCCACGCTATATCTTTCGAAACGTGATGTTGAACTGTAAAAATGTTCGTTAATATTAACCCATATACGCCTAGCATCCTTTATAAAAGATACCTACTTTAACGTTACATCATAAAATAGCTCCGGCATATATGAGTTAACCAGAATAACCTACGCACCGCATGAGACAATAATTAGCCTCTGTCGTTTTATAAGCTATTGGGTGTTAAAATTTTTTTCTGAGCGTCATTGATGTCATTTGATTTTGCGATATTTTGCAGCAGAGCCTTTTAAGCGGAATCACGCAAGCGATTCCGCCTATTGCCACACATTTCTCCGTAAGGTGGTTTATGTCTGTCCGGCTGTCGTCTGTCTGCCACATTCGTGCACCCTTCCTTAACCGTTCGACTATATAGATGTCATGGCAAATAGTACACTTGTGGAGTCTAGTGACACAATGTCAGACGGTGTCAAGTCCCTGATGGCTCCTTAAAGGAGAAGGAGATTTGAGGGTTAAACATTCAGCCATAACATTACTCTGTTTCTGCATTTGACGATGCGTTGGTCTAGAATCATAATCGTCCGTTTAATGTTCTCGGTTGTTTGTGCGACGCGGCAGGATTTATACGAGGCAGATATGTGATTATAGGAAGAATGAGCTCTCATTGAATACATAGCGAGCTCATACTGTAGATTATAGCAAGCACAGTGCTGACGGGTGTTGTCCATTGGGACTGATTGACGGTAGCCTACTATCTGATTAATAATTCAGGTTCATTCATCTTGCGTATAAAACTGCCAGCTACAGTATCTGCGCGACACACAAAACAGTTCATGACTTAATGACGAACTGTCACGATAAACGTGACAAGTTTGTTGCGTTACGATAGTGCTCGGACTTTCGCGAGGTTTATTTTAGAAACCGAGTACACGATGGGTATAAACTGGTACTCGGGTACCAGATGCCCGTTTGAAAATTATTTTGCAGCTGGAAATATTGCTTAGTAGCACTAGGACTAAGCTGCGTTTGTCTAACGTTTCTAATAGTATTTGTATTGCACGTTTTAACAAAAGCGTGTAACGGCTGCTTGCAAATCAATTTCGAGTTCACCAAAATTCTAATTTGATTTGAGGACTTAGCAAACAGCGTAAAGGCGCGTACGGAACGACGTAACTGAAATGAACTTAACTGGCATGGTTTATTTTTTGACGAACTCAGCTCATTGGTCATTAGCTGACGCGCACGTGATTATAGTCACGTATTACCGACGCCGTTATCAGACAGTGTGTACTGTAATGCATTACTGCTTGCCCATTGGTCAGTTCGTCAAAAACTAAACTATGTCAGTTCAGTTCAGTTTAGTTACGTCGCTCTGTACGCGCCTTAAAATCAATTGTAGTTCGACCAGCCCCATTTGACTTATTTCCCTATTAAACTATTAATTCCCTGTCTCGGCTGCATGGACTGGAGTTGCCCCATCTCGCACGCAAATTTGAGTGAAGTTTTTTGCACTCAATTATTTATCAATCATTTAAGCACTTGCGGGCTGCGGCAGTTCGTACTTGAAAATGTTCGTTCCTCGTTCAGGCATGATAAATATGCAGTATTTTGCAGCTTATGTGGCATTACGTTGACGTACGTGAAAATTTTGCCATTCTTTTTTGGCGCATCCGGTACTTGTGTCTGTTACGAACATGAAGCTTTCACATAAAGTCAAATTTTTGTATCAGATAACTAGCATGTAACGTTCACATTATCAAAGCAAGTGTTTGGATTTTCGTTCACCAGCTCTCACATAGGCGCAAAGTCGTCGACGCCACGTGGTCCATTGACTCGTTAATGACACGCTGGTGCAGACCAGACGAAATCATGCAGTGATCAGGCGCCACTGAAATTCGCATTTGGACAGAATGTGGACCTACTAACGTTACAGAATATCTGCCGTTTCTGAAACGAACAAAAATCAGTACCGTCCGCACGAGCCCGCCTTTTTCCTGTGGCTTCCAGTGCGCTTCGACTGGCAATTGATTCTATCAGTTTTCCGAGCACGTCAGCTCTGTGTTGACGTACCTGTCAGGACGCCTCGTGGGAGTGCATGAGTAGACGTGCGAAAAATCGCGTGACGCGGCGACATTCGCGCGCACGTACGGGATACTCTTCATCTGTCGCATGCAAGACGGCTTCGCGTTTCAATGTCGGCTAATTGCACAGTCTGCCGACGACGCGTGCCGTCTTAGTGTATCTCCGCCACTCGCCAGTACTAATCATCTACACATCCAACAGAGGCTGTCACCGAAAAGTGCTCCTCTCTGCAAGTTTGTCGACGCCGAGTCGTCGCCCGGAGGGATTGGCAGAGAGTACAGTGTGCCGAGCGAGCAGTGCAGATCTATAGAGCACACTGTCGCCGCGCTTAATGCATATCTCTACGTCTGTGAAGCTGAGATGACTGTCAAACCATGCACCTAAAACAGAGACAGTAACAATAACTAATCTTATTTCGCCTACAGTTAATATGCTACTCTTTTCTAAAAGAAAGACAAAACAAGATTAAAATGTTTAAATCGCGTAGGCCCTAAGCTTCTTTTATCAGAATAAACATGGCTCAACTGTTATACAAGGTATCCTGGTACTAAAAGTTGAAAAAGGTGTAAAGTTTAGTAACAATAATTTCTGTTAAAACAAAGTAGTGGCGCGTCGAAATGATTTGCAGATTTACCTACTATTGCTGATTTCGTGGACAAATTAGACAGAATGAACCATACGTGGTAGAAATTGTCATGTCACTAAGCTCTGCATCACAGCGTATACGATGTACGAGTAAATAACTATACATCTTGTAACATCTTTGAAACGACACAACTAAATAATAATCAAATGCCAGAATTCCATTGTCACTGCAAATGTTCGAAGTGTTCACCACCAGCTCCAAGCAACAACACCGACCTCCAGTCGCCTTATTTGAAAAAAATTTTTACAGCCTTGTCGATCGATCCCTGTGGCAGGTTGTCCCAGATAACCCGAAGCGCTTCCTTGAGTTCGGCGCTTGTTTTCAGCTTTGTTTTAAGCTTGCAGTAAGCCTCTAACATTGCACCCCATACGTGATAGTCCATTGAGTTTATATTCAACAAATTTGGTCTTTTGTAATGATATCTGGACAGCTGGCCCGCAGCCAGTTCTGTGCGTTGCGCGGCGTTGCGCGCTGTGTGTGCTGACGCGCCCGGCGCGCCGTCCCGCTGGAAGATGAATCCTGTGAGCAGCAGGCGATTGCTTTAAAGGAACGATAATATAGTGATAATTTATAAATAATAAAAATTGCTGTTCATCAAAAACGTCACTGTGACGTCATCGGCAGTAACGTGTAACTAGTTTTAAAAATTAAATAGCATTTTTAACATAAACATTTTTGAATGCTGAAAAATCGGTAGTCGGTCATGTTAAAACGTCTATAACTTTGGCGTTTTACAACAGAATCACATTTTACTTGGTAGTTAAATGTAGAAGGTTTTAGCAAATAAAGCTGTAAAATTTCATTTTAAAATCCCAAACGGTTGCTGAGAAAAAAACAAAAAAATTTAGGGGTTCACTTTTTTTCTGCCGCACCCTGTAGTATTGCCTTGATCAATGCTGGATACCGAGCGTGCTACCGTACTTAACTTTCCTTTCTGTTAACACGTCGTGCATACACATGGGCAGGCAATACCGCACTATGCACATGTGCATTGCGAGGTGAATGTGCAGCAAGCTGGCAGAATGCGAAATAGGTTTTGACTATTTGCGGACGGCGGGATTGGCATGGTCAGCCACTCATTCCCTCAGTCACTCACAAGCTGAGTTCGCCGAAACTCCACAAAAGAAGGCTACCGTACAACTGAGAGGTCATTGACGTACGAGCACCTAGGGAGAAAGACGTCGGTCTTGCCACCATGCCGCAAACACTTCACCAGTCATGAGACAAATATGTAACGTCAGACGACAGACGCTGGCGACATAATTCATCGTCTCTCCACCCGGCCAACGTGTACCGACGATCAGTGGCGCCCTCTAGCACACCATCATCCCACAGACGCTCTGGGACGGTTCAGATGCACTGCGTTCACGGCCGAATGAACTCCAAAGACAGCGGCAGACGACAGGAATGGCTGAGTGGCTTTATGACGTGGTACTACGGACCACCGGAAGTCATCAAAGTTCGCTAATTGTCACGTAATACGGCGCAGAGACGTCGTAGCTTAACTGAACGGCTCTATGGAGTCACCTGCGGTCGTATACACTTTGAAAGACTGTCTTAGAAATGGCGAACGATCTCCATTTTATTCGTTCGAAGCATGTCGATCAATAACGAGTAATGGGGTGTTTACACGATCCAGCAAACGTCCAGCAAACTTCCAGCAAATGCATTCAAAATACACGTGCTGGAAGTTTGCTGGACTGTGTAAACACCCTATAGGAAAGCGGTAAAGCGAGCAGCTGGACAATAACCGTGCTCCAACAGCAAGCAGCACACAATAATAATGACAATTTGGATAAACTACAGGGTGGTCCAAAAACGGCACAAAGTTAATGACACCATAATTTTGCAACCGTACGTCATAGAGTCATGTGGTTTTCAGCAATATTTTCCGAAAGAAATTCTTTACGTGACTGAAGTCAATATTTGAATACAACTGTTAAATATTCTTTGTTATTGCCGCTGGCAGTTGAACTATGCAAAAACACTATTACCTTCGACGCCGCGGTCCATAAAAACGTGCCACTTTTATTTTTTTAATAGCTCCGTGAAACATTGGCCGATTTTAATAATTTTTAGCACACGACATTAAAAAAACTTGACGTAAACATCTGCAGTTTTGGTCACCACGCCTTAAGGTTGTCACTACACTACTTTGTGAAATGCAGAAGTCGTATTTTGACCATCGACAACAATGAATTCATACTGGGCAGTGCATGCGTCAGCTCATAAAATTACTAAGACTAAAAATCATTAAAAATTTGTTGCTTCGTCTTCATTTTAAAATTCTAAGTCGACAAACTGAAATGATACATCAACAGCGAGTGGGCTGCTTGAGTCATGCAGTTACTGAACGTGCTGTTGGCAAAATAATGGTGTCAACGTCCACCGCTTGCGTTTGTGCTGCAAAAAGACATTTTGAGCATATGCTGAAATGAAGATAATGTGATGTGACACGTGTGATTTTTTAAGTGATAATAATTGCTAATTGCGTTTGTCGCTATTCACTTTATAATTTCTGAGCCGACGCATAGGCTACTCGATAGGAATTCATTGTTGTCAATGGCCAAACAGCGACTTCTGCATTTCACACGGTAGTGTAACGACACTTTAAGGTGAGGTGGCTAAAACTACAGACCTTTGCGTCAAGTTTTTTCTTAATGTCGCATGCGAAAAATTATTGAAATCGGCTAATGTTTCACGGAGCCATTAAAAAAATAATAGTGGCAAGTTTTTATGGACCAAGGTACATTGAAGGTAATTCCGTTTTCAACAGTTCACTTGCCAGCGGCAAAACAAAGAATATTTAATTGCTGTATTTAAACACTGACTTTAGTTATGTAAAGAATTTCTTTCAGAACATTTTGCGGAAAACCGCATGACTCCATGATGTACGGTTGCAAAATTATGGTGCCATAAACTTTGTGCCGTTTTTGAACCACCCTGTATTATATAAAAATTGTTTAAAAAATTATTTGTAGCATCTAAAGTATTCAGCAAAAAACACGCATTTGACAGCACAGAAAACGAGCTAAAATAAACATTAGCAAGCAGAAACTTTTAGATAAAGATGACAGGGATAGTAGAAAATAGTTTGGTGGTGGTCTTACGCTTGAAATAAAATTTTGAAATTTTTGGCCACCAGGCCACGCAAAGTACTGGCTGTGACTAAGAAAGACATTAGATTTCACATCTAGGCTATACAGAGTGGAACATTGGCACTTTGACTGTGACAGTTTAAAAACAATTATCTTCGATACTTGCAATATCGATATTTGCACTGAACGTGGTCAAGTCTGAATGTTCAACACGACATATCTTACCCTGCAATGATCAAAGCAAACTGTTTCCAAAAACTGTCCGATTTTCCGAGCTACGTATATATGGCATGCATGTTGCACCTTTTTATGCGCCATCTTGTACAAAGTCAAATATAATGATAGAAGCATAATCGCCACAAACTGTTAACAAAATGTTGTGCCCTCTCTACCAAATGGCACTATTAGAGCCTAGTTTTAACTTTTCGTGACTTTCTAAGGTCATTCTAATATATTTGTCTTTTTCAATTAAGTAGGCACACGCAATGGATAAAATTCACTGAAACCTTGCAACCTTGCTGCTAAAAACTAATAGGAAATAGATAGAAACACTATGTGCATTTGTAAAATGACGACTTGACAATTTTTTTCAGCTTTTTTGTAACATTTCGAAATACATTGCATCACAGCTGTTCTACGATATCTGAGTTAACCGCTGCACTTCGATTTGTGCGCACTGCACAGTGCAATTTTTCGATAATATAATTACACGCATTGCAAACAAAACCAAAATCCATGTCGTTTGACAATGACGTCATGCAGATTAGCGGTCACGTCACATGCGCTTAGCAGTCGACAAAACCGTAGTTTACGTTCATCGGCAGTTTTATGATCCGTCTCTTCATTGTTTGCCGCAAAGTGCGGCAACATTTGTATTGAAAGTAATTTGCAAATCCGTATTCATATCTCATGGAATGTGTATGAGCGAGCCTTCATGAAGCTTAGCGTATCGATATAATAACAGTCACGGCAATGTTTACGGTGTTGTCATAATGGCACAATCAGTGCGCGAGTTCATTCGGTTCATTTGCAGAAGAGCGCGGACAAGCACCAAGCCGATCAGCTTGAGGCACAGATCCGCCTAAACGGCAGATGCGCTATAGAGCATACTTATTACATCCACCGTTGCCGTTTATTGCAATTAGCTACGAAGCTGATATTCATTAATTTCAACCGTCCCACGTCCGCGGTTCACTAAGTGCGAATGCATCCGGCGCTCTTCGCGGTCGAACGATTTCCGGAAAGCAGTATCGAAAACACTGCTGCAGCAAAATCTCGCCAGAGTTTGAACGAGAAGACGAGCGATAACACATCCATTATTGACGGCCAAGTAATCGCGCCGACCGACGAGCCTTGCGACAGACGGACCTGATCTGATTTGAGCGGCGTTTGACGATCACTCGGCGTGCGTGTTGACAGCGTAAGCCTACTTGGCGCAACAACGATCACCTTTCAGTGCACGATTATCGCCACCAAAGGACATTACATCCTGCTCAGTACTGATCCGACAAACGAAATTTGAACGTCGAACGTCAAACGTTATTCGACAAAGTACTTCACATTACAACTATTTCAATTCCTTTTAGCCGACCAGCTTTAGAAGATCTCGTTAAGCAGTAGAACGGCATGAAAACATAGGCCTTAGCTAAAACCGCATTTGTACATTTGTTTTCGAAGAGGTCACTTGCCAGCAGCAAAACGCAGAATATTTAATTGTCCAATTGCCATACTGGCCTTTTTCGTGTAAGCAATCCCCTTTTGAACATTTTGCTGAAAACTTTGTGTCATACGGTTGCAAAATTATGATGCCATAAACTTTGTGACGTTTTTAGGAACACCCTGTATTTTTATTAAGCCATATGTTTAACTAGTTTTTCACAATATAGGCGTTAAAGATGTGGTTTATGTGCATCACTGTTTCATATTTGCTGCTAACGTAATACAAAAAAGCCCAGCTGTCGCTAGGGAACACGCGCAACAGCCTATACAGTTCCTGTTGTAGTACTGACCTTCAAAGTCATCCATATTCGATAATTTTCACATCATCTGAAAGGGCTTATGCTATTTCTTATTAGTGATTAATAGTAACCTTGACCCTATTTTTTATCTTTTTAGCTTGAAACTTTCTATTGAAAATTGCGTCCAAATCGTTGTGTTACAGGCTATAGGAAATTGCCAGCGCGCTATCCGATGGTACCATCGCCGACCATCTATGACTTACCGTTTAGCCACAATACGCACGATTGGCATACCATAGTGCGTTATGACTTTTCAAGGTCATCCAAGGCCAATAATTTTCATGCCATTTGAAAACCAATGTTCGACTTCCTATTAGTGATCAATGGCAACCTAGACCCTATCTCGCACCGTTTAACTACAATACATCCTTTAAAACAGACAGACAGACGGACGGGCGATAACGGACAGACAACGACCGTGCCAAACACGCTCACGGCATAACTAAATTATATCTGTAGCACGTCAAAAACTATGCCGATAATGACAGTTTATCTAAAACCTTTAGTAAATAAGTGAAAACTTTACTGCCCGCTGATTTTACATGTACAGCTGTGACCCTGTCGTTATAGCATTTCGTTTAGTTCTTTGCCCACTCGTCTGTCGCTGAGAAAGTTTGTCGCCCAAGTGACTGTGCTGTCAAATATATTAACTACAAGTAATTTGAGCAAAGCCCATGAGACGCGCGACAGCCTTAGCAGTTCCTATTCGCAGGTTGTTTTGATCTATCTCTATATTTATTGCGTCGCAATTCACTCCTGAAATCTAAGCCGCAGCCGCAAATTGCAAAACAAACATTATAACCCTTTATTTAAGGGGTTCAAGCTCATTCAAAATCATCGATGTTGACATCACTAAAAAGCTTGTCACTAGTGCTTGTTATGATAAGCAGCATGTTTGTGCCTATCTGCAACAGTTTTTACTCCGGACGAGCAAATAATGGCAAAATAACAACTTTTAAGGGGTATTCCATTTTGACGCCCGCTTGCGCAGACCTTCTTGAACCTAGGGAATCGGGACTTAAATTGCTGAAATCTACGTTTAACGCAAAAAATTTTATGCGCAGGTTGTCTTGGTCTATCTACAGCTATTTTGGCGCAATTCACTCTTAAAATGTGTGCCGCAGCCCGAAATTGCAAAAAAAATCATTAAAATCCCCTTTTGGGGAAGGTTCAGGGTCATTTACGGTCATCAATGTTGACACCACTAAAAAAACTCGTCACTAGAGCAGAATGTCTGTGCTTATGTGCAACCGTTTTCATGCTAGACAAGTTAACTGCTGTAAAATAACCACTTTTTATTGGGGTATCCCACTTTGACGCTCGCGTGCGCATGTCTTTTTGAACTTAGGGGTTGAGACTCGGACTGCTAAAATCTACGTTTAATGCTGAAAATTTCATAGGCAGTTTGTCTTAATCTATCTTCAGCCATTTTAGAGCAACTCACTCTTAAAATGTGTGTTGCAGCAAGAAATTGCAAAAAAAATTCATTAAAACATTTTATTTTAAAGGTTCAAAATCGTTTAAGATCATCAATGATGATAGCCTTAAAAACCTTGTCACCAGTGCTTGTTATTTAAAGCAGCATGTGTGTGTTTATCTGTAACCGTTTTTACGCTGGACGAGCCAATAGTGGCAAAATGATGACTTTTAGGGGTACCCTTGCACCCTTGCTTGAGGAGAACCCCCTAACCCAGCAGCATAAAATTTTCACAAAAAATTAAGAGTCCTTGGGGCAGCCTACAGCAAAGATTTCGTGATTTTAGCTTGCACCGTTTTGATACAGATCACGAGTGTGAAAGACAGCCAGACAGAGGGAAAGACGCCCAAACGACGGCTAAGTCGCGCGAAGCATTCTGCTGTCGCGCGTAAAAACGTTGCGTTGTAGACGTATTAGATCGTAACAGATCGTTTGTGCTATACAGAAAAAATAAAAGTCAAAAATGTCGCCGTAGTGATTGAGCAGAGGAAGGGGTTTGACAATTTATCGGCTGTTGAAGCTCAGTTGATTACAAAGCACTATGAGACTTGGCGACGGCACGAAGTCAGTAGCACGGTAATGAGACGATTCCTAAGTCAGTGCATCAGCCTGAATAATGCAGCCGCTACGCCCAACTCAATTCCGCCGACGTCTTAGGACGGATTTCATCAAGTAAAACCGCGCGCAATAAAACCCGTTGCCTGCTTGCGAACCCAATCGACAACTGACTTTTCCAGGCTGTATTTTTCAAGTCTTTACCTATATGCACTACGCAAAGCTTCCGGCTGAAAATTATCGTTAGTGATCGACCCACATATCTTGTCACTTGCTACACTAACTTGTATAGGCTAATGTACGCTTTTATTTTTGGTAAACATATTGCGCGAATTGGTGATAAAAATTTTTCTGATGTCTACGATTACTTAATTAGGCCTACAAGTACGACGACGTTTTTTTTCCTGCGGCAAATCTACGGACCGCGATGACGAGTTCAAAGATAGTATCGGATTCGGACACTGGTCTTGCGGCTATATATAACAGTTGTTTACGTAAACGCGTGGGCAACATCGGAAGTGAATTCAGCCGCTAACTTAGAAAACTCCAAGTAGCCACATCTCAACGACAATCAGTTTCCTGTTTGGTTCTGGGGTAGGATTTTCGTGCTGGTCGAATACAGTGACGCTAGTTCCGATGACTGCTGCACCTACGTACACTGATTACTACTACAGCTGCACCGACGATTGCTGCGTCAATGTATATCACACGGCCGACCGATTTTCACCAAATAAATGATAGTATAAAAATATTTATAGCACAGGTAATAATATGAGTAGCAACAAAAAGGAAGTGTCCGACTCCCCACTGTGTATGTCCAAGCAAAACTCAGGAAACTGTTTCCTCGAAACATTTTGCAATAAACGCCACAAATTTTCTTGGAAATTTAACAAAGTTTATAGGCATATACTTAGCTTATATTTGCATCAGACAAACACAATGGTTGATTCAAATTTTACCTATAAGTGTCTGAGATAAATATCAAATTATGAAATAAACTTCAATCAAAAATGTTGCGTTATTTCGAAGTATTATTCTGAAAGTTTAACTGTTATGAGACTGTCCTTCGTCGCAGACACATTTGCGTTATCGACGTCGCCATGCAGTAACCTTGGGCTTTATCAATCAGACGCCATAAAAACGACTTTACTTTGTAATCATCCGCTCTCTTTCTTTCCCTTTGTTGCCGCCACAGACCATTCGGGCAATAGTATTCTCGCACGTGTAGGCCTACACTGGATGGTCAAGATAATGTGAAATCTCTTACTGCGCTTATAATTAATAATATGCGATGCCCTTTTATACAGCATAAAGTGAAAAAATACAGGTGGTAAAAATTTAAAATATATGAAACGATAAAAAGATTCGAATAAAAATTACCAACATGAATGGTAGTTAGTGTTATCAGATTTTATTGAATCCTGACGCATATTTTGTCGTTTTGTTGTTGAGGGGCACTTGAGGGATTCAGTGTTTACGGGACGTTTCTTATTTTACTGTCGAAGCTTTATTCTAATTCGAGAGATAAGTTATTTTTGTAGTTTGGGGCAATATTATTGGCTTTCAGTTGTTTTTCGTTGTTGTAAATTTCTGAGCACCCTTTTTTACGTTCACTGCGGTACCGCCTCTTTGTGACAGTTCAAACCTAACATATTTTGGGACTTGATACGCAGATGCTTTTTCGGTTTTATTTGAGACTTGTTGAGCTTTCTATGGCAGAAACCTTTCTTTTACTACCTGGAATTACAATAATATTTAAATAGAAGCCATTGGGCCATAAACATCTACAAGAGAGTGAATTTTTGACAGTTTCGAAATAATTTATGGATGTCTGACGTTAACGTAAAACGTTCGACGTCTAACTGTTGCATTTTTGTCCATAACTTTGTATAAATCATACACCCGTTTACATCGTTGCTAAAACATTTAATGATGCAAAAGAAAGCTAAATTGATACAGATAAAATGGTTATAGTCGTATTCACAACAGTCACACCGAAAAAATAACAGAATGCTCAGTGCTGCAGTAAAGACAAAATGCCTTTCTAAACACGAATTGCGTTTAGTGCTCGTGATGCTTAATCTGTCTTTGCTTATCTGTCTATCTGTCCGTGCGTGTCTCTGTAGTTTATTTTAACCTCTTATTATACCTGAGTGGAGAATAAACGTACGTATCTACCCATAATTCGTGAGAACGGCCGGCAGTGGACGTGGCCCATTAGTGTTTTTTGCAACTTGAACTGGCTGATGTCGACACATATTACTGCTACAGTCCGCATCTACGCCTCTTTAGCCTTATGTTTGCTCGTGTAAAAGTAGATTGCCAATGCTAAACTACTGTACCAATACTCCAGTGAATGCATATTATGCATACAACCCCCAGACACGGACGTTCCGCGCGGTAAACAGTTTTTCGCATCATTTGAAGTCCTCTCGCCACATCCACTATTTATGTTACTACGGTAGGCTATAACGAAAGTCCCCGAAGCATATTTTCTGCGAATGTTTTTTTACTGAATAACACGGGCGATCGATGTGACAATCGCCGATCGCCGGTCCATCACCAGTTGCCTGTATAGTGAATACACGAAGAGACGGTCGCGGCGATCGGTCGCGGCGATGATCGCCTCGTGTATTCACTATGTAAAGAAACTGTATAGCAAACTGTATAAGACTGGGTAGCAAACGTTGACTAAACGGCGACTTTTGTGTGCTTTTCTATGTTGTTTTGCCCCGACCACCTCCCTGAAACTGACTGTTCATCGGACTTTCGGATTCATGTACTTATCATTATTTTATTTGAGTTTTAGAAATCAACTTTAGATTGCGTGTGCTAAACTAAAACTGTTGTTCCTTGACTGCATATCGTCAATCCTGTTTGGCTTTCTCTACGATTTTCGGTCAGTCAATCAATCATATAATTATTATTAAATTGATCGATCAATCTTTAATTGCGCGAGAAGCAGCATAAGCAGTTACAATAAAACAATAACAACGTTAGGATTGCTGAACAAACACTAAGCGAAAAACAGCAAAACAAGTAATATACACATTATACATATACACTTCGTCTTTCGCAGTTTTTTACAATCTGAATCTTTGAATCTTCTTCCCGCAACTGCTTGTTCTACGACGGTGAAAATTTAGCAATGTAGGGGCCTACTAAAGTATTGGATCTTATTAATCAGTCAATTAGCCAGTCAATCAACGAGTTTATTTCAGGTTAAAAACCCCATAAAACAGAGACAGGCGGCGAGAGACGTAAACATGCAGCACAATGAGATAAAACACGCACATCGTGCGCTATCAAATCGGAGTAGTCACACTAAACCGTCTGATGCGTTTCAGCGTGTTTATTTGGGGTTTAGATGGTTTTCTAGCAACGATTTTCTTCGAGTTTTATGGCTGTTTTGCGTTGCACATTAGCAGCAGCAGCAGCAGCAGCAAAAACTTAACCTGAGACTAAGGCGACTAATACCCTGTTTAGGCCTACACGATGAAGCTGGCTCGGCGAGCTGGCTCGATGTTTGCTTGATGATTGTTTGATCGTGTAAACGGGCATTAAGCTTACTTAATGCACGGAGACGCGATAGCATCATTATTGCTCATTGGCTTCAGCCGGTTTAGACCACATTCTGCAATTTTCACTTAGAACAACAGCGCCCATGGTACATGTTGCGATTACGTGCGCTGTTTAATACGTGTAACATCTACTATTTTTCGCTATTATTTATTATCTTATGTTGCTGTTAACTAATACTCACCGAATGTGTTAACTCGAGAGCTAGGCCTATCGATTTGCCAGTGAACAAAATATAATGACAATTTGTATTAGCCTGAACTATTTGTTCGTATCATTTCATTGACCTCCGCTCGTTTTTATTGTGTAACAGCATTTTGTCTGTTTTTATTAAACTTTGAATAAATGAATAAATGAATGAATGAATGAATAAATGAATAAATGAATCAAAATCTTATGGACGAATTTTGCCATAAACGTTGCAAGGCTGTAGGCTTAGTCAAATGTTCTAAAGTAAAGTGTACGTTGGAAGCATTGCACGAGACGATGTATTAACGTAACAGTAAAATGGCCGGCAGTGTTTACACGCATACAAAAGCAGCAGACACGTGTTTTCGAGTCAGGAATGCTGTCGTAATGTCAGCAGTCATACGATGTCAACAACACATCGACGAGATTTTTTGGGCTCTATACCTAAAAATGTATAAAGGAGTAGATAAAAAGAATAAGATATTCCACCGGTGTTTTTCTGTCGGGATAAAACGCTGATATGTGGCAATCACTTTCATAACAATTATAGTCAATTTCTGCCACATTCGTCTTACCCTGAAGCAAGATAATGTTGCTTGCAGCACAATTCACACTAGAAGCACGTTTCGTTGTTATTGCTGTTTTTCGGCAGACGAATGGGCTCACTGCATGCAATTCCAGATTGCTGCTGCAGCTTTCCGAGTTCCGACCACTTAACGAAAAGCATTACATCATCACGCCGTGCGAAATCGTGCTAAATGCTTCGATATATTTTGCAAATGTTTTAAGGGTGAAACATTCTTGCTTGCAGAAGTTTTTTACGTAGCGATGTAAAATCAAGCGCAAAACATTTGCTTGGAGAAACATATTTTATAAAAATGTTGTTTTTCGTGTTTAATTTAACCACGAGGCCACATGGTCCGTGCGGCTTTCTGCTGAGCATGTGCAGCTTTATGGGGTGTTTACACGATGAAGCAAACATGAAGCAAACTTCGACCACACGTCGTGCACGTGTATTTTCAATACATTTGCTTCATGTTTGCTTCATCGTGTAAACACCCTTTGCTCGTCGGTTGACTGCTCTCGTTCGTTGATAGCCATAGCAGATGACCATTGCGCTATGCGCCGTCTCGGTCGGAAAGCTTCAGACTTCTGTTATCTCCTTCGATTGTAAGTGTTTTCCCGTAGGTACACTGCTTGCAGTCATCCATTCGTTGTGTTTAAAGTTCTCTCGACACCGTTTGTCCTCCGTATGGTCCCTTCCATCACTGTCACTGTCAGTAGTCCCATATACGTAGTTTTAACCTCGCACAACTTTCATTCACTACAGTGATCGATTGTTGCTCGTAGTTTTCTCCACGAGATTTTTAGCATTTTTTGTAACACTGCATGATGTTCTGGCCATGATTCTTTATTTTTCAGATTTAGCGCTAATTTTGTTATTAATAGTTTAGAAGAAACATAAGGATTGAAATGATTTCTATTTTTATCGGCAAAGCGGAGGCTCTATGCTAAAGTGAAGCTAATTGGGTGACTGTGTGATTTTATGTACAACGACTGTATTGATAAATTTGTATGTCTCCACCGACGTAAGCTACCCGAGTTTAGCCTGATTTTGGGACCACCTTGTGTATGGGTAATTAGACATAAATTTCGTTTTATAGTATCCTGATAATCCTAATTTCATTCATATTATATGCCAAATTGATCGTGTTTCGGTTTATTGCTGATTTTATAACCTGTTATCGAGGTTCATTATGTAGCTACAAGCGCAGCCACTCAGCGAGCGTCACGGTGTGACGCATTGCGAGCTAAATACGTTATGAATTACATAGACATTTTTATGGTTATAGCAAAAGAAAATGAAGAATAAGTGGCTTTGATGATAATGCAATTCTGAGCTGAAGCGTAATTGTAATGTGGCAAAAGACAGCCGACGATAAACCCTGCAGTTTTAACGAGATATATTATGTTCGTGTACAGTGTTTTTTAGAAAAGCCTTTGACCCGATTTTTATCGACAAAATATAAACCGAGTAGATTATCAATCAACAAATTCTTGAGCATCGCAAGGTGTGACTGGTGCAATAATTTTTTGTCGTTTTTTTCTTTTATTTTCAAGTATATTAAATAAAAATTTAAAAAACAACGAAGAATAATTTGCCTAGGCAACAGATAATTAAATAACGTACACTTTTTAAAGTTTAATCTCATAAAATTACGACAAAAAATTTTTTTTCGAAATAAAAAAGCATCAATAATCGACGAAACTAAATTTTTAAACAAAGTCTGTTTTGGTATAGCGAGTTGGATGACAAGAGAGCCGAATAACCGAAGTCGTCCGTATTCTACCTGGACTCAACCAAACAATACATGACATTTTGGGATTACTGGTCAACGATAAAATCGACGTTGCTCGTAGGTTCGTTCAGTGAACTGAAAAGCGCATATCTCTGTCGACGTTCACTTAAATCCCTCTTCCAAAGAACAAGCAACATACATAGAGGCTTACTAGGATTATTGTGTGACATTGTGTTTTCTTTCTGTTTTGTCTCTAATTGCTCTGTTTGTGTTGTATTTTCTGTCCTTTGTCTGTCTTGCTGTCACAAGTTGACGAATAAAGGTTTATATATATAT
>Ga0056128_1004256_pt1 | contig 17854 bp, 13 predicted proteins | sample WorMetLIZISLAND2_FD_71113 | JGI IMG/M metagenome (GOLD analysis project Ga0056128, IMG submission 71113) | Marine gutless worms symbiont microbial communities from Max Planck institute for Marine Microbiology, Germany - Olavius geniculatus... ... | reverse complement strand
AGGACCTTTTACATCAAATTCCAAAACTTTCAAGGACCTATTCCATTTTCAAGGACTTTCCAGGCCCTGGAAAAATGAGCATTTTTTTCAAGGACTTTCAAGGCCCTGTGGCCACCCTGTTATCCATCACAGTGTACATGCATTATGGATAATCATTGTATTATTAAAACCTTAAGCAACAAAAGCACTCAAACTGAGAAACTAGATAACCAAAATATATAAAAAAATGTTTGCTGCTGTTCTATAACATACCTTATGTATGATAATACGAGCTCTATGCCGGTTTCCTTCTCTCAAAATAGTGCGAATAAATTTGCTAAACAACAAAATACAAAGCACAATTATTAGATATTAAAAGCAATCCAGATGACTGATCAAGTTGATCAATTTTTACGCGCGCAAGCAGCTACTGCTTTCAGTGCGTCTTAGCCATCGCAATTCAGTCTGTCTGTCTGTTCGTCTGTCTGTCACATGGGTGGATCAGTCAAAAATGGTGCAAGCTAGGATCACCAAATTTTCACCGTCGGCTGCCTGGAAGACTCTAGTTTCAGGAACCACAAAGCTTTTTCATAAATTCGAAGGGGGTTACCCCAAACGAGGGAGCTAAATGAGATAGGGATAGAAAAATTTTGTGATTTTTAGCCAATACGTCAATGTATCTCAATAATGGTGCGAGGTGCGAGACAAGGCCTACGAGGGGCGTTCAAAATTTTTGCAAGTCGATATGTTGAACTGAAAAACATTTTGAAATTGATACACCAATAAAACGCAAATTATTTCTAAACACGTATGAAACTAAAGCGGGTATGACGTCATTGTAATGTATGACGTCACAGAGTGTTAAACAGGAACGATCTGGAGTGCCAGCGCAATCAACGTAAAATTAGGCTTTCTGTTGCATGACATTTCATTAGTCTACCAATGGACTTTCCAACACAAGGCCCTTGGACATATGATTTTTATGACAGCCCTAAAACAAGTACATCCGTGAATTTCTCATTTGCGATTATAAATATTCAATAGCCAAAATCTGTTCCAGCAGTGAAAAAACTATACGTACGAGGAAAATTAGACAAAGTTTACAACTCAATAGGCTCCCGTATATTAGACAAACTTTTTAAAATTTATGCACCAGTGAAAGTTATATTTCTCCCATGCTCGTATGAGCTTAAAGCAGACGTGATGTCATTGAAATTTATGATGTCATAACATGTTAAACAGAATACGATTTGGAGAGCTAACGCAAACAGCCAAATATATACACGACAATTCTCGAGTCTGCAGCTGGATTTACGAATGTGAGACCCTGGGATACGTCATTTTGTGGAAGAGCTGACAAATATGTTCATGAAATTTCTTATTTGCAATATGAATGCACAGTAGCCAAAATCTGTGCTGGCCATTAATAAGAATGCTTCTGTTAATTACGACGTCACGTCAGGATTTGATGTTGTCAGTAAAATTTTATTAAAATGTTAACAGTTAGTGATATCGGTCGTCTTTGTGAAAGGTTAAATGATTTTTACAATGTACAATCTGGGGAGCCCTGATGTGTGGAGGCCTAGAAGCGAGCCCCAAAGATCTCCTCTAAATTCGGCAGTGTCCAGCACTGCAGCCCAATCCCAAATTTAAAATTACCCAGCAAGCTGTTCACGACTCCGGCTTTGTACAATAAGACCACCCTACACGCAGCAGAGACTTGACTTACAGTAACTATTATCTTTTTCTAAATTTGAAAAATTTTCTCTGTGGTGTCTGCTATTCAAACAATGAATGACTCAAGTCTGTGGTAGAAGCCTGGCTGGAGGAACCGATATAAAATGCATTATGATGTCATAAGTTACAATGACGTCATTTAAGCTCACATGAGTTCCGGAGAAATGTGCGTTTTATTGGTGTATAGATATTGAGAAGTTTTTCAGTCTAACATATGGACTTGCAAAACTTTTTGAACGCCCCTCGTGGGTTACTATTGATCACTAATAAAAAGTCATACACTGGCTCTCTATTGCCACTGAATTCAATGACCTTAGATGACCTTGAATACTAAAATAGGGGTTTTTATGGATTTTTTGGCGATTTCAGGCTGCAACAAATTTCAAGAGTGAATTGTGCTGAAACCAATTGAGATAGACGTGGAAAAGCTGCGAATGTAATTTTCAACATTGAACGTAGATTTCGACGGTCCAAGTCTCGATTTTCTAGGTTAAAAAACCTACGCACAAGGGTATCAAAGAGCGGTACCCCGTAAAAGTCGTTATTTTACCGTTGTTGGCCAGTCTTTCGTGAAAACGGTTGCAGATAGGCATGGGCATGCTGCCTATCACAACAAGCACTAGTGACGAGCTTTTCAGTCGTATCAACATCGATGACTTGGAAAGACCTTACACGTCCAAAATAAGGAGTTTTATTGATTTTTGCGATCTTCGGCTGCAGCGCACACTCCAAGAATTAACTGTGACGAAATGGCTGGAGACAGACTGACAGTTTGCGAACAGGAACTGCTATAGGCTTTTGCGTATCTCGTGAGCATTAACTCAAATTTCTTGTTAGACAAGTCAACAAAAGTTGAAACAATCAATGAAGTTGGTCAATTTTCAATCGAATTGAATCGATTCGCTCGACTCAGTCGATTTCAAGATCTAATGATTATTTCAGCCTCAAATAATTGCCAATAAGTCACGCACAATACTGCAGACAAACTGTGCTCTATGAAATAATAACAAGTGAGAGTTCAGACACTAAAAATCATCACAGAAACACGTACTACATTTTAAATTGTATCAATGAATTGGATATTACTCACGCAACCAGTGGATCATAGTTGCTGAATGATACTTGATCAATCTCCGCAGCCTTTATCGGCTGAAATCGGCGTGGATCAGTCGATTCAAGCGGCTGCTCAAGTTCCTCTCTGCGGAAGGTAGGCAGAAGATGAGATGCATCATATCGACTGTATCGAACTGGTACATACCTAAAGCATATCAATCAGTGATACTAAATACCAAAAAATACTGAAGACACATAACAGGTTTACGGTATTTTTCAGTTAAGGTTAGATTTAGGTTTTCAGTACCGAAAACACCTAATACCACCCCATATCAATAAATACGGTGTGGCTTGATAGCCTTAATGATTAGATCAGCATGTCAGACCCAATGATGGCAATGCCAAAGGTTCTAATCCCGGCCATTCCATTACCAAGCAGCAAACCAAGCACTGTCGGTGCGATGCCCCAGTTTGGGGGCCCTGCCGACTAAGGTCCGGTTTTTCCATCGCCAATCAAATCAAATTTGATCTCCGATTTACTGATTAACTTGATGTTCAGAATTGATCGTTGATCAACTGTGTTTCGTTTTTCCATGCATTTTCGATCTCCAATTACGTGATCGGCGATTAGCTGAGCCTACTTAATGCCAATCTGATTGGCTGACAGTGACCGCATTTTGCGGTGTTGCGCTAAATAACCCAGCATGCGCTGCGAGTGGACGCCGTAGCCAGTAAACGTCGTCATAGCAACGATATCAACGATATTGTCCATATCGTCTGCTGTCAAAAATACGTTCTATCGCAAATGAATATGGGAGCGTCTATCCATTTTATTTCTTCACAAAACACCATGCACAGTTAAATTAATCAGTAGTGACTAATCGCCATGCCTGAAACTTCATTTTAATGCGTGAACTGCCGTTCTGACCGGCGACGTGAAGCGATGTTTCTGGTGTGAATAAGCAACGAACTGCAGATCGCCACGTTTAATCATCAATCATCTGACTTGATCGGCCAATATTTGGCCATCAACTTGATGGGAGATTTGATGGATGAATGACGATCAGTCACTAATTGGCGATGGAAAAATGGTTATTGAGATGATCTCAGATCAAGTCCCAAAGTTGATCAGAGATCAATTTGATCGGCCATCAAATGTGCATGGAAAAACGGGACCTAAGTAATCAAATCAAATCAAATCTTAATGAAACAGAAGCACACAGAAAATATTGACCGTGCACAGGCACGGTCCAATGAGGCATAGAAAATGATACTGACCATGCGCGATCGCACAGCCTATCCACTGAAGTTGTGGTTAGGTCTAATTTCCATGCCTGTGTAAGGTCTGAACTTATGAAGTGAACTGTATAACATCTTGCGTGGTATTAAGTCATCTAAGGACACCCTGGGCGGCAGGTTTTTCGTAGTAAAGGCCTACAAGTTGACACGATTTGAAACTGAAATATCAGCTGAGCAGAATTTTCATTTGTCGACGCTGTAGAAACAGCCTCAAATATTTCCAAAGCTAGTTTTCTGTTCATAACTAAGTAACAGCAGCAACATAACCAAAAAAGCGAACAATGGTAAAAGGTGGATGTGCAGATGTGTGGATGTGGCAACGCGTAAAAGACAGATGTCGATGCAGAGAAGATCCGCCTCTTACCCATCGTACTCAGCCATGCCTCTAGACCAATAAGTGGTGTATAACCGTGCATTAATTCAGGGCCTTTGGGCGCTGGACATTTGGGCGCCATGCTTTTTTTGTGACTGGCACGTTATCAGGGGCATCATTTAGGGAGGCTAGAGGGGTCTATGGACCCCAAGGATTTAAAATTTTATTTTTTTCCAGTAGTTAATCGTACCTTTGAAACACTGTTAATGCTGTAAAAACAATATGTTACATAGACTGGGACCCCCAAGGAATATGCAGACCCCCAATTATTTAGTAAAATGATGCCACTGCACGTTATATGGAAATTACCATACTTTGCATATCGTTCAAGTTAAAATCGTAAGTTGGCAAATCTGGGTTTACAATAGTGACTTCCTGCTGCACTTAGTAGTCATGCTTGTCATCATCCGTTGTCGTTTGTCGTCGCATGACGTCACCTACTGTAGGCCTATGTTGTCGTCGTGCATTGTCACACGTCGTCATCATCAAAAGTCGTCGTCCCGCGTCATCATCGTATATTGTCTCTACAGGTTTTAATTGTCACATGTTGCGACGTCAACGCCGCCGCTTTGTCGTGCGTTCTTGCGCGTCGTCATCATTGTATCTTGTCGTTGTGCGTTGTCATCGTCAAGTGACAAAGCAGACCACTTTTTACTGAGTAAATGCCTAGACGGATTTGGGATCAGGAATTTGGCTATTGTCTAGGCCTCTGCAGAGCGTGAACTGTGAAGAAATTCACAGCACAGACTTCAAATGACTGCCGCCTATAAAGCGTCCGCTGAGCAGTTTACGGAGCGAATGTTTGAAAAACTCAACAACTTTCATGACTGGTAATGTATGTGACAACTGTTATCCGCACATCCGTCTTTTACCCACACACCCGCACTTAGCATCCGCAAATTTTATCCGCCTTTTACCCGTTGCAACATCCGCAGATCCGCTTATTACTCATAGCCCAAAAAAGCGGCCACGCAACTCTTCACTTATACGCCGTCGATAAGCGTGTGCGATCTGCGCACTGTAAATATAATCATTGCAGAAAATATCACACAAAAATAAAACTTTCAGGTGCACGTTAGTAAAAGACGAAGCCATATGGTAAACCCTCAATAAGTTTCGCACAATTTCTGCTGTAAACTTATACTTACAACAACGATAGGTGAAGGGTACTGCTTAACTTAACGTTTTTACACAATACATCAACCACGCCCCTGCACACGCCAGCCATTTTGTTTGTTTACTTTTTACTCCAATATTAACGGACCTCAAGGAAGACGCTGTATTTCGAAAAACTAAAGTCTAGTTTCCATCAAAGCAAAAGTCCTCACTCCTTGCTCGCTTAATCCCTACGTTTTGGCTGTTGCGTCTGGTGTGTGCTTTTCTTGCGTCAGGTGCATCAGTTGTGGCAATAAAAGTAGTCATAGGCTTTGTGTTGAGTATGCTGAATGTAGACCCCTAAGCCGCCGCCATGACCGCCGTCGCCAAAAAATTTTGTCGGTTAGCCGCTGTCGCCGCCGAAAAAGTTTATGGTTAAGCCGGCTTAGCCAATATGAGATTTTACGCGTAACCGCCTGAAAAAAATTTGGCTAGCCGAATTTTGTCAAGCACGGTGACATGTTCAGATCGCCGATCTGATCGAGTATCTTTGACAAAAATGATTCAGATCGGCGATCTGAAAAGTGTGCAAAAATTGATACGTTCAGATCAGCGATCTGAACACCCCAAGGCGTGTTGCCATGACGGGATGTGTCTGCGGCAGTACAAGCGCCGATCGGTGCTCGTAGCACCGCAGGCTTACTGACGACCTCAATCTCTACAGCATATCGCGGGTTACGTGCAGTCAGCCAAGTTTGCACTCAGACCAGTCGACTCTAAAAGAGAAGTCACACTGGCGGTCTGGACGGCCGTCCGATGTGTAACAAGAAATTTGAGCTAATGCTCACGAGAAGCGCGAAATCCTATAGCAGTTCCGGTTCAGTAGTTTAGCTAAAAACTGCGGTGTTCACGCTAAGTTAATATATTATAAATTGGAGGAAAAAAAAGGGACAAAAGGGGAAAGGGAAGAAAGGAAAATGAAGATGAGACCTCTCACAGTTGAAATTTTTGGCTACGCCACTGGCTGAATGAAAAAGATATGCTTACACGGGCGACTGGTACGTAGTAATGTAGAGAGAACTGTAACCATCTGTCGCAAAAGTTCATCAATCACCACCCCATGATATTTTTGCACAAAATGTCTTATTTTTAGCCGACGATAATGACGTGATGGTCGAGCTATTGGCATGGTGTTTGATGGTCGTAGGCGAAAATTATCCATGTGTCTTAAAGTTGGGCATACAAAATCTAGCATGGGAAACATTTTCAAATTGGGGGGTCGAACGAAAGGGGGATAGGAAATTCATTGGAAAACTGGCAGTGAGAAATAAGGCCAAGGTTACTATTAATCACTAATAGGAAGTGGCATACGCCCTTTCAGATGAGATAGAAATCATCGACCTTAGATGACTTTCAAGGTCAGTACAGCAGCAGGAACTGTATAGGCTGTAGAAAAAAAATTGCGAAACCTACGTTCGATATTTGTGCTGGTTATTTACGACTGTTAGCAGTTTATATCAGAGACTATAACCCCTCCTTAGTTTATATCGCCTGGCAAGACGACCGCATTAATTGTAGCTTTTGAGAGCAGCATTCTGTTAACAAGCGTACATGGAACTGTGTCATCTCTGTTCTCTCTGTGATTGGAAGTCGTACACTGGGCTTCAAACGTAAAGATATGGTCAGCTTTCTCTAGCGACAGCTGGGCTTCTTGCTTTGTCTAGCTTTTACTCAAAAAGATTGGCCTAGTTTTTTCAATGAAGCACACATTTCTACCATAGCTGGATAAAAGAAATAGATTTACAAAAAATTCTTTAAAGTTTCAAAACTTTTTTAAAGGTTTTTTGTCCAATGAACACTGTACACAAAAATCACGACCCAGGAAAAAATTTCATACACCCTGGCCGCCACATAATCACAATGTTTTGTATAAATGGTAGCAAGATGAAGTCTTCAAAAATCATGATTAAAACATGAAATAAAATACCATAAACAAACAAAACAAAAAAACTAGCTGTCTTTAGGGAAAACCCGCTACAGCCTATGAAGTTTCTGCATCAAGGTCAATGATTTTCATCATCTGAAAGAAAGTATGCACTTTCCTATTAGTGACCAATGGCAACCTTGGCCTTATCTCTCACCATTTCCACGATATGGCAAGTTTTTTCCCATTAAAAATGCATTCGACCCCAAATTTGAAAATGTTGCAGTATGGGTCCTCTGGGACATGTGGCTAAGTTGAAAATCATTTTAACATTGCAGTTTCTGAACGAAAGGACAAATCATCCTTTTGCCAACTAAGAAAGATATTGATGGTCACTCCAGTAACATCTCTTGTTGCATACAACAGCATCAATCTACCTTCTGTATGTCTGTTAAACGGAGTGGGTACACTTGGTATTATAGCTACCATGGTTCTTCTGACAAGTGCAACTGTTTCAACTTTTTCTGACATATTTGGAACAGAAAGCAGCACACCTATCTACAGGATACATGCCATTCAGCCAGAGTCCACCACCAGACTCCAGCGATGATACCGATAGCATGCCATATATTCCTTACACTGCACAGTGTAGACGGTACTGTTAGTTCTGACAACACTAAGCACCTTTTTGAAACATACCAACATAATCATAAACATTATAGTGACCTAACATCAACGTGCTATTACGTGAACAGCTTTCCAATGAATTTACAGAGCAACAGTAGACCTACAGTGACAGGATTGTACTGTTTGCCCAGAGTTAGTGGAACAAGAATCTGACCATTTTTCAATTTACGAAGCTTGCACATTGTCAACTACGAAACGTTGCAGTGGTTTGTCCAGTGGCGTAGCCAGAAATTTCAACTGGGGGTGGCATCATCTCCCTTCCCCTTCCCTCTTTCGTCCCTCCCCAACCTTTCCCTCCATCTTTTACCCCTTCCCTCCATTCCCTTGTCCTCCCCTCTTTCCCTCCCCTCCCTTTGAAGTAGGGCACTCTAAAATCCAGCTAGGTCTGGGGGAGTGCCGTGAGCTCCCCCATCACCGAAATCAAATTTGGTACATTTTAGCTATAAAAGACTAGATCTGGTGGCAACAGTTTTAATCATTTTCTCAAAAAATAAACTGACCAAATTGGCAAAGTTTGTGCACTTTAAACGTATGCTTATTTTTTGTCTGGAGAATTGGGGGAGAGGGCGTTGGGCCTCCTGGGCCCCCTTGTCTACGCCACTGGGTCTGACTGAGGTGTGAAACTTGACTTAGTCGAACTGCATATAAGTAATACACCAACATGCAGCACCCAGCCACATAATGTATACAAAACACTTCACTTCTCATGACAAATGCGATGTGTCTTTTAGAAACTCTCACTGCATTTTCTAGCACACTAGTTAGATCATAAAAAGCAGTAAGCAGCCGATTTTGAATGAACACATTTTTATTCACAAATATGCATACACATCGATATACAAGCAAAAAGCCTCATAAAGTCTAACAAGATGACCTACATGCCATATGGCTGACATTATGTGGCAAACCCAGCAGTACGAATATAGTGTGAACACTGAACAATTAACTAAACTGCATGATCTTGCATCAGCAAAAATAATCAGTTCGACCAGTTCCAACCTAAACTCAGTGGTGTCAACATGACAATGTTCCAAAGGTGTCCTTTATTATGCACCTGTCAACCACACAGGTAACATCTGCAGCCAAAGTAACATTGGTAAGACGTTGCACACACCCTAGAAAACATTTCAACGAAGCTGAACTTCTGTTGTCTGGATATGGGCAGACCAGACACAACGCAATGCATAACGTATGTTGTCTTTTACAGGTGGGTAATTCAACATATCAGAGTACTGTACATTTGTAACAGTGCAAAAGTGATGCAATACATCTGTAGGCTGTAAGAACGAGAAATGGTCAACCATCAGAAATATGCTGGGTCTCAAAACAGGATAATCTAAATGCCACCAAAAAAACCCACTTGACATTTTTAAAATCACATGTTTATACATTACTACAACCTAGTCCATGCTGATTTGGAAAAAAGACATGTTGTTAGCAGTATAAACAGAAAAAATACACAATAAAGTAGAAATTAGATGGGTTCATCATAATTACTAATTCCTGTGATTAGCCTAGTACATTTCATACAATATATATTATAACTCTGAACTGCATCGAAAATGCTGCATTTACTCTTCATAATCTGCCCTAAAATAGGCTCCAAAACTGCAGTAAAGCCTTGATATCCTGCACACAAATACAAGTACCACATCTATGGATGCCAACAATTGACTAATGGAGCATCGCTATAATGAAGAAAACACAACTTCAATCTGATCGGTAGCGGTTTAGTGCGATGCACACTGAAACTGTTGTCCGCCCATTCCCATTTCTTCGTCGTCAGAATCGTAAGCCTCCGGACGACGCCGATAGGATGCTGACGTGGCGGACGCTGATGACGCATGTTCAAACTTGTGCATGACGCAGCCCTCTGCGCCGTCGGGAATCAAGACCTCACGTCGCGGCGGGAGCAGCTGTTCCAGGGCCAGGTACTTGTCGGCACTGATCCAGTTCTCATGCGGAAACTTGACAGCGAAGCAGACAATAAGCCGACCTCTGAGCAGCTGGCGATGTGTTGGCATTCCTTCGTTCATGATGCATCGTACATCACCTGGCCGTATCACCTCACCTGTGTTCACACCGGCATCAAGCATGGTTCTTCAATAACTGGCAAGCTTACATGAACGCAAATTACAATAGCAATTCTGTAAAACACTGCAGATGGTTAACAAAGCATCATGGCTATTTTCTACGTAGTGGGGCAAGATTTAAGAGAGAAGTACTGCACTTACATTGTTACACGTCAGGCTATAATCAAAATTCAAACAACAAAGCACTAATGCACGGGCTTCTAAGCAGCACTACAGCAATTAATTTCTGGCAACATTTTTAACGACTCTTGTTCATGATAACACAGATTTCATTATTTCAGCAGTAAATAGCTACCAATCATGCACAATCAATCAACCTAGCACAGTATTTGCTGCAACTGAATAAGAGGCACATATCCACAAATAAGTCACGTCCATAACAGTGGACATAATAACTGCAGCAAGTGCAGCAATTAGTTTAGCCAAGCCTGGCCTGATAGTAATATGGTGAAATGACAAAAGAAAGACAGATCGCTAACTATACAGTCAACAAATAGTTGCGTACAAACTGAAAGTAAAGATCTCGTCGGCTTAGGTCTATTTTATGATTGACTGTCTTTGTGATTTTCTCCTTCCACGTTTATTATCACTACTCGTTATGTTCTGCTCTGTTTGTTTTATTAATTGCACTGTCACTTGCTATATGAAACAAAAGTTTATATACAAAAGAACAATAACAAATAAATGCGTGTATTTCTGCGCCTGTGAGCAACAAACAAACGATGAAGATCCTGATGCTGACTGCAGAGTTAGTGAGATATGACAGTGTGTCATTACCAAAATAAAACTGTTCAGACAGAACCTTTTACATGATAGGTCAGATGTCTTTCTGTTTGCAAAGTAGCAGCAGAAAACGTAACAGTTATATAAGCTATCACGAAAATTACTGGAAAACCACAGAACTTACCAGGTAATGAAGTCACCAGCAACGTTCTATCGTCCAGAGTTTTAATTGTCTTCTGGAAGCCACAAAGAGCATCAACTAGATCTAGCTCAAAATCAATAAATAAGTCGTTGCCACGACGTTTGAACATGGGATGCTTCTGCTCATCCAGTACAACAATTATGTCTCCCGGCTCAACTCCAGGCTCCTGGTCACCCTCGGCTGCGAATCTGATCTGCTGACCATCCTTCATGCCTATCCACATCAGCATGCCATGCAAGTATTCTACTAATGTAGCCTATACAATATACGACAATGTACAGTGTAACTAGTTATATCGAACATTTCCGCATTTCCTTATTAAACAGCTAATAAAATGTCCAACACTGAAATGAAGCAGCCATGATTCAGAGAGTACATGTAGATTGGCAAACTATGGTAACTCGACTCTGGACTTTGATTCATGCTAAGTCGTCCGCGTGCACATAAGCCCAGGCCTAGACATCAACTCAGAGCATTAATGGACTATGCTGGAGAGGGTCAGACTGACAAAAAGACATATTCAGAGTTCAAAATTCTGATGCCTGTACGTGAAAGTTTGTCCATAAAGCTCATTTAAATTGCATAAATGACATCAGACCTGTTTTGTATAATATGACTGCACTTCATAAGCTAATTGTCAAATAGGTCTGAGTTTGAAAAAATTAACAGCAGCATAATGTAGTAAGTCAGTAAACTATAGATCAGGCAAACAAAATCGATGAGCTGAATTGAAGTTGCTTAAACATGACTGGCTGGGCTAACCCGACCGGTGAAATGGCAGGCTGAAAACTGGTTTGTTGCAGTGTATGCGTAGATTGTATACAAGGCCACAATATTGATAAAGCCAACTAGCACTTTATAACAGTTACGTAAACCGGTGCGACTTGGCCTTTAAACTTGGCCCAACTCGGAGGCGGTTAGACTTCGACGGTGATCCAGATGAGCATCTGAATCTAGGAGAAGACTGAAGAATTCTTTACCAAAGTGCTGTGAGATAGGGTGGGCCTTTGCCGAATATGACACTGTCAACCGGCAAATACAATTGGAAAAATGGCATAGTATTGGCAGCGGTCAGTGCTCTGAGTGCCCTTCTAGTTCATAATATATAAATCAGAATATCTGTTCAGAATATTATCTGTATAGAACACAATTTCATAACATCTGGTAAAGTACTTAAGGCATCTAAAACCGAAACAGTTCGGAATGGAGAAAGCAAGTTGCCAGTCAGCATACCAGCATCGATGTGGACATCGAGAACTTTACGCTCGCGAGCAATCTTGCGACCCTGGCAGTTCTTGCATCGGTCGCGTGGGTTGATGCGTTCACCTTGGCCCTGGCACTCGTGACACATAGACTGAACCTGCTGAATGAATCCTGGCAGCAGCTGTTGTATGTGCATCTGAGTGCCCGTACCACTGCAGCCTCGACATAGCTCTACAGCCCCCTCTCTACCACCGCGACCTACCAATGTACGGCGCCATTATTTCCAGTATTTGTTCATCAAATGTCACACACATGAAGTGCTCGGAACATAAAGTACACAAAAAAATAAAAATAAATTTTAAGAACAATAAAAAAACAGCTCAACAAACAGACACCTTCACCATAAACCAGAATCGACTTGCAATCACAGTGGGATATCAAAAATCAATTTTAGAATTCAAAGTTTCCATCACGTGGCTGTATCAAGTCTCCAAGAAACTCAATTGTCCTACAGTCCTCTTAGGATCCTCCTATAATCCTGGGAACACCTATCATCACACAACCGAACTATTACAGAGCTATGGTCAGGCAATCTGATATTCTTTTCTACACACAATGTACAGCAGGGGTCTCAAACTCGCGTTAATTGCGGCCCGCGACACATTATCTGAAAGTCTAAAAATTTAGGATAAAAATAAATCGTTTTTATTCATTATACAGCATTTTTTCAGTAATTCAGCTAAACTACTATTTTTCTCATTTGCGTTCTCATTAGTGGAGCCGCATGCTGCTGCCGGCAGCGACCAACAATGGCCCTGGCAACTTGGACTGTTTCTCATCTCTTCAGGTGGAAGGTCTAAGTGAAGTCAAGCCACGGCACCTGAAAGATTATGCAGATGTCATTTCTTGATTACTTGCAGAGTTCGATCAATGTTTTCAAAAGTTCAATAATCTTAAACCGCAGTTTGCACTATTTGCCGCTCCGTTTGATGTTGACGCAGAAAGCGTTTCCGAAGTATTCCAGATGGAGGTATTGGATTTGAAGTGTGACAAGCAGAAGCAGCAGTACACAGATGTCTTCTGTCATTTGTATTAATTACTGCATTTAATGCATTTTGTCGTCTCTAAAAACAATGCGGCCCCTGAATGAGTGATATCTTGCAGTGTGGCCTGCACCCCCAAATAAGTTTGAGAGCCCTGATGTACAGTAACTCACACATTCCACTATAAATAACCACATTACCACAACAGACATTGTCTTACTGAACGAGACAGATATCAAATAAGAAACAACAATACATAACATTACACTGAATACTAAAGACTCATAAATGCACATTATGAAAAATGCTGCCAAAAAGCAAATCTGAGGAAACTCTGTAAGCATTTTTCTCTCGTAGCTCAATGACCAGGCTACAGGTGTGACACTGATCACACATTTTCCACCTGGGCTGCTAATAAGCCCTGTGATGTCAATCGATAAAAACCTCATCTTTTTCATGCTTACTTCGAGTTCGAGTTTTACGTCAAAACCCTTATGCAGATGAAAGGTGTGATTCAACAGTAACAACAAAATGTATCCCTGCAAAGAAGTTTCGAGAGTATTGATAGTAACATGGAATATGCAGCATACTGTATTACAAAATACCGGTTTAACACGTGTCACCTGCACGCACACAAAAAAACAGCAGAACAAATGCAAGTCAACCTTTGCACTGTGGACATATTACGTTCTTGTTGAGAGCCAGTTTTCTCATGGTTCCATTGTAAAGATCCTCCAAAGTTACAGCCATCTGGTGAGCAACGTCACGTCCTCTCGGTGGTCCCCTGTGACGACGATGAGTTCCCATACCAAAGAACATGTCGAAGATGTCCATTGGACTGTGCATCTCACTGGCTATGCCACCTTCCTTGATTGCCTTTTCTCCACCACGATCGTACAGTTCACGCTTCTTGGAGTCGGACAGCACTTCGTATGCTTGAGATATTGCCTTGAACTGTCCAACAGATAAAAAATAATAAAGATGCACGATGAGCTTAGAATCAGTTTATCAAACAAGTTACAAGATTCTTCAAAATTCCTTCCAAAGTAAAGTACACAGTGTGTTTTGCATAATCTACTCACTACTACAAACAACTATCTTCACAGAAGCTGTCAGTAGAACATGGTCAGAATGCAACAAGGACAACTTTCAGCCAAATAGCGTCCACACTATGCAAATGCTGGACATTCACACGATTAGATCTGCTGATGTTTTACGACATGGACAAACAAATGACCTTCTTTGCTCCAGGCAGAAAAAATAGACGTATCACATTATGGTCAGTCACGATTACAAACCAAAACAGTACTGCCATTTAAACATACAGAAACCAGAACATACCTTTTCTCCTTCATTTGGATTTTTATCCGGATGGAATTTCAAAGCAAGTTTGCGATATGACTTCTTAATATCGTCGACAGATGCATTTGGTTTCACACCCAACAAATCATAATAAGCAGTCTCCTTCACCACTCGTTGTGCCCTACAGTCACAATTTGTCATAATCAAGGACACACGAAAAATACATGCAGTGTAATATAAACATCACAGAAACTTTACTGCTTCAATTACCAGTATTAGAATTGCTAATTAACACCGAGTAGCAAAAATTCGACAACACTTGCATTCCAGGAGCAAAAGTTCCGCGTCACAAGTGCTCCTGAAAGTAACAGTTCCAATAAGTGAAATGAAATGAAGTTGAGGCACCTTTTGTCATCCAATGAAACCTACCAGTCCTCAATGACTACTAGTGATGACTCAATATCAGGATTTCAATTTTGATACGATATTTTAAAAAATATTACGACATCTATATTTTTAGAATAATATGTAAAGTTGATACAAGCACAAGGAACAAGATGTGAACATTAAGCAAGACAGTATGCTTTACATAGGTAATAAAATGTGTCAGTGAACTTAATTAACTTAAAAATGTCGTAAAATTTGTCATAAAATTACGACACTACATCGATAGTTTGCTTCGGCTAGTTCATTTTTTCTCTGCTTATTGTTGTTATTTTAATAATGCAGTAACCAAAAGCTAATGATAACAGACATAAACATTAACAATTATGTCATGGAACTAGACTCGTACTGCTGTTTTGTAACTTCTGTCAACAATTAATTATTCGACATTCAGTTAAATACTGTATTAAATTACCGACATTACGAATATTGAAAAATATATAAATGTTTGGTGCAAAATATCTTAACATATCAAAAATATCATGATATATAAAAAAATTCAACATTTATTGACAATGATATATTGATATCGAAAACGATATATCTATATTTTTGATAAATCAAGTCATCAGTACTGACTACCCGGTAGATGTTAACTATGATGATGAATACAATGTGCATAATGCATATCGTTAACTATTATGGCACAATAAACCTTTAATTCTAAAAATCAACAGATATGCACAAATCATTATCATAATGTGAGACTCTGATGCTCTTGTGAGTGTTGTAATGTGTCTGACACTCAGGCTAATGCTAAATGTCAGCCTACAAAGAAAATGTGCGGTGACTATTTGACCGGCAGCTAAGTGTCGAACTTCAGCACTAAGTAGTTGACATTGACTGTCTTGAGTCTTGACTTAGTGTAGTAAATATTCGTTGTTCTGAAATTTCTTCGTTTGCAATAGCGCAGCACCTCGAAATAACGTCTGTGGTGCCTGTGAATTTCCCATGAATTTGCGAAACTCATTCCATGAATTTTCCGTGAAATTTGACACATTTTAAAAATTCTGCCGTGAAATCATGTTTTTTTCCGTGAATTTGGTTGGTCCCTAGTAAAAACCACGAAGGATGTCCAGGTGCAGAACTAAGTGCTAATTAAACTAGAGATCTCTATTTTAATTAGCACTTAGTTCTGCACGTTGATATCTTTCATGGTTTTTTTACGCACTCAGCACTGCCGGCATGTCCACGACCACTACTGGTCAGGAGTCTTCAACTTGTTGAAGTTCGACCATACGCCGAAGAAGAAGGGGCAACGTCGGAAAAAGAGCCCAAATCCCAATAGCCCTCAGCCCTCATCACTTCGTTTCGCTCATGGGATTATTTCCACAACTAAAAATGTATACCGGTACGTACATCGATAATTTTTTCACTGGTAAGCACCTAGTTAACTGATTACAAAACTAGTATATTACAGATAATACATAATAAATCACTAAGCGACACAAGTAAGCGTCAAATTCCAGAAGCAAGGAAACATCACGTCACCGTTCTTATACATACAACACATTAGAGTTGGGCGATATCACGATTTCAGTTTCAGGTCGAATTATGGAATAATGGAATACATTCGCTACTAAAAAAACTATTTAAAATCACTTCGACTTTTCGTTCTTGAAATTATCCTTGCATCATAAATACTGTAATATTTTCAAAAAAATTGCTATATTTAAAAAATCAAGAAGACAGTGGCGTTTAACTGACAGTAGATTTATCATTCGCATGTTGTACGAAAATTGCTATTAGACATAGATTTTAACTCTGTCATCGCAATATATTTAACTATTCTGCTTTGCGGATTGTCAAAACTTCTATTAGTTAAATATTTGATTTGATTTGATTAATTTGCTTTAAAAGGGAGCGGGGTGGCCGCACCCATATAGACTATAAATGCATCTTAAAGCAAGTAAAATTTTTGCACAAAAAAAGCATTTTTAAATAAGATTTTAACAAATTTTTGTTTCGAGGGGCACAGTTTTTCCCTCAAGTTCCATACCTTACTCTTCCGCTTTTCTATTCCAAAATTCTGGATTTGCCACTGAAAAAAAATGACACATCACAAATATATGAGCTATTGAGTTGTAAATTTGTACTTACAATTTTAGCATTTTAATATTTAGTATGTATTTTTTAAAATATGCATACTTTATTTTTATACTTCATACTTTATTCACTTAAGTCGAAAAATATTACTTGATTAACTCGAGTATTTCGAACTCCAGTAACTTAAATATTCGAGTACATGGCACAGCCCTAATTAGTCAGGCTTTTTTATCGCAATCATCGGTGTTGAAAGAACTGTATATCTATGGTCGTTTGTTTGTAAACATTGATGATTCGGTAATAAAGGTTTAGTTATGTCGTCAAGGATGTTAAGCGCATCAGTTAGAGCTGTTGGTAAAAAGGTCGTACGGCTACCTCAACGATCAGCACTTGTCATGGTAAATTATTTCCTGTTGTATATGCGCGGACAAGCAAACAATGGGCGACTTCACTTTTTGACTTAGACTTTCGCTCAGACTTTCGCTGAGCCTAAACTTCGGTCTAAGTCCCTACTTAAGTCAAAAAGTGAAGTGGGTATGGGTAATTTGCGGAAATGCGGAATGCGGAAAGTAATTTGCGGAACGAAATCTGCGGAATGAAGATGATTGGTTGACGGGCATGATCACGTGATCAGCCCGATTCCGCAAATTA
>Ga0056128_1004255_pt1 | contig 17857 bp, 13 predicted proteins | sample WorMetLIZISLAND2_FD_71113 | JGI IMG/M metagenome (GOLD analysis project Ga0056128, IMG submission 71113) | Marine gutless worms symbiont microbial communities from Max Planck institute for Marine Microbiology, Germany - Olavius geniculatus... ... | reverse complement strand
ACCCTAAGTCGACAAAGCGCGTTCGGCGTATGCCAATGCATTTGAGTTCGGGCCACGTGACTTTGATGCCGGGGAAATTCTCCTCCCTCTTTACCCCCCCCCTAATTTTCCCCAATCGGACTTAGGGCGCCGGGCGGACTCACGTTGGGCTTTGCCCCAAATTTCTAGTTTGTTTTCTTAATCAAATGCAATAATAAGTTTTATTATTATTGTTTGTACAGATACGGCTTCATCAAAGAAATAATGAATAAATACCGGGTTTGTGATGTTAATTAATTTCGTCATTGTTTTGCTAGTCACTATTTGGCCACTACAAATTAAGAATAAGACTGGGTTGGATAATAAAGTCAATTGATTTGTCGATATTTAAGGTTTAAATCGGATGAAAAAGCTCACGAGTTAGCGTGAATAATACCGTATTATTATATAATGTAGGCCTACGTAACGAAACGAAAAAAGGAAAATTTTTCGCAAGCCATAAGGTCCATAGGACGACAATGATCTCCGTTTCGTTAACCCTTAGGTAGACACCAGTTTACACTGCGAGACCACGAATACGGGGCTATTGCATCTTTATTGCTTGTTTACGTTACAGCTTTTACTGGTACGCATTGGGCGTACCCGCAGGAGATGGCCAGGCTGAGTAACCGTTGATAAAAATATTGTGACTGCTTATTTATTTTCTGCGCACTGTATACTTGTATAATCGTATACTTGTGTATGTGCTGGGTATTTAAATTTTGCGATAACTTCCGCTTCTGCAAATGTGCACGATAATTGTACTTCTATGCGTTACCGGTATGGATTTCTTGTTGTAACAGTGAAAAATGATTATAATCGGTGTACATTTGCGGAAGTCGACGTAAAATTAAAACAAGTGTTTCGTTTTTACAACACTCTGTATAACGTGAACGGCACAGAACCACGCCACTAAGCTGATACGACTGTACCGCGACATCTTCAGCTGGCTGCCGCTGGCTACGGTCATCGACAACAAGATTTTAGTCTGTCACGGCGGCATCTCGGACAAAACGAACCTCGACTATCTCACCAGCATCGACAGACATCAGGTATTGAAGTATCATGCAACCAGTCTGTGTTGTAGTTGATGTAGAGGGGAGCAGTAGTAGAAAATACATGCAGTTGCTTTCGCGGACTAATTTTACAGCTATCTGGACTGTTAGCGGTTCACTCCTTGAGCTAGGCATTAGGTGTATGTACAAAACATTTATTTTTTATGTGAGTACAAGTCATAGGCTTAAAAAATCGGGGTTCTCGCTCGAAATCTACAGATTTTTGTGCAGGTAACCTTTAAAAATTTGCTCATCGGCGCAAAGTCATACCGTAGATGTAAAAAATGTTTTAAAAAATGTTTTAAAATAAAAGTTTAGAAACACGTTTTAATGTATTTTTATTTTTAATGTTTTTGTGCATTTTTAATGTCGTGTTTTTGTTGCTGTTAAAACATAAACGTACAAAATGATGCATTTCTTACGGGCAAATTGCATTTGGCGTGCATTTCGTGGATAAAAAAAGTGTTTTATAGCAGTATTATTGACTTCATTTGATTGTTATTGACGGTTCTTCTTACTTGAATGAATACTAGTCTTATGTTTTATGGGTGTTTTTTAATATTTTTAAAAAAGCAAAAAAAAACGTTTTTTTTTAGTTTTTTATTTGCAAATCAATGTTTCTGAGCCATACTGATTATATCGCAGTTACTTCTTAAACGATTGCGTCAAATGTTTTTGTATATAAATTTTGTTCAGGTTATGACACAAGTTTTAAACATTATTTAATCAATTGGAAGCACTGCTTACATGATAACACCGCCACCGAATCGCTTTTGATGAAGCCAAAACATGTCCGAAATCTGTATTTCTGATGATACGTTTCGGTTAAAAATAAAACAGATTTATTTATTGATTTAACAAATTAATTACTGACAGTGCGCATAAAAATTCCGCAGTGAACACATTTAACAGTTTAACGTGATATAAAAAAAACTTACATAAACAGACTAATATCTGTTAGTGAATCAGAGCAAAAAACTTCAACAGTTTACAGAGCTATGTAAGGGCGATATGAGTCAAAACTCGAAAACAGCAAAATGGTTTTGGGGTGATATTATCGCGTGTTGAATTCCAGACTAGCCAGGACGTTTCGTTTGAGCCATTAGCGGCGTCGGTCGGTCCAACGGGCTGGTCTGTAGCCGTGCGCAAGGAAAAACAAGAAATTTGAGCTAATGCTCACGGGACGCGCGAAAGCCTGTAACAGTTCCTGCCCGCAAGCAGCCACCCATCGCAGTAGCCTATTAACCGGGCCCGGCGTAGAGTAACTTCGTTTCAGCCGAAACACGTTACCAACTACGCCACGCCACCAACGCCAGTACCGTGGCGCCACCTTGTGAATGATATATACTTGTGTCACAGCGCTTAATCGGCAAAAAATCCATTAAACCCCCTATTTTGGCGTTTAAGGTCATTCAAGGTCATTGAATTCGGCGCCAATCGAGAGCCAGTATACGATTTGCTATTAGCGATTAATAGTAACCTAGGCCTATAGGCCTTATCTCGCACCGTTACCGAGATACAGTGAGTTATTGGCCAAAAATCGCAAATTTTGCCCACCCCCTTTCATTTAGGGCCCTCGTTCGGGGTGACCCCCTTCGAATTTATGCAAAAGCTTTACGGTTCCTGAAACTAGAGTCTTCCAAGCAGCCGACAGTGAAGATTTGGTGATCCAAGCTTGGACCGTTTTTGCCTGATCCACCCGTGTGACAGACGGACGGACAGAATTGCGATGGCTAAGACGCGCTGAAAGCAGTAGCTGCTTTCGCGCGTAAAAATAGACCCCTAACGGCGAATTTCGCGCATGCGCAGGCACGCCCCTTTGAACCGATTGTAACCAAATTTTGCACGTGGGGTCGGGTGGGCGATGTGATCACTGATGCCAAGTTTTATGGAAATCGGTTTAGGGGTTTCGGAGTTACAGGACCCCCAAACGCCATTTTTATACTTAACGTTCATCGCCCTTACAACAGGGTCAGCACTACCGTGCTGCACTGTGATTACAGTCATGTGTTCATGTGTGTGTGCGTAGTACGTGTCGGCATTGCGCCCTCCAGTACGCGACGGCAACACATCAGAGAGCCGCAGTCTGTCCAGCGTATCAACGACTGGAGATTCCGTCGACCTGCTCGAATGGAGACAGGTTGATAAACAGTTCCCACGATGTGTAGGCCTACGTCAGTTAGTGTAGCGCATCAAATCGTCAGCACAGAACAGACCCAACTGCGCTGTATGCCTATAAATTATTAGTCAAAACAGAAAAAAATTCATATAGTCTCTTAGTTTAAAAGGTAACTAATGAGGTGTATAAATTTATAAAATTACAATTGTTATGTTATTTGTTTCAGCAACTTATGCTGCCTTCTTCAGAACGACTGACCGCCAGTTGTCCCTGTAGCAAACCGTCGTTCCGTACCTATAGAAGGCAGCAGCGGTTGGCAAAATGTTAACAACAAGCGAGAAAAAAATTGTGATTTGATGAACTTACCGTTTTAACCGATGAGTCAATTCAAACTCGTTGTTTATAGTTCTATATGCATTGTGACTCATCTCGGAGCTGCGGAACGTTATCTGACATGTGAGATCACAAAGACAATGTAGCCTACCTGCCACACAACGCAAGTGAACGCGTCTCGCTTTAACCCCAGACATACTCGATTTACTTACGCCGGAGGAATGGAAGGCTGTGTTGATCTTGATGGTTAAATATATGATGAGATGGTTTACCTGTAGGTGCTGGATATTTTATGGAGTGATCCGGTGTCACAGAGCGGCTGTAGACCGAACACGTTTCGTGGCGGCGGCTGCTACTTCGGACCGGACGTGACCGAGCGAGTGCTGAAGAAACACAACTTATCTCTGCTCGTCCGATCTCACCAGTGCAAGGTGGACGGATACGAGTACGACCACAACAACAAGGTCTTTCTACAGCGTCCTCTGTTTATGTGTGGTTTTTGTCCGAACTGTTGGTTTAATTATTGGTTGAAATTTGTCTTGATATTGTAGACTTCGTTTCGCTGGGGCGCCATTAGTAGGTATATCTGGCCGGCGTCAGACCGCAGCAGGGTTGACGAGTTTGACAGGTGCCCCGCCCACTTTTGGCACACCCTGGTACCTTTACATGTGTCCGCCTGCAGTACGCCTTGGGAACCTTAACCCTAGATTGCACTACAGCAGGGCCTCAGGGACCAAATTAGGCCTCCTGTTGGCTGCTCTCTCAACCCTAGCTTCAAATAATTAATTATTCTAATTAACCTATTTAAATATTTAATTTCATTATTTTTCTGATTTACCGTAACATTCTCTTTACTGACGTTCAGACATACACCCAGTACGTTTTACACGACCGTCTAGAGCTCTCATTACCTACCAGTTACCGCGTAGCGGGGGGGGGGTAATTACGCGGCTCTCTCTACGCAAGTGTGTTTTTTTCTACGTCTATAGCTGGAGCTGCAATTTAGGGTTAGGGGCCTAACCCTAAATTGCACCATAGTAGGGCATTTAGGGCTAAATTGAGCCTCCTATTGGTTGCTTTTTTAATTATAGTTTTCAATAATTAATTAATTCTGCTAAGTAACTTATTTACATAGCTAATTACCGCCGCCAAAGAGGTAATGTTTTTGCCAGACTTTGTTTGTCTGTTTTTCTCTGTATTAGCAAGATATCTCAAATAGTTATGGACGGATCTTTCTGAAATTTTAAGGTTATGTCAGGCGTGGCACAGCCTACCAGTGGTTCAATTGTGGGGGTGATCCGGAAGGAATCCTGGATTCTGGATCACTTTGAAATTTTCGTTAATATTGCTTTCAATGGGGCATAAGGGAAACCGCTGCAAAACCGAAGATGGTGCTGCCACCTAGCGAACAACATTGCCTTGGCGAAGGTGTGCGGGCTCTGACTGCTTTCCAGTTTAATTAATTTTCCTAATTTACAGTAACATCTTCTTTGCTGAGGTTCATACATACACCCAGCACGTTTTACACGATCGTCTACAGCTCTCATTAGCTACCAGTTACCACGTAGCAGGGGGGTAATTACGCGGCTCTCTTTAAGTAAGTGTGTTTTTTCTACGTCCAGCTGTAGTACGCCTTGGTAACCCTAGCCATAAATTGCACTATAGCAGGACCTCAGGGACCAAACTAAGCCTCCTGTTGGCTGTCCTTTTCAACTTTAGCTTTAAATAATTAATTAATTATGCTAATTAACGTATTTAAGTAGGTAATATAATTATTTCGTAATTTACCGTAACATTTTTACTGGGGTTTATACATACGTCCAACACGCTTATTTTAGATCTAGAGAACTCCTACAACATATTTTGATAATAGGGTTACCATAGTATACTATAGTAAGACACAGTAAAACACACTAACGTGGAGAGAAGTGCATAATTACATTCCGCTGCGCGGTAATGTAGGTGAAAAGACGTGTAAGACGTATTGGGTGCTTACAAACCCTGGTAAAAAGGACACTAAGGTGAATAAAACAAGTAATTAAAACACCTATATAAATAGATTAATTATCTTAATGAACTACATATTTAAAGTTAGGGTTGAGAAGGTTAAACACCTGCATTAAGTCTAGGAAACATCTATGGCACATTTTGATAGTATAGTTACCATTACATACTATAGTGGGCGCAGTAAGACACCCTTATACGGAGAGAACAATGTAATTGCCACCTACTGCGCAGTAATTCAGGCAAAAAAAACGGTAGCGTAAGACGTGTTGGACGTATGTATAAACTCCAGCAAAAAATCTTAGGGTACATTACAAAAAAAAACAATTACATTAACTATTTAAATAAGATAATGAGCTTAATTAATTAATTATTAAAAGTAGGGTTGAGAGAGCAACCAAAAAAGGCGTATTATAGCCGGACGCAATAAAAACACACACTTATGCGGAGAGAACCGTGCAACTGTTCCCCCCTGCTATGCAGTAATTGACGGGTAATGAGAGTTGTTGACGGCCGCGAAAGACGTCATTGTCATTTAACTCATTGTTTAATGCATTCTGGCAACAAAATAATTTTTTCACATCTCCTGCCTTGTGTCACCTTATACATGCACAACTATTGCCTATAAAAACGATGTATGCAGTGTGCTTTCGTTTCTGTGATAGCATTGGCGAATGACGATTTTAATAAGCTAATTCTTTCACTGTTACAAACACACAGACCAAGCCATTAACAACGTGTGATGTTAGAATGTTTGTGTCGTTGTTTGCCAGCAGATACTGACGATATTTTCGGCGTCGAGCTATTACGAGGTCGGCAGTAACCGGGGCGCATACGTGCAATTTGGCACCGACCTCACGCCACACATTGTTCAGTTCATGGCCAGCAAGAAATACGGACGCAAAATGACGTTCACTCAACGGTAAGCTAAATGACGCGTTACCAGCCGCACACTTCTAAACTCCACGACATAACGGACCGACAGAAATCTGATTATTGTAGGACGTGTCACGTTGCTACTATCGTTAGACGTCTACTTCGCCCGTGTCGTGGCGTCGTGAAAATTAGGTAGGAGGGGCACTTGCTTTCCGTCTAAATTTTAGGCTGACGGAATTTTTTTTTCTAAATGTACAAAATTTGCAGCTTAAATCTTCCATTTAGGAAAATTGAAAGCAAAATTAAAATTTCGAGCACTAATAATTTTCTTTGTCGGAAATTCGCAGCTGCTTGTCGAAAAATTATAACTTTTTGCTACAGCATAACTAAGTAAGTAAATAAAAACGATTAAAGCTGCTAAAGTAACGAGCGTCATTGCGCGTGTAGTGCACAGAGTACAATCACTAAAGGGCATAATACGAATTGCAAAACAGATGAGTTTTCAGTCGGGACCGAAAGACAGCCGCGAAAGGTGCAGACACGTCAATGACGTATTCGTCGTCAGAGACGAAAGTTTCTCTCTCCAACATCGTATTTTGTCTCGCAAACGTCGGTAAACACGCATTTCCGGTTTTTGGTGCCAACGTTTGGAACAAACTGCCATCTGACATTAGTTGTGCACTGCCACGTTTGTAGCTAAAATTATTGGACGCCTTAGTTAAAGCAGTACTTCCGGCGCGTTTTACATTATGTGAAGTAAATTACTACAACACTTTGATCGTTATTGTTTTGCTAATTTTTGTTTTTTTTATTTTTCTTTATTTTTTTATGTCAAATATATTTGCAACTAAAACAAAACACTATTCTTTGCTGCAACGTTAAAAACCACGCTAATTAAAACTCACATTACTCGTACTATTGCGTGATGCTAGAATGTGGATTGTTCGTTGCAGCATCGGTATCGTGGAGACCTCGGCGTTACGATGTCTGCTGGAGAAGATATGCGCCAACAAAACGCTGCTGTTGGCCAGGTTCAAGAAATATGATAGTACGGACACAGGTGCATGCTGTATTATCTTCGCACCATGACATTATGTAGACGCTATGGCCTACCGATAATACTAGAACGTGTCGTCACGTAGTCACGTATTCGTGCCGGAAGCAGCTCATCAGCAGATCAGCTTTTGCAGCTGTGGCTTTTGTGACTGTGAAAATCTGTCAGATTAATGTCAGTACATGAACGAGATTAGGTAAGTAATATGATTAATATCTGGCAGTAGGAATATCTTGCTCTTTTTGCTTACAATTAATCTCATGCCGGTATTAATTTTGACTATGCTCCTACAGGGTGCAACAAAAAAGTAACCCCCTAAAATTGTTCGCTGTTTTCTCAGCAACCGTTTGGAATTTTAACTCGAAATTTTACAGTTTTATTTACTAAAATCTTTTACATCTAACAGCCGAGTAAAATTTGATTCTTTTGAAAAACGATGACGTAAAAAACTTTTTAGCATGACCGCCTACCGATTTTTCAGCATTAAAAATGTTGGGTTTAGTCCATTGGGTTTATATTCGGCAAATTTGGAAGCCACTGGTCCATTGTGATGAAAACTGGACAGTTGGCCAGCAGCCAGTTCCGTGCGCTGCGCGCTGTGTGTGCTGGCGTGCCGTCCTGCTGGAAGATGAACCCGATGGGCAGCCAGCGATTGCTTTAAAAGAATGATAATTAAGTGATAATTTATACACAAAATCAATTACTGTTTATCAAAACGTTACTATGACGTCATTGGCAGTAACGTGGTGACCGGTTTTTGAAAATTAAATAGCATTTTTAGCTTGAACAATTTTTGATGCTGAAAAATTGTTAGACGGTCATGTTAAAAAGTCTATTGCAGACTTTGGCCGGTTGCTATGTATGGCTGGCAACGAATTGTCTATCTAGCTAATTTACTGTACTATACTAGCCGCTAATGGCTATGACAACAAACGCCAAAATTTACGTTTTAAGATAAAATATTGTAATAAACACACAATAATACGCAGTAACAGTTAGCCTAAACAAATATCATTACACTTCTACGTAAAATGGCTGGCTAACTTTACACTTAGTCGTTATTTATTGCGGCAAAGCAAGCAGCTTAGCACGCGAGCATACGCAATACGCTTGAACTGCCGTTGATGGCTGACGCCGATTCAAATTCTCCAAGCTTCTGTCGTCATCGTTTAACGTTCAAATCACCTGCTGATGTCGTCCGTTGTTGGCTGAAAACGATCTCGACGTCAGGTCGCGTGGAACACTACATGTTGTCCCGGAATTGCCCAGAAATTCACGCTTTGTCAACAACACCTTCTCGCCAAGTCGATGATGGTTCCGTGTCCAGGCCCGAATCGTCAGACTCGATTCTATCAGCACTTTCAACGTTCACGTAGCCTCTCTGTCGGACTATGACCACCTTCGTGGCCTTCAGTATCTCAATACAAATTCTCACGTGAAAAATTTGTTGTTTCTCACTCTAAGTACAACGTTTTGAGCCTATTCTTGGCTCATCACATCTTTTCACTTTTAGCATCACTTAAAACTCCCATCTTGTTTTACAATTTTCCGTTACTCTTAGTGATGCACGGATTCTCAGTTCTGTAAACATTTAATACTGTCAATGTTCCAGTGTTGTGGTTGCGGCCCAGAAGTGGCAGGAAGCAAACAACCGTTACAAATCCTATGCCAGCCTTGCTATAAAATATTGGTGTGCGCCTATCACAACCTTGCATATTATACACTACCTACAAAACGTTTATTGCATATACTTTTATCAGTCAATTAGCACAACTATATCTTATAATAACTATATCTTATATTTTACATAAGTACACTCACTAAAAAGTTACGGCAACCTGCAAACTTAAAATAACCGTTGTGTATTTAACAGTACACGGCTATACAGTTAACGTATAAATAATCATTCACAGTTAATCAATGTCACTATATCACATCTCGCAGTGAAACATCAATTAACATACAACGAATTAACAACAGTATAACACAATAACTATTTACAATTATTTACAACACCGTATAGCCTACATACAAGTATACATCTTGAATGACATCGAAAGTGTCACAGTCACTCTATAGCACGACTTAAGTAGTCGGCAACAACATTATCAAATCCCCGAATATACCTAACAGTATATCGGTAAGTTTGTGAGACCAAACTCCACCTCATTAAACGAGGGTTTTTAGGGTGACTGGATCCAGTGGACTGTAAGTACTCCAGTGGCCTGTGGTCACTTTCCAGAGTGAATTGTTGCCCATACACATAACAGTGGAACTTTGCTACGGCCCAAATAATAGCCAATGCCTCTCTTTCCCCGACGGAATAATTCTGTTCCCGCGAGAGCAGCTTTCTGCTGGCATACAAAACAAGGTGTTTAACGCCATCATGATCCTGTAACAGGCATGCACCCAAACTTAGGTTTGATGCATTTGTCTGCAAGATAAACTCCCGGTTAAGGTTTGGTAGCTTCAGAATTGGTTCCTTACAGAGAACCTGTTTGATCTCCCTGAAAGCCCTTTCCTGCAGACTTCCCATTTAACCTCATTAGAAGCTCGCGCTTTTGTCAACTCCGTTATCGGTGCAATTATCTTTACACAATCAGGGATGTACCTGCGATAGAAATTTATTATCCCTAGTAAACTGCGGCAAGCTTTCTTCGTTTTAGGACAATCTGTGTCCAAAATGCGTCTAACAATTTCAATCTGTGGATTGATTGTATCTTTTTGGATAGTGTGGCCCAGAAAGTCGACTTTGGCAAATCCAATTTTACATTTGCTTGGAAAAATTTCTCAATATCCTCATGTGGCTCTGTTAGTTTCCTGTGTGCCCAAGGACATCGTCCACATAACTTGCTAGATCCTGTGATCCATCCAGTAATCTTTTAACTATTCTGTTGTAGGTCGATCCAAAGTTCATCATACCAAATGGCATGCCATTTCATTTCATCAGTCCTCTGGATGTGACAAATGTTGTATAGTCTTTTGACTTCTCATCTAATGGGATGGCACAGTAACCTTTACAGAAGTCAAAGGTACTGTAATACTGACTGCCTGACAACTTAGGAAATATGCCGTAGGTGACATTGGTTCAGGATCAAATACTGTGATCTCGTTCAACACTTTGAAATTTACACACACTCGGCAACTTCCGTCTAGCATGGTTTCTTGACTAAAACCAACGGTGAAGCCTATGATGCTTCAGATCGCTCAATCACTTCCATGGCTAGCATGTCCTTGATCTCTTTATCAATGACTTCTTGCATCTTGTAAGGAATCGGGTATGATTTATGCTTGATCGGAGTGCTATCCGTTAATTCCACTTTGTGCTCAATGAGATTTGTCATACTCGGTACATCAGAAAATATCTCTTTGTATTCTTCTAATAACTTTCTCACTTCAGTTTTCTTCTCCTCATTAAATTTTTCATTCACAACGACATTTTTAGCTGTCTTTTTCTGCCTCAGATTGTACGTAGGAAGAATTGCTGCATCATTCATTGCTAAATCTTCAACTGTTTCTTCATTTTCTAGCACACAAGCCACCGATGCTGCTTGGTGAACTTGATCTTGGTTGTTCACATTATCCTTATTTCCACTCTTGTCTGACTTTTTTTCATCTCGGTGGTAGTATCGTTTCAACATGTTGATGTGGTAAGTTTTCACTTTTTCACTGTCACTCTCAATTCTGTAATCAACTTCTCTCACCACTTCAACTACTTTGTACGGTCTTACCCATGCCAAAGTTAGTTTGTTTTGCTCAGTGGGCAAGAGCAATAATACCCTGTCTCCTACACGTAGCTTTCTTTCTCGTGTTTTCCAATTGTAGTAATTTTGGTTGCGTGTTTGTACCTTCGCTAGTTCTTGTCTAGCCAACTCACAGGTCTGTTCAACTCTCTCTCTCTCAAATTAATCACATATTGGTATCCAGTCTTCATCTCAGGATCTTCATCGTCATTCGTCCAAATTCTCTTTGGTATAGCGTCATTGGAGTACGAACTTTGTGTCCGTAAATCAGTTCAAACGGTGTGAAGCGTGAAGCCTGTGCTATCCTGCGGTGTGTCTCTCACAGCAAACATAAGTGGACTTAGTATCTGTGCCAGTTTGCTGGTTTTTCTGCTGCAAACTTTTTTTTACAAATTCTTTATGGTTTTGTTGAAATTCTCCACAACTCCATTTCCCATCGCATGGTGCGGAGTGGTTGTTGACTGTTTTACATCTAGCAATCTGTACACTTTCTTTATCATATCTGATGTGAATTGTGATCCGTAGTATGAATAGACCCGGTTAGGTAGACCAACCCTGCTAAATATTTCAAACAAGGCCTTTGCCACAGTACTACTACTGATGTCCTTCGTGAGACTGCCTCGGAAAATTTTGTACACATGTCGATTGTCGTGGAGATATATCTATATCCACTAGAAGGAGGACTAATAAATCCAATCAGATCAATGCACATTATTGAGAACGGTGTCTCACTTAACGGTAGTTTCCGATTAGGTGCTTTAGGCACTGTGTCTTTCGACACGTTTCTCTGTCAGAGATCGCACGGTGTCGAGTTACATACTCATGTATGTAAAACTCCTGCTGTACTCTGCTCAATGTTTTAGCCACGCCTCTGTGTCCTGCTAAGAGAGTATCATGTGCCAGTGAAACTACTTTTTCTTTCAACTCAGTGCACTAACTGCATCAAATCGTCAGGGTCCTGTTTGCCACAATACTTGCGGTATAAAATACCTTTCTTTACAACAAAGTGTGGTTTTCCTTGATCCATAGGTTTCTCAACAAGGTCCCAATACTTCGTGAGTGTTTTATCAGCATTCTGTGCTGCCTGCAGCTCGCCTGGTCCAATGTTTAACCCTGGGACTGTCTTTACTTTGAGTGGTTTGGGCGGCTTGCTTTCTATAGCAACCATCATCCTGATCTGTAGCCTACTGCTGCACACTGATCATGTGTCTCACTCATGGTAATTGTTGGTTCATCAGATTCAGTGACTAAATTACCGTTACCAGTTTCATCATTTGTAGAGTCATTATGCTGTACATTCATTTCTGTCGTCACATCATGGTGTGTCTGTGGTATTTCTTCAATACGATTCGTGTTAATATGCTTGACTGTTTGCTTGTGTTTCACCTCCAAGTGCACCAGAAACGTTTCCGATAATAATATCCTGCACTGGGCTCTCCATGCACAATACTTTAGCCATTCCTGTGTAATATGGTGTCTTGAGTTTCACCACAGCAGTTGGGTATCTCTTGACTACCCCATCAATGAGCATGCAAAGCTTGTACGAACCAGTCATTTGTTCTGGTTTTATAAATGCAGTTTTGACTACACACGTTGTAGATCCAGTGTCACGTAATACCACTGTGTTTACACCATTCACTTCACCTTCACAACAGGGAGTCCTATGTGACTTTCATTGTTTCAGTTTGTATTGAAAGTTGAGACTAAGAGCGCCTGCAACTACTGGTAACATGCATCCGCACGCCAGTTTAATTTGGCCTTCTGCCTGTGCATCATCACATTTATGTGGTCTTGTATAATATATGATTACCACTGTAATCATTGTAGTTCATTTGAACCATTGCCGTTGTTTTGTGTGTTTCTTTCTGCTTTGGACACTGATACTGTTTATGTCCTGGTTTCTCACAATTGTAACATATGAGATTGTTGCTTGCAGTTCTCTTTTTGCAATTACTTGTATCGTGATTGTTCAGACCGCAGTTGTTACTTGTTGTTACGCAGTTGTTTCGTGTCCAGGCCCGAATCGTCAGACGCGATTCTATCAGCACTTTCAACGTTCACGTAACCTCTCAGTCGGACTACGACCACCTTCGTGGCTTTCAGTATCTCAATACAAATTCTCACGTGAGAAATTTATCGTTTCTCGCTTTAAATACAACGTTTTGAGTCTATTCTTGGCTCATCACATCTCTTCACTTTTTAACATCACTTGAAACTTTCTTCTTGTTTTACAATTTTTTCGTTACTCTTAGTGATGCACGGATTCTCAGTTTTTTCGTTACTTTTAGTGATGCACGGATTCTCAGTTCTGTAAACATTTAATTCTATCAATGTTCCAGTGTTGTGGTTGATGCCAAGGAGACAAGCAAGCGTTACATATGCGGATTATATTCTACTATCCTATGCCAGTCTTGCTATAAAATATTGGTGTGCGCATATCACAACTTTACATCTATAACTTTGTTGTTTTTAGCAGAATCACATTTTCCTTGGCAATTAAATGCAAGAGGTTTCATTAAATAAAACTGTAAAATTTCACAATAAAATCTCAAACAGTTGCTGAGAAAACTGCGAAAAACCTCATGGGGCTATATTTTTGCCGCACCCTGTACATGTGCATTCTACAACAGCTGCTGTTTCATTGTACTTTGTCCCAGTAGATGTGCCAATCAACATTTTTCGTATTTTCATAATTTTTAGCGCAAATAATCTTGATACTTCATGTTACTAAAAAAATTTGTCTCAAAAATTCACGTGTCACTTTACACTAGAACGTAATTTAATATGACGTTATTGAAAATGGCACTTTCCGCGGCATTCGGAATCGGAGCATCTAGTTTAGCTTTTGCTGTACGATAAACATGGCGGTTGTAAAATAATAGAACTGTCGCAGATTGGAAATAAGAAAATTTTTTTTGCAAAAACGTGTCATGCATGATGCGTAGGGTTAGTGAAAGTGACTGAATGGTGTGAAGTAATGTCTTCAATATTCTCGATGGACTTGCCTTGGCACAGTCTGCGCTCAAAGCTGGCCAAACTCAACTGCGCCGGGCTCGTCGACTACAACTCAACGTTCGACGACTTTAAGCTGCATCTCAAGCACAATCCCGAAGTACGAGTTATATGTTGAATTACTAAATACCACACTTCTACAGTGGATAAGCAAGTACGCGGTACGAGTTTATAATACCACTCCAGACAGTGCAGTATCGTATTTAAGCCACACTCAGATCTAGTCGGAGAGCTGACAGGGGTTACCATGCACCCCCTCTGGGATTAAACCCCATGCATATTTTATTCTACTCTAGGGACTAAACTTTGGAAATATTTATGGTTACTATGACAACCGAAAACCCTTAGCAACAAGCTTAGTGTGCCTATAACAAAGATAATAAATGTCTAAATGTGTCGAATATTGCGGCTATAATAAACTGTTCATAAGTCACTAATTACAAGGAATACAACGGTGTATTTATCACTTAGCAACGGTTGTTATGAAGTGAGATTTTCCATAGCAACGGCCTATTCAGCATGAGACCTCAACCAAACTTTAGTTACCATATGAAGTCAGATCAGTGGTTATAGTTTTGCCTAGCAACCGTTACTATGGACACCATGGTAACATAGTAACAAAGTTTTCATGATGTAATATCACTCGTTACTAACTTGAATAAGCCTATAACGTTACAAAATGCTCAGCACAGTACAAAACGTCTTGCATATGATGTCCCAAAAAACGTAATATCAAAATGACTTAATTTTATTTACATTTTTACTCCGATGTAATGTCGTTATCGGGCTATCGAATAAGGCCAATCTAATTTCATCAACACTGATCTTTTTTGCCATGGTGACAAATTTTGAGACAAAATAAACTATAACTGGGCATGTGTACAAGATATATTCGAATGAGAGTTTTAAGGATCGGACAGCTAGTCTGTTGGGCTGGGCAGTCAATCTCAAACACCTGATTGTCGGTTTCTGGGGCCAGATGGTCAGTTGCTGTGGCCAGACAGTTGGTCTTTGGGGCTGGACAGTCGGTCTTCAACGTAGGAGAGTCGGTCTCTAAAGCCGAATGGGCGGTCTCTTGGGCCAGATGGGCAGTCTCTGGGGCCGGCCAGTCGGTCTCTGACGCCAAACAGTCGGTTTCAGTAGATGACAGTCAATCTCTGGGGCTGGACAGTCGGTCTCTGGGGCCAGATAGTCAGTCTCTAAAGCCAAATAGTCGGTCTCCAGGGCTTTCGCCGGATGGTCTGTGTCTGGGGCCACAAGATTCCAGCACTAAAAATTGACTGCCCAGACCCAACAACCAACTGCTCAGTTTTTGAGACCGAATGTCAGGTCTCAAAGACTGACCATTTGGCCACAGAGACTCACCATTCGGCCCCAGAGACCGACTGCCCGGCTCCAAAGACGGAATGTCCTGCCCCAGTGACCGATTATCCAGCTTTAGAACCTGACCACCCGGCTTTAAAGACCAACTGCTTGCCCCAAAGACCAACTCCCCGGCCCCAGAGACCAAATGTCCAGCACAGAGACCGACTGTCCCGCTCTAGAGGCCGACTATCCCGCCCTTGAGACTAACCGCAAGGCCTCAGTAACTGACTATCGGGCCCCAGAGACCGATTATCCGGCCCCAAAAGCTGACTTTTTAGTGCTAAAAAACGACCAACTACCCGGTTCTTGAGACAGAATAGACTGACCATCTGGCCAAAGAGACCGACCATTCAGCCCCAAAAACCGACTGTCCAGCCCCAGAGACTGACCGACTTGCCGCAAAGACCGACCATCTAGCACAGAGACGGACAGTCTAGCCCCAAAGACTGACTGTCATTTAGTGAGACCGACTGTTTAGCCTTAAAGACCGACTGTAAAATTTCAAAGACTAACCGTGGGGCCCCAGGAACCGACCATCAGCTTTAGAGACTGACCATCCGGCCCAAGAAACCGCCCATCCGGCTCCAGAGACCGACTCTTCAGCGCTGAAGACCGACTGTCCAGCTTAAGAGACTGACTGTCCGACCAAAAGATCAACTGTCGGACACTTACAACTCCCTGTTAGATGTAAGTAGGGCCTATCTTGAATGTATCTCGTACACATGCCGAGTTATAGCCTAGGTTGTCTCAAACTTCATCACCATGGCAACCAAGGTCGGTGATGGTAAAATTAGATTGGCTTCATTCGATAGCCCGATAAGGACATTAGATCAAAGTAAAAATGTAAATAAAATTAAGTCATTTTGATATTACGTTTTGGAGGACATCATTTGCAAAACGTTTTGCACCGCACTAAGCATTTTGTAACGTTTTAGGCTCATTCAAATTGGTAACAAGTGATACTATATCATGAAAACTTTGTTACTAGGTTACCACGGTGTCCATATTAACGGTTGCTAGGCAAAACTATAACCACTGATTTTACTTAATATGCTAACAGCTAACTAAGGTTTGGTTGAGGTCTCATGCTTATATCTCTGCTGAATAGCCCACTGCTATGGAGAATTTCACTCCATGGCAACCGTTGCTAAGTGATAAATACACCGTTGGATTCCTTGTAATTAGTGACTTTATTATCTGACTTTATTATTAGTGACACTTATTATCTTTGTTATAGGCACACTAAGCTTGTTGCTAAGGGTTTTCGGTTGTCATAGCAACAAACGGCTGATAAGCACCCTGTATCCTAATGTGAAGTTGTTTTGTTGGCTTTAGTCCTAGGCCTACCATTAAATTTAATCTAGAGTTAACTCAATGCTAAAGTAATTGGACAACAAATTGAAAATAAAACGATATTGTGATTTAATAAGCAAAATATTTACAGCGTGCAGATTATCAATAAGTGCAATGCCAATAAACGAAATAACAACAGCAATACAAATAAACAGACGAATAATCAAGCAGTCGCAGCTGCTAGTAAAATATCTCAATCAATCATCAGACTGTCCAGTTTCATCGTTTAACCATGTGTATCTCTGTTATCACATCAACCTATCTAAAGTCAGATATAAACTGACTAATAGTTCAATAGAACGAATATTACACAACAAACAACCACAAGCAATAAACACATAACTAAGCCACACATAAAGGGCATAAATAACATAATAAATAACATAAATATTAAGATCTGTGCAAAGTCTATGAGCTCGCACAGGAGTCTCCTCCCCTCGATACACCACGCTAGGGTCTATACGAGCACCCTATTACTAGCGCCACTCTAAAGATCCACTCAGGCCTCCCAATCTTATCAACTCTACATCTAGGGTCTACACAAACACCCTATTATCATCACGAAGCCATATAAACGGCCGTACAACCTAGGCATTTACACATGCCCTACACACAAGACCATTCTGGTCAGCATCAGACACACATCATCGTCAGCTTGCCGTGCCCGATGTACGAGCGTAGGCGGCTTCATGAACTAAGCATCGATAACTCTTTCTGTTTTCAGCCTGTCTCACCATTTCGACCAGGCTCCTGTCGCCCCACTGAACGATATCATCGATCCATTGCTTATTCTGGCCTCCTTGCTGACGTTTTCCGGGCATGATGCCCAGCATGATATCTTTCTCTAAACTCTCGTGTCGCGTTGTGTGACCGAAGTATTTCAGTTTGCGTGATTTCACTTGCCCCAACAGGCCCCTGTCTTGGC
>Ga0056128_1004254_pt1 | contig 17863 bp, 11 predicted proteins | sample WorMetLIZISLAND2_FD_71113 | JGI IMG/M metagenome (GOLD analysis project Ga0056128, IMG submission 71113) | Marine gutless worms symbiont microbial communities from Max Planck institute for Marine Microbiology, Germany - Olavius geniculatus... ... | reverse complement strand
AGGAAAGGGAAGGCACAAAAAGTCACGCAAGCGTTACATTTCACCTATTTGTGGGGAAGCCCCCCGTAAACGGATTTTCACCAAATTTTGCACATCAGGAGATATGCTGGACGTAATCATTTGTGCAAATTTTGGTGCGGAAAAATTAAGGGGTTTGGGAAATACGAGGGGTCAAATTTTGGAGTTTCCCATTGAAATGACTGGTCACCTTTACAACAGGGCTGGCGCTACCGCGCAGCCTGTGATAAGCCTGATTTAAATACGTGACAGTGTCGTGGCATGGTCCTATGCTTACCAGGAACATAAGTTCTACCATGTACTTAATAATGTGCCTACCCGATCTACCTCTAGCAATTTTCCAGTGCTAACAGCAAGATCGCCGATCTACCGCTAGAATTATTGTAATAATAATAATAATAAGAGAACATTTATATAGCGCACTATCATTTCGAAGAAATCTCTAGTGTGCTTGGCAGTCGAGCATGAATATTGCAAGTTCATAGTGTCCGCTAAAAACGAAACGAAACTGCGACAGGTCCTGTAATGACAGTACTTGTGCAAACTGTTCAAACATCAGATTGTAAATCCATTGACTGTTTGCTGATGACGTTGTCGGTTGGCTTCCACGATCCATCGTTACACAGAAGTCTTGTGCACGCTGGTCAGCAAGGCACGCCGTCACGGTCGAATGCATACAATCGCAGACACGCGTACGCACGGCCACGGCAGCCTGGCCTAGAGACGCGCACGTCCAACATGCCGGCCAGCACGTGTCAGCACAGAGCAAAACATTGTAACATGGCAAGTGTCAACGACGGACGAAACAAGGCGTCAAATCAGCAAACCAGAACAGCCAAACGGACCACCATATGTAGCATTTCAATACAGCAAAGTATCATGTCGCAGAACCCACTCGTGCCGTAGCAAAACACTAAAACATGCAGCACTTCTCAAACACGCCTCACGCTGCAAGCAGCGCAAACATAGAAAATGCAAGGAAAGGCCCCAAAATTCACAATCATGTGAACTTGCAAGGAAAGGAATTTGCGGGGGTGGAATTTGCAAGGAATGGACTTTGTAAGGAATGCGTATCCTATAGTCTATTGATGGACTATTTTGTGTCTATCAGTTCTGTTGGTGGCAGTATTTGGTCTACTATACCTATATACATGTACAGGGTGGGCCAAAAATACCTGACTGTTTGAGCGTTGATAACTCAGCGTTGGTTAGAGGTAGAAACACGTGTGATACGTCAAAAGTTTCAGAATGCTGTAAAGAATAAATGACAAATTTGCATAGTGAAGCATTTGAATATTCTTTGCCTAATTTGCATAAATCTTTATTACCCCTGAAATTAAGCATTTGCCTGCATTTCCATGTGCCTGAGTTCACTGAACTCAGAAACTCACTGCCAAAAAGTCCAGATTTAAATTCTGTGAATTATTTAGTGTAGGGGCATTGCAACAAATAGCATGGTCACAAGCACGGTCACAAAATTTTGGTAACTTTAGCGATCGATCAGCTGCCTAAAAGGACTGATGATGGTTATGAATGCAAAAGCTGGGCAACTGCCTATGTCGAATTTCATTAATGAATATTGATAAGTACTATTTGACAAAGCCAACTAGCACTTTATAACAGTTACGTAAACCAGTGTGACTTGGCCTTTGAATGCCATGATAAACTACTGTTTGTTGTGTTAAATAAACCTTGTATTTTTAGATAAAACTTATGCTGTCGGTATATGTTCTAAGAGAAGTGCCACAAATGAACCAAGCAACCAATATTGTTTTCTGTTTGTTCTAGTGATTCATTACAATTCAGGTGATGTCTTTCGGGGCATGTTTTGAAACCCTTGGTTAAGTCATTATGTAAGTTTGTATAGTTGTAAATTGTTACAAGTAGTTGACACGATCACTTCATGAGTTTGAGGTGGAAGAACATGCAGCATCTTTCCTCCAATCTCGCTATCCTAATATCATCGTTCGCCGTGACTCCGTTGTCAGTTTTGACAGTCTAACCAAGGTATATATTAGTTTTAGTGTTATTTAAGTTCTGTTACAAAAGCTTTGAATATAATGTGTTTGTACATTTGGCATATGAGCAGTTGTTCTTTGAAACACTTTGTTTCTTAGTGTGTAGATTATAGCTGTTCATATTCTGCGAAATAAACAATGATGGTGATGATCATGAACTTAGCTCAGACGTAATTCTTTGTTTGTTGTTGATTACAGTTATGTGAAATATGTTACAGTTTTCATTTATCACTGACATGACAGTTACAAAGGTTGATCAATAAGTAATGAGAATCAGTGTATTAGACTTTAATATTTTGTGCAGTCTATATATCAGTAAAAAGTACATTTTTACGAACACATATGGGTTTGTTGCGGATGTGACGTCATTGTAATATATGATGTCACAGCGAATTAAACAGAAACGATTTGGAGTGTTAACTTGAACAGCATAGAATTAGGCTTGTTGTTGCATGATAATTTTTCAGCCTGCAGTCGAATTTAGCAATGCGATGTTCTGCATCATCTGATTTTCTGAAAGCACTAACAAACACGTTCATGAATTTCTTATTTGCAACTACGAATATAGGATAACTTAGATCTGCGCTGGCCGTACATAAAGCGCTTGAGCTAATAATGACGTCATGTCAAGATTTAACATTACCAGTAAAATTTTATCGAAAAGTTAACAGTTTGTGACATTGGTTGTGTTGATGAAAGGATTAACAACATTCTTGATTTGTTGCACGAAGACCCTCAATGTGTGGGGCCCGAGAGCAAGCCCCACACGCCCTGCCATAAATCCAGTACTGCAGTTCAGACCCCAAATCTGTGATTGCCCAACAAACTGTTGGCGACTCTGGCTTCATGCAATAAGATCTGCACACAGTAATGACCAAACCCCCAGTAACTATCGTCGGTTTCGATATCTGAAATTTTATTTTTGTGTTGTCCGCTATGCATGATTCAATGTTGTTTGCACTGACGCTGTTTAGCAGTCTATGACATCATAAATTACAATGACGTCACATCGGCAACAAACTTATATGTGTTCGTGGAAAATTTTTTTTACTGGCATAGAAATTGTGAAAAAAATTTAAGTGTAATAGATTGATTCCCATTACTTATTGATCAACCCTTGTATACCCATTTGTACGAGGAAGCATACATGAAGCAAACGTATTCAAAATACACGTGCATGATTGTGTGCTCCAAGTTTGCTTCATGTTTTTTGCTTCATGTTTGCTTCGTCATGTAAATAGGGTATTAGTAATTAGTTGATATCTAGTAGTGCATATTTTGGTAGATTACTGTACTTTTATCTTGATTATCGCCTTGCTCACAGATTGACATTCTGTTTTAATAGCCATTTTCAAGACAAAACAAGGTCAGCTAGTTTCACCTAGTTAATTTTCGTTCTCCATTGATCTGTGTTTGGAGAACTTTGAGACAGGTGAAAACAGCATACCCCTCTCACATAATCCGACATGACAACCAGGTCTACTTTAGGCATTTTGTTTGTTTCATTTTGCTACTTTAGTACTTTAAAAAATTCAAGCCCTTGACTGTGGAAATAGTACGTGTCGAATTTTATTTTCAGTGTGGCTTCTGTTTCAGCCGGATCTGCTGATGTTTTTTGCAGGTAATGGCATTAGAATCTGGATTACGTGTTAAATACAGCAAGCTGTGTTTATGCACAGGGGGACAACCAAAGGTAATGAACTATAACAGTATTATTACGTTTTTTCTGTCTCTGTGTGAGTGTGTCTGTTATAATGATTGTGAAGGTTTATGATTGTTAGCTAGAAAAATTATAATTAAAATTAGAATTTTATTACTTGAGTAGTTCACTTTTCTGAATTAAGTTTTTTTCACAGAAAATCTGAGACTGTATAGCAATATCTCAACACTTGATAGCTGTGATATGTGTATGTGTGGTTGCAGCTAATTGCTAAAAATAATCCTTTTGTGCTTGGAATACGAGACACTGAGACAGTTGTGGTATTTGTGTTTTTACTTCTATTTTATCTTATGGGTTGGTGGCTTGGCATAGCAGTAACACATTTCATCCGATCAACGTAGTTGCTCTACTCCGGATCGGGTTAGTACTGCGATGGGTGACTGTCTGCGGGCAGTCAACTCAGCCTTCCATTTTTTTGGGGTAGGTAAATCGAGTACCGGCCTCTCTGACTGGAGTTAAGGAGGGGTGCATTCACCTGTGTCGGGTGGCAGGTAACACTGTGTTATCTTATACGGCAAGTGACGCTCCGTAGCTTTGAGATAGGTTTTCTATGAAGAGCTATAGCATTTAATCTATTTATTCATTTGTTTAATATTGCTGAACTATGTTGAGTATTACTTTGTTATATTACATTATTAACATTGTACAGGTGTGATCGGTCTGTGTTTTTTGAATTTAAACTGTCGCATTACACATCACTTATTAGACCTGAAGATAAAAACTGATCTGACAGATACTTTTAGTCATCATATAGAGCATATGGGAGCTGTAAACTCTGCAAATCTTTTTTTATGTAGAGATTTTTCTTTTAAAGTGCCAACAGTTATCACTAGAGGGGTGATGCCTTCTGACGATTCCGATTGTTTCTGTTCATTTGTTGATGCTTTCAGGAGTTTCAGAAGAAATTACCAGGAGCACGACGTGTTGTCATAGTCGGCAATGGTGGCATCGCAACAGAACTTGCGTATGTCTGTACTTTATGTGACATTTTTTGGGAGTGGTTGGGCGTAGCACAATAAGGGGGTGATGAAATTATGGTGGTGATCTAGATTTTTAAGTGCATTCTGGATGATCCGATATTTTTTTCTTTAGGAGAAAGGGCATTAACTTAGACTTTGTTGTGTTCCCTTCACCAGGTGGCAGCACTGGTTGAGATTTGAGAGCTCTTACTGTTTCTAGTTATATTTAACTCGGTGGCAGTTTAAAAAAACTGTTGCCGTGATGTTATTGTATAAATTCCATTCTATCAAATGTTATGCTATTTACTGTCACAAGTAACGGCGTTGGAACGGTTGGTACAGTTACAGGATCACAGACTGTGAAGTGGTTTGGGCAATTAAAGACTCATCGATCGTCAGCGCATTCGTTGATGCGGGGGCTGCAAAGTTCTTTTTGCCTTCATTGAGTAGTGAGGCTTTGTCAGTGGAAGGACCATCTAAACGTCCTAGATACACACTTACAGGTACCACGTTTTTCTTTTATTTTTTTTGTTGAAGAACTTTGTTGATACACACACAGACAAGTGAACACATATCATTGGAGTAAAGAATTTGGTTCATGGATTAAATGGTTTGCAAATATCTGGGGTGCATTAAGTTGCTCATCGCTAGTGATGACTTGATATCAGGATTTCAATTTCGATACAATATTGATACGATATTTTACAGCAAATCGCAATATCGATATTGATATCGATGTTTCTAAAATAGTAAGTATGTAAATCTTATGCAGGCACAGAAACAAGGCGTGGACATTAGAGCAAGGCAGTATGCTTTATTTAGTGAATAAAAATAATAAACAAATATATGTCTCTGACTGTATAGTGTGTCTTAAAAAACATCCCACTTTGTTATTTTCCATATCTTCACCAAATATTAACCGATTTTCAACATTTTTTTCACTGACGTATACTGTGGACAATTGGCAATAAAACAGTTGTTAAATATCCCACCACAATTTAACTGTGTCGCTACACTACCATGTGAAACATAATTTTCCAAAAATCACTAAAATCACTATAATATATATGCAAAAAATCATCTTTTGAAAATTTTTTTACTAATTTTCATATCCAAAGTTAAATTCTATTTAGTTTCACATGCATTTCTGATGTTTGTAGATGAAAGCAGATGATATTGTCATAAATAATAATTTTTAATGCTTTGACGATATACCAGCGATGTAATGCGTTATTTAGCAGTGGAGTCAAGGCTCTGATTAAGAACTTGTACCAGTTCAAAAAATACAGTTTTCGGAAAATACTGGCAGAATTTCTGGAGATAACCTGCAACAGGGAAAGAGTGGGATTGTTACTAACAGAGATTTGGGAAACGAGCAGCACCAACCAACGGCATGAGACCGACAGACTGAAGCATACACATACTAAAAAGAACACGGTCACTGTGGATGAAATGGTAAGCTTGCTAAACCACAAAGGCCAGAAACAAACATCGTTCAATACGCCATATATCCAAAGAAATAAATTTAACAAGGTGTAGCAGCATACAGACTACTCACTGCATTTTTCAATTAGTTTTGGTTGGAAGTGTATTTTGTTTACCAACTCGATTGCTGTTTATTATTGTTAGTTTTTCTTGCATTTATATTTCACAAGGTAGTGTGGCGACACAGTTAACGTGTGGCAGGATATTTAAATATCACTTTGTTGCTAATTGTCAACAGAATGCATCAGTGAAAGAATTTTAAATATTTGGCAAAGCTATAGACAATCACAAAATGGGACGTTTTTTGGGACACAGTGTATTTATAATACAACTGTTAAATTAGGAGTTTATGACACCATTAGCTTGCCGTATTTGTAATCTTTCTTTGGAGGCACGCTGTGCGGTAATGAATCTGTAGCACATATATCAATAATATTGAAAATATCGCGATATATCATGATAATTTTGGAATATCGTGATATATGAAAAAAGTCGATATTTTTCAATGATATGATACGATATGATATATCTATATGGAAATGGTATATCGATATTTGCGATATATCAAGTCATCACTACTCAGCGGTAGCAAGTTAGCGCTGAGCAACTGAACGCTGAGAAAATGACAGTGCTGCTGACAGCACTGAGTAACGCTTTTTATTATGTTGTTTATTTTATGCCACGTGCAGATCCTGCAATCTGTAGAATACATCAGTCCATTTTCAGGTTTCGTTGTTTTTAATTTTTTGGTGATTTTAGTTTGTTTGATTTTTTTTCAGTTGTTGTTGAAACCAGTGCAAGCAATTTCCCGGAAAGTCTAGTTTTCGAAATGAACTGTAGTGTGTCAAGCTTGACACGAAACTTTACTCGCTAACTTATTAGAGTCTGTGTTTGTCAGATGACGTCGATACTGCTGCTGGGTGTAAGTCTCGTGGTGCTGCTGTTGGTCCTGACTGGACAAATGCTCTGTCAATTCATGGCAGCAAAAAGGCTCGTCTCTGTTATTGTCATTATATCATGGTTCCTAAAATAAATATATCTCTGAACTTAATTTGCAAAGCTTTCTGGGAATTCTCCTAAGGTCTTCTTATGATTATCCTAAGTTAAAAAGCTGTTCACAGTTGTGCGTAACTTTTTCATAACTTTTTAGTCAGGTGTTTTAGTTTTTTCTAAGTCACACTTTGTTCTCAAAAACTTACCATCTGATGCTTTGCATATTATTTTGTCTGTTATGCAAAACTTTAGCTTATGACAAAGATGTACTTAAGAAAACGTTGTATTAAAATGTTTATTACATCTACAGTCAACGTCAGTGAGTCTCATTTCGCATGTGACTGAATAACATCATAAGACAGCATCATAATGAAGCTGCGTTAATAATAGTAGTAATAATAGTAAGTGAACATTTATATAGCGCACTATCATTTTGAAGAAATCTCTAGTTAATGTTAATGTAGTCGGATACAGTGTCGCACGACACACACTGGACGGGTCTTCTCTCTAGCAGAATGGTCATTTAGAATGACCACTTCTAAGAAGTAAACTATGTCCAAAAATCACTTGACGGCGTCGAGTCAAATTCTAAGGCAGCTAGACAATGCATGGGCCTAGTACAGGCTACTGCTCGCCCTGATGCTAATTGCTGCATTGCCCTATGGGCGTTAGTTCGCCCCTGCAGTAGCAGGTCATAGTTCATACGGGAAAATATCCGTGCGGGTGACTGTCCGACATCCGCTCAAAATTGGATCAATGTAGCAACTAAGTAGGGCTAAATTAGTGCTGTTAGTTATTACTACTGTTATTATTGTGATACTACACTGCTTACTGCAGGGTTCGCACAGTGTACATATTGAATACCAAGTTGAGGTCTCTCAAGTTCTATCATCTGAAGAACTAAAGACCATGCCAGACAAAACTGCACAGTTAAAGAATGTGGCAGACAAAGAAATTAATGAAGGTAATAACTTTGTGTACGGTATTCTGTTTGTGGTGTATGCCTTATCTTTTTTGTTCTGTCTTTTGTGATCGTTAAGCCTATAGCAGCATGCATTTTCCCAGTCTATTATTATTAGCTGAATCTGAGGTAACATTAGAGATACTTTTGTTGTTTGGTATATGTCATGTACGTTGTGGGCCATAAAAACGTTGCATTCTAATCAAGCAAAGAATACCATGTTTTGGCAACTGCCGGTTTGTCATCTCGATAACTCAGAGAAAAGTGTCAACTGATTTCGCTGAAATATTTTTAAAGAGTAACTGAGAAGGAAGTGTTTAGATTTTTTAGGGGGAGGGGAGGAGTGGGAGAAATCCGGAATTTTTCGTGGATTCTGGAACACCTATAATTTTTTTATCTTTGTAAGTTAGAGCATAGTTTGGCACTCTGTTTTGTTTGCCAGGTGACAACACTGTTTTTGGCAGAGGTTTGAGATTTCTGAATATTTATTTTTGCTTTTATGTTGCAGACAGTAGTGATTGGCCAGTGTACATTGAGCTGACAAATGGTCATATCTACGGCTGTGACTTCGTCATGAGTGCGACCGGAATCACTCCGAATGCACGACCGTTCACTGATTGTGCACAGGCTAGTCTGCTACCATACAGTGTGATATGGTTGTAATTTGGACTGATAAACTGCCAAGCAATCTTTATTCTAATCGTATAAGCTAGAAGAACTGCAGCCGTATTTTGCAGAACAGAAATGAGAGAAATGCAACAAGTGCCAGAATGTAGAATTTGTGAAAAAATCAAATACTAGCATCGGAGATAAACATGTGAGATGGAAATAAGTAGAAAAGGAAGACTAGTGAGAATAAAATGAACAGAAAACTGAAATGGCATAAAATTTCATAATTATTAGCACTTTGTCTTTCATAATTATTAGCACTTTGTCTTTTTGCCTGCTGCTACCATTCATTGAGTAAGTAATACGGGGCAATTACAAACAACGGTATACATCAGCAGTATACATCGATGTTGAAGTATAGTGATAAAAACATATTGAATTGCTACCTTTACAAAATTAATGGCTAATTGGTCATTATTTTATTGCTAGCCTATAATGCTGATATTGGTGCTGCTATTGAATGTTACAGTTTGAGTTGGCGAGTGATGGGGGTATTGTGGTGGATGGACAGATGCGGACGTCTGTAGCTCATGTTTATGCCGCTGGTGACATATGCACCGCTGCATGGAAGCACTCGCCGTTTTGGCTCCAGGTGACCAGACTACATCAGACGCACTCAAAGAAATCAATTAGTAACAAAGATAGACATTTATTACATCCTAAAGTGTTCCACAGGCCTAATGTGGCTGATTGGGGCAGTGGCATGTCTGCTGCCGGCAGACCACAGGTCCAGTTGTTTGCTGATGCGGGCAGTGGATGGCTGCATAATGCGCTGCACTGTCATTAGTTCATGCTAATCAGCTGCCACTTTCGAGATTGTTAAGGTCATGCGTCTGGCTCATGTAAGAAATGCTGTATCAAGTACCGGACCTTTAACTTTACTTTTACATTTGCCTTTACATTCAGTTCATTTTGCAACCTACACATCACTATCAGCTTTCACTTGGCAAAGTTACTTGCTGTACCCCATGCCACATATGTGAACAGTGATCAAGAAAAGGACTTTACACCTTCACAAAGGACTCTGCTTTCACGCCTTTGTACAAAAGGACATACACCAGAGTTGGCATGGTATCGCAACAGAATAACAAGAAACCAAGACCAGCCTGAACCAGCCACGTGTCAGCGATGTGTTCAGGCAGAGGAGACGCTGGTACATTTAACGACTGAATGTCCGGTATTGGAAGATGCACCCAGCCACCATTTCGATGAGGATGATCCCATCACTTTTCTGTTCAACGAACCCAAAGTAGCACTCAGTTACCTGACGGATGCTGGCCTCACTGAGGCCGATCACGTATGATCCTTGATCGAGCGCCAGAAGAAAACGACAACAACAACTACTTGCTGCATATGAGTTTTTTTGTGCCATATTGTATCTCTAAAAATTTTGAATGTTTGTGTTTGTTTTCACATATAACTGTTTACTAGTGGTTAGTCAACTGTCTGTGGGATGCTAAAAATGAGAGCAGGACACGAAATTGACGACTGAGCTGGCGGCTGATTTTATTTCATTTTTACACGTGAATGCTTTGCGTATCTTAGCTATCGTTTTGGCGTCTGTTCGTTCGTTTGTCTGTCACACACGTGAGCTGTATCATAATGGTGCACGCTAGAATCACAAAATCTTTACTGTGTGCTGCCGCTCCAAGGACTCTAGTTTTGTGTGACAAAATTTCGTGCCCTTGGATGAGGGGTTCCCCTCGAACGAGGGCGTCAAAGTAGGGTACTTCCTCTAACAAGACGTTATTCTGCCATTATTGGCTCGTCTACTGTGAAAACGATAGCAGATAGGTACACACGTTGCTTATTATAACAAGCACTGGCGATGGGATTTTTAGATTTATCAACATTGATGACCTTGAACGACCTTGAACCTCCAAAAAGGGGGTTTTGATGAATTTTCCACAATTTTTGACTGCAGCACACATTTCAACAATGAATTGCGACAAAATGGTGGGAGATAGGCCAAGACAATCAATGAAATTTTCAGCGTTAAACGCAAATTTTAACAGTCTAAGTCCCGAGCTTTAGGTTCAAGAAGGCCTGCACAGACGGGCGTCAAAGACGGCTACCCACTTCGAAATTGGTTATTTTACCGCTGTTGGCTCGATTAGCATAAAAACAATTGGAGATAGGCACAGATATACTGTTTGTCATAACAAACATTAGTGACAAGTTTTTTAATGGTTTCAACATCAATGTCCTTAAATGACCTTGAACTTTCAAAGTAGGAGGTTTTAGTGTTTTTTCTTGCAATTTTTGGCTGCAATGCACATTTCAAAAGTGAATTGTACCGAAATGGCTAAGATGGATTTGGACAATTTGCGTATGAAATTTTTAGCATTGAACGTACATTTTTAACCGTCTTAGGTTCAATGAGTCTTCCATACGGAGGCCACAAATTTTGGTACTCCTTGAAGACGCATTGTTATTTTATTGCACGCTGTACACGATTGCCCAGGTGGCAGGACTGCTGCTTGTGTGAAGTGTTCTAAGTGAGTTCATTTTATTTTGGCTCATCTCTGTGTTGCTTTGTGCACCTGTATAGATGCGATTGTGGAGTCAGGCTCGCCAGATGGGTTACTATGCTGCAGAGTGCATGTCGTCTGCCATCGATACAACGTCGTCTGAATCAACTGAGTTCTGTCTGTCTGAAGCTCCGTCAAGCTTTGCCTTCGAACTCTTTGCACACGTCACAAAGTTCTTCGGATACAAGGTGACTAAGCATTGAAAATTGTCTCCAGCATTGCGTGCTTGTATTTTAAGTGTCTCGCTAGTTATGACGTTAACTGCCATTTATTTGCACTGATTATACGCGAGTTTTGTGACACCTTGCTCGTCCATTGCTCCAGTATTGACTTTCGTTAAAAAATGATCATTGAAAATTGAACGTAGACGGATTTGGCTGAAATTTTCGGTGAAAGTTTTAGAAATTATTAGATTTTTTGGTACTGATCCGGATCAGCATCTGGATCCGGGATAGGATCGAAAGATTTTTTACCATTGCCAAATTTGGCCAACTTTTGTCGAATGTAGTGGTGCCACCTAGCGAACACAGTGGAAGAAATTGACCGTGTTGGCACAGGTTTGCACTCTTTGAATGCCTTTCTAGTATTGATTCGATTATTGTGTATGTCATGGAACTTTTACAGGTGGGCAGACAGCATGCACGTTGTGATTCAATGTGTTTTGTACAGTGTACAGTGCCGGCGCCAGAGAGTTTGAGCCCCCCTTTCCCCAAATACAACTGTGAGGTCCCTATAACGGGGGTTTGGGGGCGTCCAGGGGCAGAGTCCCTGGTCAAGGTGTCAGGTGGCAAAGCCCCCTTGAAGCTGAAACACTTTTGGCTTTGGACGTTCAGCGGAAGCCGCAAAGTTTTACACTTCTCAAAAAATTTGAAATGCAATAAAATCAGATACAATTTGTGTTATCTTTGCAAAAAGTGCAAACAAATGATGTTTAATAGCCCGCAATACGTCACAGATTACTGTACAATGAAGAAAAGTAACAGACTTGTCCGTTTTGGGTAAACATTCCACATGTTTACTTATTTTATACTTTGAATATATTTGTTAAAAAAGCTAGAAAAATTTTTCAAACAGCATGAGCCCTCTGAGCATACGTGAGCCCCCTCTGGCTCCGTCGAGAGGGTGGGGTAGGGGGTAAGCTACCCGGGGCCCCGCGACGTTTGGGGGCCCCGCCGTTGCGCAGAAATACAAAAATACACCATAGTGCACCGTTTTGAAAAGAAAAATTCAAAAATTTCCTCCTAAGAGGGGCCCCGCGAGAATGTTTCCTCGGGACCCACTGTGGCTCTCGACGGGCCTGCCCCCCTGGCCGGGGGTAGGGGGGCCTTCCGCCAGTTCTGTGTACAATACATGTCTGAACACAGGTTGTTCTGCTGGGAAGATACAATGCTCAAGGATTAGACAACGACTATGAACTGCTTATCAGAGTCGTAGAAGGTATACACTAGCATTTGCTTTCACCGAGCTGACCTTTACTCACATGTTTATCAGCTCAAAACTTGACTGACCAGTGACTAGGCGATATGTAATTGACACGCTAATGTGATGGTTTTTTAATTGGCTTTTGACGGTGATTTTTTCTTGATTTTCCGGGTCCTGGAAATTAAAGCTTCAGGTTGCTAAAAGTTGTGGAAAATTGCTGTAATCTTTTTTTGTCAGTAAAGATGTGAGAACCCTGACTATAAAATCATGTAAGCATACTTGCATATTGAAACTGAATTTTAGAACGTAATACTAAAAACCTGTGCATTTTTTCTATTAAGAAGTAATTTAACTGCTTTGAAGGAGTGTGACAGAAGATCGCTCGTTTTGGCGACAAATCGCAACGGCGGGATGCTACGGCTGAACGCTTCGCGTCATGATGATAATGATGTATGTGGACTACATTGAGAGGGTGACTGGAATGACGACCAACGGACTCGTAGCTGTGTTGCAGAATTGTGACAGTAGTGATCGAACGGCAACAAAACAATTTTTAATCATTTGAACGTTATTTGGTCGTCAAATGACCGCAGTTTAATGGGAACTTCTGCTTGACACACTTAGTAAATTCACAATGTGTGTTAATTTTTTTAACGCGCGGTTATTCCCTAACGCGCTAACGCGTTAATTCGACAGCTTTAATTTATACTGGTTATTGTTGTCGTTGTTGTTGTGATATTGGTCGTTGTTGTAGGTGAGAAGTACATGAAGGTGGTGTTGCGTGAAGGTCGAATGGTTGGCGCTGTGTTGATCGGTGAAACTGACGTCGAAGAAGCGTTTGAGAACTTGATATTGAACCAACTTGATGTTAGTGTCTTCGGCGAGGAGCTGCTCAGTCATAACATCGATGACTTCTTCGACTGAGTCCTGCTTTTCAGTGTTATGCCTATTCACGCCTGTGATAATATTCGGTCTCACCTTTTTACGCGCAACAGCAGCTACTGCAGCTGTAGCGCATCCTGTCTCTCTGCGTGTCCGTCCTTCCGTCACACGGGCGGATCAGTCAAAAACGGTGCAAGCTAGAATTACCAGATCTTCACCATCGGCTGCCTGGAAGACTCTAGTTTCAGGAACCGTAAAGCTTATCTATAAATTTGAAGGGGGTCACCCGGAACGAAGGCGCTAAATGAGAGGGGGTGGGGAAAATTTGTGATTTCCAGCCGATACGGCGTTGGCAGAGCGAGACAGGTCACGCCGTCTGGTGAGTACAAGTAAAACACTATAGATAATTAGCCGCCGGTCGTCTGGCGCCATCTGGCGACTGATTTTGTTTTACTGGGCTTTAAAACACGCACCGCTGTTGCGCGTTTCCCTTGCGTTAGCTGGCCTTTTTCTCCATCTCCTTTTCATTTTCTGTCATCTCCATTGCAGCAGACTGCAGTAAGCCCTGCCCCTCTTAATGTCAAGTCACGTTATTGAAGACTTCATCAACTAACAGTGTACCAGTTATAGTCTGTATTGCATCTAAGGGTTTTATCTGTAATAAAAATTCGCTTTCGATTTGATAAAATCAAATCGTTTAAATGTGTCTTTGAGTGCGTCATTCCGGTAGTTAGCTTAGCTTGGAACTGTTCGCCTGTTTCAACTTTGCTTGATTATTTAAACTTATAAAATTTTCTTATACGGCTGAAGGCGAACGCTATGTCCGCTGGTCATCTGTGCGATAACGTGTTGTACTACAAATTCGTAGCAAATCCAAATTAGTGCACGGAGTTTGTTTTTTAGAAGAATAAGACGGGGACCTAAAGGGGACATACGCTACAGAGGCGGAGATGGCCCCGGAATGACTTTATCACGTGACATCAGTTAGCAACGAGTAATCGTTCGTTAGCTTTGTGACCGACCGGCTCGTCGACAGCCACGGCGGGGCCCGCCGGGGAAACATTCTCGTGGGGCCCCTCTGGGGAGAAAAGTTTCGAATTTTTCTTTTTGAAATGGCGTATTCTGGTGTACTTTATATTTCTGAGCGACGGCGGGGCCCCAGACGTTGCGTACACTTCCTACCCGCTTCTCGGCGGGTTTGATGGCGGACACATTGTGCGAGACAGCCATTGCATTGCATTGCCAGCACATTCGAGGTTAGTTGCGTTCGCAGTCGTATGCATACACTGTCGACGCTGCAGTTTATGGCTTCGTACAACAAGGCGCGTGTGTACAAGCGACTGCGGCGTTGCGTGACGATGGGTCAGCGATTCCACAGCGAATGCTGGCGTCTCTGTTAAGTGGCTAGTAGGCCTATACGCTCGCGAGGTCTTCACGTGGACAGCAGCGTGCAGTGTGCGGCTGTGACGCCGGCATCCATGCCAGCGGGCTGTGGACCGTGACGGGCACTTGTCCGCGCCGAGCCCAGCCGAGCGCTGTTGTTATACCGGTACCGAACTGTGAACAGTCGGGAGCTACATCCATTCGATGTCTGAAATATGGCGCCACGGGACAGGTAGAGAGATAGCCTCCATGTGGAGCAATACAAGAAATCTCAGATAATGCTCATGAGACGCGCAAGAACCTATAGCAATTCCTGTTCATGTTCGTAAGTTGTATTAATAGGCCTATATATCCATCCATTTCATCGCAATTCACTCTTCTGCAGCCGAAAATCACAAAAAATTACTAAAAGCCTTTATTTTTGGGGTTTAAGGTTATTTCTTGGTTACCGATGTTAATATTATTAAAAATCAGGTCACCAGTGCTTGTTATGATAAGCAGCATGTCTGGGCCTATCTTCAACCATGTTCACGCTGGACAATCCAATATCGGAAAATAACCACTTTTTAGGGGGGTACCCCTGTTTCATAGATGTAAAAAACATTTTTAATGTTTTTTCATCAAAGTATAAAAAACATGTCTGTAAATGTTTTAAAAAATTTTTAAAATGTTTTTTGTTATGTTTATTTGTAAATGATTTTTTGTGCTTTTTAATGTTATGTTTTTTTGTTCTTGTTAAGTCGTTAAAATAAATTGCTACCGATGTGTTAAAACTGTTAATGTGACTAGTATAAGTCTTAGCATTTGTTCTGACATTTGATTGTTTAGTTCATAGATGAGTATGTACCATAATCACGGTTGCATAAAATAAAAATGCCTAAAGTAAAAAGTAGCGATTGGAAACATTTGCAGTTTAATGTTTTTTTTATAAAAGTATAAAAACATGTTTTTTATGTTTTTTTTTATTTGCAAATGAATGTTTTTAACATCTATGCCCTGTTTGACACCGACGTCCGCAGGCCTCGTTAAACGTAGGGGGTCGGGACTTAAAACTGCGAATATTTACATTCAATGCTGAAACTTTCATATGCATGTAATCTTGGTCTATCTTCAGTCATTTCGGCACAATTCACTCTTGAAATGTGTGTCGCAACACAAAATCGCGAAAAATTCACTACAATCCTTTATTTTAAGGGTTCAAGGTTATTCAAGGTCATCGATGTTGACATCCGTAAGTGAGATTGTCGCCAGTGCTTGTTATGATACGCAGCATGTCTGAGCCTATCTGCAACCATGTTTACGCTGGAAAAGCCAATACCGCTAAAATAACGTCTATTTAGAGGGAGTGCCCTTCTTTTTCTCTCTCGTTAGAGGGCGACCCCCTTCACCTAGCTGCGTGAAGTTTTGTCATGAAATACTAGAAACTGTAGGCTATCATATGGTGAAAACCTGAAATCTCTAGGCTCTCACCCGGCCTTGGATCGGTACTGGGTCGTGACGGACAGACGGACAGAATTACCATAGCTAATACGCGTTGTAGCTATCTCTTGTGCGTAAAAAGTAATTTTTTCAACGCTAAGTAATCATTGAAGTCTGCACAAGCATTATCAAGACGCATTGATGCGTGGCTGCTGGCAGGAGCGTCCATTCCATTGACCGGTGGAGGCAAATGCCTCTTGGAAAAAGTTCGGGGAAAGTAAAAAGTTGAAAACTGGGGGGGAGATTTTTTCGATGGCAAATTGCCTGAAATACCGAAATACGCATAACACAAAATGCGACAATTTTGCAGTGCTCTAATTTTTTTCTGCTGGTTTCGCTCGCAGATTACTCGTAGCCCCCATTTTTAAGTTTATGGTACCACCATGCTTTTTGCTTTTCTTGCTTAAACTGCACTGAATTTGGTCAGTTAATTCTCTGCAAAATAAGTAAAATTGTTCCCACGCTAAAATGCACCAAATTCAATTTCGGCTGGGACTCCGCCCTAAACCCCACTGGGGGAGCTTAGAGCGCTTCCTCGGACCTTCTAGCTGGATTCAAGAGATGCTACTTTCAAGGGGAATGGACACAAGGAAAGAAAAAAGAAAGAGAAAGAAACAGCAGTGGCGTAGATAAGGGGGAGGGGATTTAGCCCCCCAATCTTCCAGACAAGACATAAGCCTACGTTTAAAATATAGATGTAAGAACGTTTCGAACAAATTGTAAAAACCGTTAAAACGTAAAAAAGTAGTACAAAAATTTAATAAAACGTTTAAAAACGTTGAATAAAAACGCTGTCCCTACTCCGTTTCTGTGGTCTCAAATGTACTTTTCAAAGTGATTGATAAAATTTTCAGTAAACGTTTTAAAAAATAAACTAGAAATTTGGGGCAAAGCCCAACGTGAGTCCGCCCGGCGCCTTAAGTCCGATTGGGGGAAATTGGGGGAAGGGTAAAAAGGGGGGATTTCCCCGGCATCAAAGTCACGTGGCCCGAACTCAAATGCATTGGCATACGCCGAACGCGCATTGTCGACTTAGGGTAGTTCAACATTAGCGCTTATAACTTGGTTCGTGTTGGACGGAATTTCACAAAATTTTTTTGTTCAACGCCGAAAAAATCGCTCTCGTCAACGCCATTTAGATTATGTCGTTGTCTTTATCGGTTCCAGAGATATTTGCGCTCAAAATCGAAAGTTGTCGTAAATTGCACCGATTTTTGAACGTTTTTTGCCCTCCCAAATTTTAAGGAAGGGGGGCGGTGCCCCAAAAATTTGTACTTGCGTTAACACCCCAACATAGAGACACGTCAAGTGCCAAAGTTTCGTCGGGCTACACCCCCTAACTC
>Ga0056128_1004252_pt1 | contig 17866 bp, 15 predicted proteins | sample WorMetLIZISLAND2_FD_71113 | JGI IMG/M metagenome (GOLD analysis project Ga0056128, IMG submission 71113) | Marine gutless worms symbiont microbial communities from Max Planck institute for Marine Microbiology, Germany - Olavius geniculatus... ... | reverse complement strand
TTGGTTACATCCCGAGATGGTTTACCTGCCTACAGGCAGTCACCCATCGCAGTATTAACCGGGCCCCTGCGTACAGTAACTTCGCTGATTGGATCAGACGCGTTACCACTACACCACGCCTACCGCCTTTTAGAACACTATAGGCTAAACGAAATACAACGATGCCGTAACAAGCCACTGAAATCATCTCTATCATTTGGTTTTCCGGAAAAAGTGAGCATTCTAGTCTGCCTACAAAACAGTTTCATAAAACACCCAACGGACCTAATCGTGTCTCTGGTAATTTTTGTTTATTTTGCAAGGTTTCAACTAACAGGAGAGTTCGACTGAACCTATCAAATTCAAATCCTTTTTGCTACAAGCTTGCAACATTCCAATACCTTCATATTCAGTCCATGGCCGAGAGCGAGTAGCACTCGGAGCGAAAGCCTCGAACAGACTTCAAAGCACTCGAGCACGACATGCTTGAAACTCGGTATTTCTTTCGTCGGCCAGCGCTATAAAATGCAGACGAACAAAACAACACAGAAATACAAATTCCAGCGCGCCTTGTGTCGACATGCATGCGGCCGTCCGTCTAGTTGCCGAGGGTCCTGCGCACCCGCTGCAATTCGCTCATGGTAAAAAAAATTGACACATCGGTTACTCGATTCCTGGGAACGTCGACGCCAATTTTGGTTGGCTGCGTCTCTTTGCTTTCGAGTTAGAAACCCGACTATACGGAACAGACAGACAAACGGACGGACGGACAAGACTCCTAATGCGATCTATTAAGACGATCGTATTATAAACATGCGGAGCACCATAATACAGCCTAGAAATACGTAAAATATTTAGTAGTTTTTCTTAAACTACAGACACGCGGCAGTAATTACTATGTAAATTGATAAGAATGATTACTGTCAGTATTATACGGAGTAAACCCTAGTGTAGGGCCTATAAGTCACTAACGATAAGCTTTCGTCATAACTGCATTGCTGATGTTCGAACTTTTAAATGCAGGCACACAGCAAAATAAAAGAAAATCTGTAAACAATATTTACTACGTTAAAAAGTTTTTTTTTTAATTTAAGGCGTATTAAGACTTCTAAAAGCCCAGTGGGGCTGAGCATTTCAAATGGCCCTGTCACCAAACAGCCTGAATAGTATGAAAATGAGGTATGAGAAAAAGTGTCCCCTTTCACATTGGGAAGCGACAGTCTTTTTATTTTGGGGTTGCAAAATACGTATTTTTTGCATCCTCGGGCGTTATAGGCTTAATACCGTTATGTTGTTCTGTTCACTAACAAGTTGTAACTTTTCTGGTGAACATAGCCTAAAAGCGACGATGATCGTTAAGTATAAAAATTAGTGAATTATTTCAACCTAACATAATGGGCTCATCTGAGCTGTAAGCCGTAAGCCCCATGGTTAAATTAATGGCATGAGATATGTGACCGGCAACCGGTTAAATAGTCTATAGGCAATATGACCGGTCAGATTTTTTGTCCGCATGGACGGCGACAGCCGAGCAATTGACGACCTCAACCGTAGCACCACGGATCCGTTAGTCGGCAAAGCCTAGTAACTCATCAAGCCTAGCAAGTAGACCATCACAGATAGCCGGTGGGCAAGTTTTCAGCAGTTCTTGCCTGCAAGAACCTCGAATTTACCACTCATATTCTATGCTAAGTTTTGATGTTCATTACTGTCACATAAATCTATTAAAAACGCCAACCCTAAGCCAAATCCTAACCCTAACCCCAACCCTAACCCTAACCCTAATCCTAAGTCCTAAACACTACACCGCAATAATCACGCGAATTCTACTCAGTAGCGCATACACTTTATTTAATGTTATTCGCTAGGTGACGACTGCGATTTTTCACTTTGACCGGTCACATAGCCTACAGGCTATTTGACCGGCTGCCGGTCAAATAGTTACCGCGTAAATTAATACGTCCTCATCTCTGCGAGTAACTGACCAAGTCGTCGCGAAGTGCCATCAAGTTAACGTCAAAACATTCCTTCAGATCGCCGGGCCGCTCCGGGTTTAAACTGCATTATCACACACGCACTAACACATTTAAACGTTTTCTGTTTAACTTCTCTCAAACAAAATGCATTTTAACGTATGCTAAACTTTTTTTCATTTTAAAAGTTTTTACGCGCAACATCACGTAGTTCTACGCGCGTTTTCGCTGTCGTAGATCTGCGTCCACCTCTTTATGCGTCTGTCTGTCACGCTCTGCAGCATGGAAGCTAGGATCACGAAATTTTCACCGTGGGCTGCCGCAAAGACTCTTATAAATTTTTTTCGGACAAAATTTTGTGCCGCTGGATGATAGGATTCCACTCAAACGAAGGTGTCAAAGAAAAGTACCACCCAAGACGTCGTTATTCTACCGCTATCGACTCGTCTAGCGTGAAAACGGTTGCAGACACAGACTTACAGCGGTCCACCAGACCCCGTGATAGGAAGGGAGCTCGGTGCCCCTGTTTAAGAACCCCATCCGATTTTCGATCCTTCAGGCCTCATTAGGGACAAATTGTGTGTAAGCCTATTTTATCGCAGAAAGATCCTACCAAATTAATTTGGATTGACGCCGCTGATCACACAATTACCGAAGATTTACGAGTGAATTTAGCCTACTATCTAAAAATATGAGCAACAATAGGGAAACTATTATGAATAGGTAGGCCTAGTCATTGCCAGCTCACCGTTCCTGCTCCATAGCGACCCAGCCATGGTTCTCGACGCCGTACGGATAACGCGACTTGACAGCGGCGGGCAAGTCGAAAAATTCGTCAGTCACTAATTGAAATTCTTCCAGCTACATACAAATGCAGCTTTTGGCCAACCGTACTAATAATCGAACATATGTCGCTAGCTTCTGTCTGTTGTCTGTAGTCCGTAACACATGTATTGTGGCTAAACGGTGCATTTTACCGGAAAACTGCCTGAACAAGCAAATAGGGTTCTCGGATTTGGATCCCTACGACCCCCATTTCCCCGAACGTGAGTACTGTCTGCACTCTGCATCATCAAATGCTTGCACTGCGAATTGCAACCGAACTGCTTCAGTTAGCAGCATGGTTACTATTGACAGCCTACAGGAACTGACCAACGCTCTATCCAACCGTACCATCGCCGACCCCTTACCTGTTCTCCCAAAATAGCTATCTACCGCCACCCCCAAAATCTGCATGGCACATTACGATTAAACTGTCAGCGGAATGGTTAGCATGCTATAAACAGATTATAGACAACAGACATCTGCCAGTGCCCTGTTTAATCCATCCATTGCCGACTCTCTACTTTGTAAGGCTGCGAAATGTGCCCACTATATTTTTGGGCTTATATTGAAAGGCTGGCGTAGGATAGTAGTAAATAGATTATATTACGCGTCTGTAACGCTTGCTTGCTTCCTGAGCATCAGCCAGAACGCTGGAACATTGCCAAAATTAAATGTTTGCAGAATTGCAAAATCCGTGCATCACTAATTTATCCGTCAGTTACAAGAGTTACAATACAATACAATACAACCATAAATTTGCACTCAAAAACTGACAGACAAACCGTCAGTTTAATCTAGCACATAAACTAAAAGAACTGAAATGTTTAAAAGAAAATGAAATGAGATAGATACTGAGAATAGATATACTGTTAAATGTAAAATGTTACAAGTTATGAGCGATAGAGAAGTGAGAAGCTCATGTAAACGTTGATTTTGAAGAGAAAAGTCAGATTTTTCATGTGAGAATTAGTATTAGTATCTGAAAACCACGAGTGCCCTGTTTAATCCCAGTCCAGCAGAGAGACTACGTTGAACATTGAAGGAGCTGTTTGAAACAATATATGTGACGTCTCGGCCGAGCGTACGCGAATAAAACCTTTCCCTGATAAGGCAGGAAGATGTTATCGACAACCGTGAATTTCTGGGTAATTCCGGGACAACATAAAGTGTACCATGCGACCTGACGTTGAGTTCATCATCAGCCAACTGGAGCATACTACGGCAGATTTTATGGACGTCGTTCGACGACAGTACAAGCTTGGAGAATTTGAATCGACAAACAGTCATTCATCAGCGGTTCAGGCGTATGCATTTGCTAGCTAGCTCTGCCGCTTGCTTTGCCGCTATAAAAGGACAAATTGATAGTACACTGTGTCCAAAAAAGCATCCCTGACATTTTCGACTGTAACTTAAAAAATTATCGGCTTTTGGTTTTTTGGTTGATTTTTGGTACTAATATTCCTGACATAACTTGTCATCAAATGACCCATAGATGTGATGAACGTCAAAAAAATTATAATAAACGTTAATAAAAGCGTTTATTAGGAAAGAGATTGTAAACGTTTGTAAACTAAAAGTAAATGTACACAGAGTTGCCTCACTTTTCTGGTGACTGTACTCACTGTAGCCAGAGCCCGGCGTGACACGGTAAGACTGCGCGTTGCTCAATCCTCCTCTAGACGCCTGCTCTGTAGTAAGTGCTGCATCATGAGGCAGCTGTTTACCGTCACCAGCACCGCGACCCAATAAACTCTTATCAGTGATAGAACGCAATGCACTATAGCTTGGCTTCCCGTCATAATTTTACTTCGTTTCGCTCATGTGATTTTTATTGAGATAAACGTTGACAAAATAATAAACGCGTTTACAAAGAATTTTCGTAAACGTTGTAAACGTTTATCACATCTATGAAATGACCATTCAGTTTCCCACCGTACCCAATGTATGCTACTGCGCTACTTTGGGAAAACAGATCAAGCAAAATATGTGTTGAAATAAATGGGAAAAACGTCAATAAATTTCATCTATCCTAATCTGTGGGCCCCAACAGCAGGTTTATTACAAGGTTCGACTGTCATGCAGCAGTGTGCCTACCAGATGATAGTTACGGAATGTTTGTGAAGTCAAGAAGCGACTGTAAAGCCTGGACTGATCTGGAGCCGAACAGTATCGATACTGCTGTCAATGAATGGAGAAATTACTGTGTTTGCATAGTGGGCCAACACTTCAAGCAATTTTACTGCAACCAGTTGAAAAAAAGACAACAAAATGATGAATTTTCAGTCACAGTGTCAGAAATGTAAACAAAATGTTTTTACACTTTGTTTACATTTCTGACACTGGCCTAAGTCTGCACACTTTCTCATCAAACAGCGATAGCGCCTCACAACTTGCTAGGCAGTACGGTCGGCCATCCTAGCGATGGCTGGGCTTCTTGTCGGTAGCACAATTAGCTGGCAATTTCACAAGATGTAAGCGCATGCCAAACGAATTTACGTCCACTCCATTGACGTCGTTCTATTAACAAACCTACAGAATGATAATATTAGCTTCTGTATGTCGACTCTTCCGTACAAGTTTCGCAACAATGCGTGCCAGAAAATTTCAGTCACGCGACAATAAACAAGGTCGAATTAATATCAAAATTGTGACCCAAATTGGACACAGCGTAGAGATGAAAAGCGAAAGGAATAGTGGGCCTATAACTTTCTCAAGGGATAGACGTCTTGAGAACAGAGTCTTCACTGTGTCAGTAAACGCATAGGCTTTATTAAGTCTACCAGTTGCTGTGGAAAGCCAGTGTTGCTGAGATAGACGAAGCCGATGGACGTAAAGGCGCTCATCAGTTCGTCTGCTGTCTTCTTCACGTCATGTTCGTTCAAGTTGACGTCATCCTGGATCGATAGTGACAAGGACGAAAAATCGACGATCGGAATCGCAGCCATCTTGAGCGAACGCACCAGATCAAGATCACTTGATTCTGCATGATACATCAAACGTCACAACAGTCATGTCAGTGTCACACTCAATGTTCCGTGATCTGCGCAAACGACTTGTTCAACGAATTTACGGGAAGAAAAACCAGAAGCCCAGCTATCGCTATGAAAAGCCGACCGTACCGTCTACGTCCGAAGCCCAGCGTCTGACTTCCAGTCACGGAGAGAAAGCGATTTGCCAGAGGTGACACAGTTCCATGCACGCTATGTTAACGCTGTCTCAAAAGCTATAATGAACGCTAGTTTAACGGACATCGCACGTGGTCATTTTGCCAGGCGATATTTAATATAGATAGCTAAAAAAATAAACGAACAAAGAGAATATCAGACGCAGGTTTAGCAAATATTTCTCACAAAAACGCCTTGCTCGAAAAAATACGCTATACAGCCTATATGTTGCAGTACTGACCTTCAAGATCATCCAAGGTCAATGATTTCTATTTAATCTGACAAGGCTTCCTATTAGTGATTAATAGCAACCTAGGCCTTATCTTGCACCGTTTAGCCACAGTACATCCGTGACAGACAAAGGGACAGACGGACAGACGGACGACAACCATGACAACAGCTCGACCGTTACGAAAGTACCGTCGGCTAAAAATTAACCGTAGGCCTAATTTCGGTTTTTATAGCTAATAGCTATATTGCATAATAGCCAGCACATCTCCATTAAATACAGTTGAGGCTTGCGGTGTTATTGGTATATAATAGGCCTAGTAACAGAGCGACGTCTATTAGGCTTAGCCTAAGCTTATATATGTAGGGCCAAAAAAGGCAAAAAGTAAGCCATATCGTTGCCAGATATTGACTCATGTTCAAAAACTCTTTTCCTTTTTTGTTCCATTCTGCACTTTTGTCTTTTTGTTTAGTTGCCATTCGCGCATAATGTGCGTCAAGACATGACTGAAAGTACGAAAATCACGGCTCAATCTGACCGGGGCTCATTATTGTTGCATGCAGAGAGAGAGAGTGTTTACCTGTTTTGCAAAGCTATATTACCGGCAGTATTCTACACTTTTTGTACGTCGTCTATTGTAACAGCTATAGTAGGGTACATGAGCTTAGTCAAACGACATAGCATTACATGTATAGGCCTATCTATGCCACAGAAAGATCAGCAGGCCGACTGACTACCATTAGGCCGCATTGTTGACAATAACGATAGGTCAAGGGTTTTGGTATGTCGAGGGTTGTGCTAAAGCGTCGATTAGTTGAGCAGCCAAAGGTCTCGAGACGCGAGTGCAGTGGGTCTTTGCGTATTTTTACGCGCGACAGCAGAATGCTTCACGCGTCTTAGCTATAGCCTTAAAAACTAAGCCTATGCGTCCGTTTGTACATCCGTCAGATCCATAAAAGTTCTCATTCTACCGACTTTAATTAGCTCATTTATCGTAACGGCGGTTGCAGATAGGCTCCGACATGCTACTCATCATAACAATTAAGCACTGGCGACGAGCTTGTAGGAGTAGGCCTATTACATCAAGGACCTTAAACGACCTTGAACCCCAAAATACGAAATTTTAGTGAATTTCTTCGATTACGGGTTGCGACACACATTTTAAAAGTGAATTGCGCTAAAGTGGCTGAAGATAGGCCTATCTGACGATAATTGTAGCTCTCTACGGCTTCCCTACCGCGGTTCCCTATAGGCCTATTTTGTAAATTATCGTATCGATCGTGCATCGAAATTGAAATCCTCATATCGACCCATCACTAATAGGCAGACCTAAAATAAATAAATAGTCTTTGTGGCTCTGTTTGTTTACACGTCTGTTTCTGATTTTTAATGGTGTATTTACTGCCTGTTGACGAAGTGCATCGTAAAATGTGGTCTTCGATGAACGAAGGTAAATTTCGTGTTTTGATTTTGAAAAGAGACCAGAAAATGAAACTTTAATTTTAATGGTCTGTTTCCGTATATTCACCGATGATGTCTAACAGGTTTACCAAAACATCAGTGCGTCACTAAAGTAAGATATTGTAACTGTAAAATGGTCTGGCACTGTGACAGATGCTGTAAGCCTTGCAACTTAAGAGATGATGTGTCATAATTTGTGCAAAATATGTCTTATTTGGAGCAAGGAAATTTTATTTTTATTGTTAAAAATTATTGTGAGTGATAGCCATTTTCTTTGCCTTTTACTAAATTTTCTGACTTACTGGAGTTATCAGCCTGTTGTACCACTGCAGATATAGTGCTGGTGATAGGCCATATGAGTGTGATCGCGGGATAAGAGCGCTTTTTGTTGTATTGATGTCTGAGAATATCATCTGTTCCATGATATGCTGATGTGCAGTCTATAATAAGGAGTTTATTTACTATACTGAATGGCAAACAGATCTTAATGTTAACTGCCTGTGGTGTGTTTTGCGTGCGTGTGTGTGTGTATGTGTGCCGTGCGTATGCGTGTGTGTGGTATGGTGCGGTGTACTTTATTTCAGGAGCATATGAAGCTCAGCATCTTACAGTAAAGTTAGCACAAACTGCTTTTGAGCTATTTTCTGTCCAGTCTGCAGTGCTTGATGACCATCATTTTTTTTCCTATTATTTATACATTAATTTGTTGAATGATGATATTAATCGCTCAATAGCAAATAGTTGCTGAAATGTCAGTGATGCAGCCGTTACAGATTCAGTTGAATCTGTCTAACTTGTTTTCTAATGCATCATGGTTTTTTGCAGCAGCTGCAGTAATTTTTACGTGCGATAGCAGAATGCTTTATGCGTCTTAGCCATCATCTAGGTGTCTGTCCATCCGTCTGTCCGTCCGTCCCGCTCGTGAGCTGCATCAAAACGGTGCAAGCTAGGCTCACGAAATCTTCACAATGAACTGCCCCAAGGTCTCTAGTTTATCGTGACAAAATTCCGTGCCTTTGGGTGAAGGAGTTTTCCTCAAACGAGGGCTTCAAAGAGGGGTACCCCCCTAAGAAGACGTTATTTTGTCGTTATTGGCTTGTATAGTGTGACAACGGTTGCAGATAGAGACTTGCTGCTTATCATAACAAGCACTGGTGACAGGCATTTTAGATTTGTAAGCATCTATGACCTTGAACGACCTTGAACCCCCGCAAAAAGGGGTTTTTAGTGAATTTTTCACAATTTTTGGATGCAGTGCACATTTCAACACTGAATTTCGACGAAATGGCTGGATATAGACCAAAACATCCTGCGTACAAAATTTTCAGCATTAAACGTAAATTTTAGCAGTTCATGTCCCGGCCCCCCTAGATTTAAGGAGGCTGGTGCAGGCAGGCATCAAAGACGGCTACCTCCCTAAAAGTGGTTATTTTATCACAATTATCTTGTGTAGTGTGAAAATGGTTGCATATAGGCACAGACATGCTGCTTGTCATAACAAACAATAGTGACAAGCTTTTTATTGGTGTCAACGTCGATGACCTCGAATGACCTTGAACCCTCAAGATAGGTTTTTGTGATTTTTTTTGCAATTCCGGCTGTAAAACACATTTCAACACTGAATTGCGACAAAATGGCTAGAGATAGACCAAGACAACCTGCATATGAAATTTTCAGCATTAAACGTAAATTTTAGCAGTCCAAGTCCAACCCCCTAGGTTCAGGAAGGCCGGTGCAGGCGGGTGTCGGACACTGCTACCCCCCTAAAAAGTGGTTATTTTACTGCAATTATCTTGTGTAGCCTGAAAATAGTTGCATATAGGCACAGACATGCTGCTTATGATAACAAGCAATAGTGACAAGCTTTTTATTGGTGTCAACTTTGATGACTTTGAATGACCTTGAACCCTCAAAATAGGTTTTTTAAGTGTTTTTTTGCGATTTTCGGCTGCAACACACATTTTAAGAATGAATTGCACCAAAATGGCTGGAGATGGACCTGGACATCCTGCGCATGACATTTTTAGCATAGAACGTACATTTTTAAGAATCTAAGTTTTGATCTCATAAATTCAAGGAATCTTTCGTATGAAGGCTTCAAATTTAAGTACTCTTTCAAGATGCATTAATCTTATTGCTGTAGGCCTACACTGATTGCCAAAGTGGCAGGACTGCTGCTATTGCGCGTCACATGAGCTTTGCTCAAATTGCTAGTTAGAGGTTGTTAGAAGTTGAAAATCTGTTAGACACATTTGAAAAAGTAGTTGGATTGTTTGTGTGGCAAATGTAAACTATTTTTTTATCAGAAGTATTGATTGCAGAATGCAGATATTGTGTAGATATGCACTTTTTATAACATATTTCATTACATATGTTCAGATGCAATGTATTCGTACCTTGTAATGAGGTCAGTTTCTTCACTGTACCGATATCTTTGCATTTCTGCTCCAATTTTCTGAACTCAAACGAGTGAGCTGTACCACCATACAAGTTTGAGCCATCTTACTGACTGCTAGTCTAAAATAACATATATATGTTAACAGCAACACATAGTGAATGTTTCACATCAATTGATCCCTCATGAAATTTCAACAGTAGTAGCTGTCACACTCTAAAAGCGGAAAGATATATGAAGCTGTTGGTTGCATGTCATAGTGCTGAGCGGAGTTCAGGCCCGACAGACTGGCGATGTTTTCCATGGCCCCGGCGCAACCAATGTCGACCTACCAGAGTTGGACTCTTACCAGGAAGAATGCCTGAACAAGGCAAAGAAATACGCCGTGGAACAAAACCTGAAGGCTGCTGCAGTACGACAAACAATTGCACAGCAACAGCAGGTGAGATTTTTGAATGGTGATATAAATAATGATTATAGTGATAAATATATGAATAATTTAAAGTAGTAGTGTTTGAAGTAATTCTTGAGTCCAGTTGAAGCTATCCATCAAATTGAGCAGTGGTGATTGTGTGGATGGTTGGGCCATTTTAAGTAACTCTTCCTTGGTCATATGCTTTAGAACCTGCTACTATTTAAAAGTTGAAGCATTGCGGTTGGAGGTTGGACCAGCTCATTGTGTTATAACTTATTATAGTCTTGTCTTGTTTGAAGCAAATCGGTAAAACTGCTAAATAAACTGCTAAACTGCTGAATAAACGTCTTTGATGTGTATGTGCTCGAAATGTCAGCAATGCACAGTTAATAAGTGAGCGAAAAATTGTTGTACAGCTAGTTTTGGCTTAGGGTAAATTTCTCATTGCAAAAATAAAATTTGTTTGTGCGCTTAGCTCTGCTGAAGTCCACAGAGGTGTAGTAACCTTGCTTGTGATGTTGTTATATCGGTATGAAAACAAGAAATCTGAGCTAATGCTCATGAGACATGCGAGAGCCTATAGCAGTTCTTGTTTGCAAGTAATCTTGGTCTATCTCCATCCATTTCATTGCAATTCACTCTTTTGCAGCCAAAAGTCGCCAAAAAATCACTTAACATCAATATTTTTAGGGTTCAAGGTCATTGAAGGTCACCTATGTTGACATTCATAAGAAGCTCGTCGTCGGTGCATGTTATGATAAACAGCATGGCTGTGCCAATCTGCAACCATTTACACGCTAGACAAGCCAACAGAGGATAAATAACCACTTTTTAGAGGGGTACCCCTCTTTGACACCCACGTGTGCAGGCCTCCTTAAATCTAGATAGTCCGGACTTGGATTGCTAAAATCCACATTCCATGCTGAAAATTTTATTTGCAGGTTGTCTTGGTGTATCTCTAGCCATTTTGGCGCAATTCACTCTTGAAATGCGTGTCGCAGCGCAAAATTGCGAAAAAATTTACTAAAACCTGCTATTTTGGGGGTTAAAGGTCATTCAAGGTCATCGATGTTGACATTTCTATGAAGGTTGTCGGCAGTGCTTGTTGTTATAAGCGGCATGTCGGTGCCTGTCTGCAATTATTTTCACATTACTCAAGCCAATAGCTGCAAAACAGCGTCTTTCTAATGATTACTTGTTTCACCTGCGGCAAAAATTTGGGTGTCTTAACATTTATAATTATGCCGTCATAATATAGGCCCATGAAAATGGTTGAAGATAGGCACAGACATGCGGCTTATCGTAACAAGCTCTGGCGACGAGCTTCTTAGGAATGTCAACATTGATGACCTTGAATGACCTTGAACCCCCAAAATAGGGAGTTTTTAGCGAGTTTTTGTTGATTTTGGGCTGCGACAAGCATTTCAAGAGTGATTTGCACCCAAATGGCTAGGGATAGACCAAGACAACCTGTGTATAAAATTTTCAGCATTGAATGTAGATTTTAGCAATCCAAGTCCGGACCTTCTAGGTTCAAGGAAGCCTGCACACGTGGGTGTCAAAGAGGGGTACCCCTCTAACAGACGTTATTTATCCACTGTTGGCTTATCTAGCTTGAAAATGGTTGCGGATAGCATGGACGTGCTGCTTAACATAACAAGCACTGGTAACGAGCTTCTTAGGATTGTCAACATTGATGACCTTGATTGACCTTGAACCCCCAAAATAGGAGTTTTTAGTGATTTTTTTGGCTATTTTTGGCTGCAAAAAGGGAATTGCGACGATGGATGGAGATAGACCAAGATTACCTGTGAACAGGAACTGCTATAGGCTCTCACGCGTCTCATGAGCATTAGCTATTTCTTGTGTTATTAAAATTTGTTGTTGCAACTTTTATTTGCCAACCGTGTTCTCATGCTGTACATAATTGTTTTGCAGCAACAGAAGCAGCAAGCAATATCTGTGCTATACAGGTAACTGCTTGCCAGCAAGTTGTTTATTATAGTCTTTACAATACATCAGTTTTATCACTTGTACTGCAAATTTAGGCTATAATAATGCTGTAAACTATTGTTTGGCTAGACTATAATGAAAAACACTTCCATTATCATTTCATTATATTGTTGTCATATACTATTGTTATAAGTAAAGAAGTTTTTTGATTTGGAAGTTAGAAAGATTGGTTTACTTACATGTTTGTGAGGTCTTACTTTTTTATGTTCAATATTGTGTGCATGGTTTAATCGCTTTAATTGCTTTACTTCCATATTTGACTTAATCGTAATAAGCAAGTTCAATTAACGCTGTTTTCAGTACAGTGGGTATCGATGATGGAAAATACCATGTTTTTTTGAAAAGTGTTTTTACATTTTTTGCATTTTAAAGTTTTCAAAGATTTTTTAAAGCTTTTAGTGTATAAAGAAGATGTGACAAAAATTTTCAGACCAATGACGAACATCTTATAGGCCCTTACATTTTTCTCTATGTCACATCGTTTTTGTTGAATAAAAGATATGATGACAGAACTCAGAAATCACAAATAAAATACATCAAATTTAATTTGATTTGCATTATATATTGCGTAACAAACAAAGAAATCTTATAAGGTTGAAAATGTGGATGTTTATGAAAGCAATTTTCTATCCCTTATGAGTGTCAGGGCCGGATTTAGGGGGAGCCCAGGGGGCCCCGGGCCCCAGGCCTCTCACCAACAGGGGGTCTCCCACCAAACCCCTCAATTTTTAAAACCCTATAATTCGATAGCCAATCCCCTTCTGAAATCCCAAATACGCCACTGTGCCCAGGCCTCCCACTAGGGGCCCCAGGCCTCCCACCAGCTAAATCCGGCACTGATGAGTGTTGTACATAAATGTTATTCTGCTGATGTTTTGTTTCTGCTGTTTTACACTTTTAACTGATAATAAATGTAAACTTTTCAAGTGTCACCAATTTATTGCAGGTCTCTTGAACAAATATGGACGAAGCTTGGCACGTAAGTTTGCTTATGAAAAATATCTTCTGTTATATTGTTAGTATGATTGAGTTTTTTTCGTGATAAGAAAGAAATATCAGATAATTGAATTTGGCATTGTTTTGAATTTTTTACAATTCAGTAGGTGTTAATTTTGTATTGTATTTTAGTTTTGTGTGATTTGTGCTGCATCCTGTTACATATTTGCAGAACATATTTTTTGGCATTAGCAGAATGCCGGTTGTTTTGGATAATTTAGATGTCAATTATATCGTGGGTTTGATTGCTGGTCGGGTTGCTATCAGGTGATTACTCCTGGCTGGGTGACTGTCTGCGGACAGGTACACCATCTTGGTAATAGTCAGCCACGATGTCAACTCAGCCTTCTATCCACCTGCGAAAAGTAAATCGATTAATGGCTTTCTTGGCTGGGGTTAAGGCATTCACATCACCTGTGCTGGTTGGCAGGTGATGCTGTGTGATCCCATATGGCAGGTGACACTTTGTTGTTCTGAAATGGGTTTCCGTAGAGAGGTATGGATTCCTGTAATTTTTTAACCATGAAAAATATCAACAAGCCACCCACTGGAGTGGGTGTTTAAGATCAGAGTCCCAGAACACTGAAAAATCTAAGCTAACATGGCAGTTACATCAGTTAGTGATGTTTTATAGTTAATTATGGCCGGATATATTTTGCAGCATACAGCTGGTTTTGTGTGTAGCATCTATGTCGGGAGTATAAACTTTGACATTCGCGAAGACACGGTGAAAGAAGCCTTTTTGCCGTTTGGCCCGATGAGGAGCATCAACCTGGCGTTTGATCATGTTGCAAACAAGCACAAGGGATTTGCGTTCATTGAGTACGATATTCCGGAGGCTGCTTTCATCGCCATTGAGCAGATGAACGACGTTATGCTCGGAGGTCGAAACATCAAGGTACCACTGCCTGCCGTGATTGTTTACATACATATACTACCGGATAACGGGTTTGCATAGATTAGGGTTAGAACACTGTCAGTAAAGGTAAAGGTAAAGATAAAGGTTGTCAATTTGTATAGCGCATCATCGCGAGCATGCGCACGCTTCTAATGCACTTTTGTCACTAACCAGAGCCGCCTGCCGCACGGCCACCGTGTGCAGCCTGCAGATACAGGCTGGCGCAGCGGCCGGCTACGCAACCCCAGTCAGCTGTACCAAGGTCCCCACCTTCCGTAACTCATGTGAATGAGTTACTACTCATTTTACCGTCCCACGGAGGGTAGAAGGCTGAGTCGACCAATAAAGCTTGCCAGTACCAAATATTATTGATTCCTATTGTTGCCAGTAATAGTGCTGGTACACATTAAAGCACTGTATCTGTTTTTGAAGTTCATATACAAATCTACATCTATACAGCACTTTGTACTATGATTGATTGTCTGACATCTCCCACACATGCCCAGGATTCTAGATTTGCTTTATCTTTTCCCTAATCTCCTTGCCGTTATCTACTGGTAACTGTCTCATTGCTGCCTGAGCAGTATGGGATTGGTATCAGCCAATAAAAATATCACCCAGTGCCTAATAATAGCCAATACTGGCAAATATCGTGCAATAATGAATACCCCCATACTAATATTGTTCTAATGCTAGCACTGATGCAGCGAATTGAAGTAGATTATAACAAAGTTTTACAATAAAATTATTCATTTATTCATTTTCTTGCATATTTGAACCCCTGTATGAAAATATCGGTACGTGCTTTTTTTGCAAATTTGTGGTGCCATATTTTGCTTTGTGATCAGCATGACAAATGTGATAATGAACTGCCCTCTGGCACTGTTAGAGAATTATGAGCAGGTAATGAACTTACATACTTTTTTCTTCACAATTTTAAATGATTGCTAAGAAACTGGCAGAAAGTGTCGATGGCAATACTGTATTGCCAACAGTGACATCTGGCTAAAGATTGTGATTTTTGAATACATCTGGCTTTTTATGGAATGCCATTCCATGTCTTATCATTGCACATTATACAGGATGATGCAGAAAAAAGTGTTATGTACAGGGTGTGGCAAAAAAGTAGACCTTTAAAGTGTTTTGCTTTTTTTCAGCAACCGTTCGGAATTTTAATTTGAAATTTTACAGATTTGTTTACTAAAACCTTCTACATCTAACTGCCAAGTAAAAGGTGATTTTGTTAAAAAACGACGAAGTTACAGATTTTTTAACATGACCACCTACCGATTTTTCAGCATTCAAAAATGTTCTGACTACAACACCAATTTAATAACATCATTGAAACAACACAGTTAAATAATGATCAGATGCCAAAATTCCATTGTCACTGCGAATGTTCGAAGTGTTCACCGCCAGCTTCAAGCTACAACACCAGCCTCCAGTCGTAGTATTTGAGAAATCTTTTACAGCCTTGTTGATCGGTCCCTGTGGCAGTTTACCCCAGATAACCTGAAGCGCTTCCTTGAGTTCGGTGCTTGTTTTCGGCTTTGTTTTAAGCTTGCAGTAAGCCTCCAACATTGCATCCCATACATGATAGTCCATTGGGTTTATATTCGGCGAATTTGGAAGCCATTTGTCTTTTGTGATGATATCTGGACAGCTGGCCCGCAGCCAGTTCTGTGCGCTGCACGGCGTTGCGCACTGTGTGTGCTGACGCACCGTTCTGCTGGAAGGTGAATCTGGTGGGCAGCCGGTGATTGCTTTAAAGGAACGATAATTTAGTGATAATTTATAAACAATACAAATTACTGTTTATCAGAACGTCACTGTGACGTCATCGGCAGTAACGTGTAATCAGTTTTTTGAAAATTAAATAGCATTTTTAGCATGAACATTTTTGAATGCTGAAAAATCGGTAGGCAGTCGTGTTAAAAAGTCCATAACTTCGTCGTTTTTTAACAGAATCATGTTTTATTTGGCAGTTAGATGTAGAAGGTTTTACTAAATAAAGCTGTAAAATTTTATATTAAAATCGCCAACAGTTGCTCGGAAAATGACGAAAAACTTTAGGGATCCACTTTTTTGCCGCACCCTGTAGGTCCATGGATCAACGAATTGGACAGTTTTCATAATGATTCGCCTTCATAATGATTAGCCCCAATAACTGCAGTGAAATGTGATTGAGGCTTAACTTTCCTGAAACTATGATTGTGCAAATTTCCATGATAAGCATATGCAGTTCATTTTTTATACATCCTCTCTCCCTACATATTGATTATCACAGACTTTCGGAGCATTATAGGTAAATGTCGATGTGCGTGATCTGGTTTAGGTTGGTCGGCCTACAAACATGCCTCAGTGTCAGCCAGTAATCAACCGTTTGAAGGAAGAGTCACACAAATACAATCGTATCTACGTTTCATCGATACACTTGGACCTTCGTGAGAGCGACCTCCGAACGTCTGTTTATATGCTGATTTTGACGTTTGTGATTACGATAATTTTAGAGTAAATTCATCTGACGCTGTTGGTTATTCGACAAGAAGGGCATTGGGACTGTAATAAGTACCGATATAGCAGTAGACAATTACAAAAATCTTTTGTGATCGTCTTTGTTTGGGGTAATTTTGGACAGCGGGCTGGTTGAAGAAAAGTTATGTGCGAGATTCGTTGATGGTTTACGTTGATGACTCGGCCCCCTTGTTGGATAAACACTGATTGAGTAGAATATCAGGTTGTAGTATTAGTTTTGATCTGTTGACTGGAGTTTCTGACAGATTAATGCAGGAAATTTATTTGCTTTATAATAATGAATAGAGGCAACTGCAGTCTAGGAATTGTGTGGCCATAATTTTCTACGACAGTAAAATAATTCACGATGGATCTGCATTCTGCGGTTGAGTAAGGAAAGCAGAAATGTATTTTTAAAATAGCAAAATAGCAAGAAAACAGTTCATAAACTGAATTCAACAATTATGATGTATGTGACAATACACACTGGGCGACTTCACTTTCTGACTTAGACTTTCACTGAGCCTAAACTTCGGTCTAAGTATCTAATTAAGTCAAAAAGTGAAGTGATTTCGCTGAGCGAAAACATGGCAACTAACACGGATAATTTAGAAATTAAAACAGTATGGTACCAAAAATAAATGCTGTAATGGCTACACAATGACGTAAGATGTTAAACGTAATTACGTCATTTGCGTGCACGGCGCAATTAAATAAACAAGTCCAAGCGTAACTGGTTGATTTATTTCCTGTTAAGTTTACTAGTTTTCCGCGACTTTTAATTGTGTAGTTGAACTCTGGTCTAAGTACAGACTTTAGCGTTCAGCTTTAGCTTTGGCTCAGCGCAAAGGCTCAGCGAAAGTCTAAGTCAAAAAGTGAAGTCGCCCACTGACTTTTTTGGCGATATCGTGATGGAAGCATTTTAGTGCCGTATTAAATTATTTAGTGTTCTGCATTGCCAGTCAGTCATGTTGAGTTCTGTATTGTAGAGCACTGTGCAATAT
>Ga0056128_1004248_pt1 | contig 17868 bp, 19 predicted proteins | sample WorMetLIZISLAND2_FD_71113 | JGI IMG/M metagenome (GOLD analysis project Ga0056128, IMG submission 71113) | Marine gutless worms symbiont microbial communities from Max Planck institute for Marine Microbiology, Germany - Olavius geniculatus... ... | reverse complement strand
TTCATCCGCCTTCTTCGAAGAAGAAGCCGTTGACCGCTACCTTTATGCCTGGGTGAGGACTGGTGAAGGACTAGCGCCCCGCTGGTTTTCAAGCCAGAATTTCTATGTTCCCGGGGTTAAATACAGATAAAAATATGATAGTCCATAATTTAGAAGAAAGAAACAATTGCTCTTTCATGCCCTTGCCAAGAGACCACTGCTAGTAAAGGTTGTAATAATTTGTCTATTATTACACTGGTACTGAAACTGCAGGACCTGAAAAACGACATTAAATGTTGCAAACAAAGATATCATTTGAAAGTAGCGAGTAGTGCTTTTGACCAAGCCGATTAGCTTGAGATCCGCCTAAAATAGCAGCTATAGTAATACATTTGCTATCGCCATTAATAACTACTCAGCAGCCAGTAAACTGATGCCCAATTTACAATTCCGCGGAGTGGAGAAGACTGAGTTGGCCTTGGTGGCAGGTTACACACAGAAATGGTTTACCTGCGCCCGCAAACAGTTACTCACTCATGGAAACTACGTTGAACTCAACTACAGCAGAGTTATATTATAACAGAGGCGTATTTAAAAGGGCGCCTCCCCCTAAACTCGACAAACAGGCCTAATGCAAGTTGCCTAGGATACGCACAGCACACTTAATGCGACAATTCTGCATACAACAGTCCCAATTTTTTTCTGCTCGTTTCGCTCGCAGATAATTTGTAACCTAGACCCTCCCAAGCCACTGTCGTAAACTGCCGTAAGCCACCATGGAACGTGCTAAGCTGTAAGCCGCCACCAAATAGGTAAGTCACGCCGGCGAAAACGTAAGCCGTAAAACCCGTAAGCCGGCGTGGCTTGAAGCTTTTTTCCTTCCAGAATTATCAGTATAATGGACAATATATTGCGTTACTACTTGCAGCCTGTGTGTAATCATTACCAATACTTTATAACGCGCACACGGCACTAGTCGCATCGACTTCCATGTGGCATTGTATCATTTGACGACTAAATGCCATTCGTTAATGGCACCACAAAACTCTGACATGGTATAGCCTATTCAAGATGATGTGGTCTGCCAAACTACCGTCTTGGTGAACATCTGTATAGGCCTACTGTAGTCTGTGGTTGCCGTGGAAGCAAATTTGTTTTGTATTTGGTTGTGCGCTGCGTGCTTTGGTTAACTTAAGAATGAAAGAACAATCACAAAACTGATACATTGACAGACTGAGTTACAGAGTTAAGTCATCATTTTGTAATTTTTGTTATCCGGTCATTCTGACGTTTAGGCCTCAAATGTCAAAAATTACAATGACTATTTAGCCTACCCGGTCTCCCAAGAAATGCTTTGGGCTGTACCAATGTGGCAACTGTGAGTGTCAATGTGTTAATGATGAGACAAATTAATGTCACTGTCTGATTTTCTGCGGCTATTTTTTGGACTGTATCTATAAGCCGTGGCTAGCCGCCGTAAGCCGTTAGTAGTCCTAAGCCACGGCTTAAGCCGGGTAGGCAGCCGTATGGATTGTAAGCCACCGTCTGAGACTCTAAACCACGGTTTGGGGGTCTATGGTAACCCCACTTTTAACTTTGTGGCGCCGCACCACTCTTGTTTCCCTTGCTTTTCATTGTAGCTATAATGGACCAGATTTGATTTTGGCTGGGGCTTTGTCTCAGACCCCGCAGGTGAGCCCATAGCACCATTCAGATCACCAAGCTAAAATTTAGACGTCTGACTCCTAAGGGAAAGTACGGGAAAGACAAGGGGAAGCCTGGTAAGGTTGAAAAAGGGGAAAGGAGGGCCGTGAAGAAAAGAAAAAAAACGAAAAAAGGGAGGAGAAAAATAAAGGCGGAAGAAAAGGAAGAGAAAAAGAAGGGGAAACTTTTGGATTTGCTTCCTGAGGAAAAATATCCTGCAAAAAATGCTGTTGTACACAAAAAAGCTTTAGCTTCTGAAGGACTTTGTCCCTACCGGGGTTTTGCCCCTGGACCCCACTGGGGGCTTTCGTCCTTCAGACTCCCTCACTTTACGTCCTCCCCCTAACGTAAAATCCTGAATACGCCCCTGTATAACGTACGCGCAGGAAGTGTGGTTGAAGAACTCGTCGCCATGGCAACGCATCACAACCGGGCATGCGCAGAGGCACAGCTGCGGCTGCCAGTGTCTCGGGGCCACACAGGACGCGGCCGCTGATTGGTCGAGACAGCGACACGTGCACGACTCGGCGTCATAGCGCTGGGTGGCGTTGTCACAGTCTGATGGGCGCAGTCGACAGGAGCACTGACAACCGGTGTCTGAGACCAGAGCGACGCTGACCACATTCACTGATACCAACTCGTCGTTCGACAGCTGCATACGCAGTATCTGCATACACACGCGTCTGTTTATTAAAAGTTGACAAATGCAACTGGCACAAAGTGTAATGATGAACGCAAACATGGAGAAAAAGGAAATACAAATTAGCAGATCCTGCCTTTTCAGTCTTTCCGTGCGAGAGAGAAAGGTTTGTGTGGCTATTATACGAAAGTGCGATAGCCCGAAGATGTATACGGCAACATGCATTTTATCTAACTCTAACACAGGACGCGGCCGTTGATTGGTCGAGACAGCGACACGTGCACGACTCGGCGTCATAGCCACAAACTAGGGTGTTTACACGATCCAGCAAAAGTCCAGCAAACGTCCAACATTAGCACGTGTATTTTGAATACATTTGCTGGAAGTTTGCTGGACGTTTGCTGGATCGTGTAAACACCCCATAACTCTAATCTTAGCCCTAACCTATATTTGTGAGACCATGTGGATATTGAGTCAACGTTTTTTTGTAGAATATAAAAAACCTTCAAGCTGCCCCCGGGAGGAAGATGTTAGACGTGCCTGAAACGTGACGTTTCGTCGGGCGGTTGACAGACAAGCGAGTGCGTCGTGCGAGCAGCAACCGGTGCAGCGCGGTACGACGACACACGTCGGCCAATAGAGCACATCGGGTTTGACGTCGTCAGTGGCAACAACCGGAACGACCGCATCGCGCGGTGTGCAGCCTTGCTGTTGAGCTAGCGAAGACAAGTCCACTTCACATCGCAACACACCAGCTATAACTGATTAATTTCGTTCATCAGGTTAAAGCGCTCGCACATGTTCGATTAAATAGAGTAATGCAACAGGAGACGGTCGCCGTCGACTCAGTTTGCTGTTTATCACAGAGCGAAACCTGCCGCTACAAATTTGCAAAAAAGTTTTACGCTATTGCATGGGTTCGCATTTACTGCGAGAAAAACAAATTAAATTGCTTTACAATTGTTTTAGTCTGCTTTATCTTATTTTTTCTTATTTAGTAAAACTTGCACGAATTCTAACCATGTTCTGCACTCTATGCATCCGCCTCCTTCCACGGCGTCGCAACATTACGAACAGTCTTAGACCTCGCTCGTATAGCCTCTCTCTTCCTGATCATCACAATTATTTATCGGACTAACTTTATAACTCGCATGCTGTATAAACAGTGCTATTGAGCTTTTAACTTTTTTGTTTTTATTGTTTTAGTATTTTGCTTTCAGTATCTTCAGCTGCGGTGTGACAACTGTGTGCAATAAACGTGCAATACACGGTGTTTCATAAAAGGAGCGCTTTTGGTTTTTGTCATAATTTACTCAAATAAAAATCAACTTGCACAAATCTTTAACCAGTTGTAGCTGAAAAAATATTAATTTAGAATATTTTAACAAAATATGGCAGTTGATTAAATATTCTTTGCTAGTTGTGATGTAATTCTGACGTCATAATGTGTCGTGAGTACAAGCTTGCTTGTCTCAACTGGTGCTGTCACCTGATTCGATGGTAAACTTAACCAAGTTCACTAATAAAAATGTTCATCACATCATCACTTAGCAACATGGGGACATGAAATCAGATGTCTTGCGATCCAAAAATGCAACCATTTTGCAAGCTCGGTGTGCTAGTGCACTGTGTTGCTCGAACATGTGAAAGTCCAACTATCCCCACAGACATGTAAATGCCATCGCTTTGCACGTTTTTTTGTGGCTACAACTGTAAAACTTCAACAATGTGTCATGAACGAACCAAATTTTTCACCGTCGAAGCAAGGTAGCAACTGAAAGCACTAGTTGAAACTAGCAAGTTTGTATCCATGACACATTATGACGTCAACGTTACGTCACAACTAGCAAAAAATATTTAATCAACTGCTATATTTTGTTAAAATATTTCGAATGAGTATTTCTTCAGCTATAACTGGTTAAAATATCATTTGAATTGATCATCATTTGAGTGAATTATGAAAGAAAGAAAAGGGGGCCTTTTATGAAACACCGTGTATACAACAGATAAAGTGGACAGTGCTTACAGTTTCTCGAGAAGCTTGAATGTGAAGCTAATGTCAGGCTTCCTGAAACAATAACAGAACACACAGAAAACTGAGACAACAGACAAATAATCTTTATTCTTTTCTGTTTATTTTATACGTATAATACGGTCTTGTCGGATTAGGCTACTTACGGGACTGTTAATCGGGACTTCCAAGCTCATCAGATGTTAATTCTCTTTTGATATATTTCACCGAAATACCGTGACAACGTGGTTGAGCAAAGCGTGCGTAGAACAGTCGTCATAATAAGTTCATCACTTTTATCGTTACTGACAAAAGTAGTACAATTTACGCAAGTCTAAAAATATTAGCTAACTAAAAACTAAGATGTAAAATTGAAAATAAACTGATAAAACAAAAACAACCGTAGGCCCTGCAGAAAGTCACGTGCGGTCTAAGCTTATACGATGTCGGAAGCAAAAGCATTTTAAAATGGAGAGTCACAGAAGTTTTCAATTTTCGACGAAATGGTGTGGTTGTTTATACAAAAATTGGAGTTTTTTAACTTATAGTTTTTGGCAGTTTTAAGTCATTTTTATACGATGCCCCAGTCTTTACTGCCACTTTTTATTGGGCCGACCGTTAAGCTGTAAGCTTAAAGGTCCGGCCCTTTGCTACGATTGTCGTCCGTCTGTCTGTAACGGATGCACTGTGGCTAACTGGTATGGCATAGGGGAAAACTTTTAACACGAATAATTAGCTATGGGTGTTATACTCGGACGTGCAAAATTTCAGCCATCTACTCCAAAAGAAACATTTTCAAATTGTAGGTTGAATAAAGGGGGCGAGAAAAATGTTCGTTTTTTAACGGAAAACCGGCCATATCTCGGAAACGGTGCGAGATAGAACCTAGGTTACTATTAGTCACTAATAAGAAGTGGCATACACCCTTTTCAGATGAAATGAAAATCATCGACCTTTGTCGGCCCCACCCTAGCAAGTAGCGACAGCTGGGCTTTTTGTTCTATATAGGCCTACGGCGACATTTTAATTTTGTTCCAGTTTTCTTATTTAAATGCAGTTGAACTAGTTTTGACTGGCAGTTAAAACTGGCAGCTTGGCTATAAGTTTTCCAGTGCAAATTGTTTTTTGTGTGTAATTTTTGTATTGTATTGTATTGTAAAAGTAAACAAGAAAGCACTAATCACGCAGTATGCCGGTTGTATCGGTTGATTGCGATACGCCGAACAGCTGTAGCAGTTCGTCTACGCTTGTCAGGTCGCCCATCTTCCTAGCCAGGGAGACCGACATCTGCAGATTACCAGAAATAAACACGTTACGGCGATCACACACGCGCGAAAACGTGAACTAATTTAAAATAAAAATACGTCTAAACAACATTGTTAAACGACTTATTTAATTATGTCTTTTTTATTTATCTGTTTGTTCGTCGGCTTGCGAGATTGGTTTAGCGACTTTAGTCACAATGCTATGAACGGCTTTTATAGAAGTTTTTTTGGAGAAGTGAGTAAAGCGCAAGAAAAAAAATCAATTGAATTGTAATAACAATCCGTTTTCAGAATTTTTTTACGTTTGATCAAATGAAAAGAAAAGACGGTCTTATTGACATTGCAGGCCTACTTAAGACATTATCAACGAATATTTCGTCTTGTTTTGATTTGTTCTTCTGAGTTAATTCACTTATTATTAGGCGGGCGTCATCGCTGATGCTTCAAACGACGCCGACTATTGCAACAGATGTCAATGTAGCGTGGTCTGTCGTCCGTCGTTTTATGTCTGTCCATCTATCACATCACCTGCACCCTGGTAAAGCCGTTGAACCGAATGAGATGTCACGTGGCAGGGAAAACATTCGCGTGGCCCCAGTAACATTACATTAGACGGGTCTGATCCCCCTGCGGGAAGGAAAGATTTCGATGGTTGTAAATCTAAGCAATAATTTGCAAGTTATAGCCAGATCGACATGCGACTTGAACTGACGTACCGCTGCTTGTGTAAATAGCACTGCACTAGTGACAAACACGACGTGAACTGCCATGCCACAGCAGCATAATCTTGCAACGTTCATCTTGGAAAAACATCTAACACAAAACAGTTCTTACACAGAAATGTCTCTAGGAGCAAGACTACAGCGTGAAGCAAAATTCACGATCACGATCGAGTCACGACGTGTGCAGTGCGCTGTGAAAACCTACTCGTATACTAGGCTAATTGTGTGCCAAAGCGCAGCTGATTAAAATCGATAACATTCTAATAGACTGTATAAGTTTATGTTATCAAGTGCAGTTCGTTTTGTCAGATGTTGTCGTAACAGTTTTGTTGTATCAAAAAAAAAACAGTTACAATAATTGCAGTTAGCTAGTGGAAACAAGATCGTATTACAAGTTGACTCAGTACTAAAGCAGAGGCTGCTCAACAAAACGCAAAGCCCATGCGTAGCCAAAAGTTACTTTTTTAGCGCAACTGACGCATAGCAGGCGACACAAGAAAAATACGCAACAAACGCAAAGGCCGCAATGACGCAGGACTGCTTATATTCCGTGTTTTGTCCTTTGCGTCAACTGCATGCATTCGTTGCGATTGTGGCGCCGGAGCCACTGGCAGCTGCCCCCTCTGCCCTTGCCGCACGGGGGCAACGCGGGGGCAGAAAACTTAGAGTAGATTTACTGCGATGAGCTCCGTGCCATCTGAATAATATAAATTATTACTTGGCCGTTTATTTTAAAAAATAAGCGTAACAGGAAATTGCAATTTTTCTTCAGGTGCTGAAAATTAAACACAGAATTCCGACGGACTGCTGCAAATTTTCAACAGCTAAATCATAGGTGCTCAATATTTCCATTTTGATCGTAAATTCCTCAAAATAACAATTTTTCAGCTTCAAAGTTTGCATTTCTTGACGAAAAATTATGATAAGAAGGCCATTTTTGACAGCTAAAATTTTAAGGGGCGAGGGGTTGCCTCCGGCCATTGTCCACCACACCACTGACTGCATTTAAGTACGAGGCTGCCCCTTCCCTGTCCTTTCTGGTCTCTGGCGCCCCCGCGTACTTTCTTGCGTTCGTTGAGTACGTTGTGTAATGTGTACAATGCGTTGGATGGAAATCATGCTTTAGTCTATTGCCCAATTTTATGCACGAATTTTTTAAACTCTTCTATTTTCGGTTTACTTGCAATTGCGATTACTTAAGCTATTAAAATGTAATTTTAAAAAAAAACAGCGACCGGGAGGCGTGACTTGATTTGGCACTGGTGAAAATTGAAGTAGTAAACAAATCAAGTAGATAAGCAAGTAAACTTGAAAGAAAAGAAGTGGAAATTGATCATACTTTTTCTTCGTTATGTAATGCCAAATTGCCAATGCGTCTGTGAGAAGTTGGGAACCAGCCTAATGCCGGTGACGTAATGTTGTTACGTGGTTTTTACGTCACGGTTGTCAACAGGAAATGTGAAGCAAAAAAGAGAAAAGTAGGGAAATCGTTTGTATTACCATCATGGCGCTGAACAAGAAGACGATCGACAAGATTGACGTCAAGGGAAAGCGCGTCTTAATGAGGTTAATTGATTGTCAGACTTCGCAGTCCACTAATTTTGATTGTGGCCTCACTGACGTCAACGTCACTGACGCAATGGCAAAAGTTTCCTACCCGAATTCTAAGGTTAACCGTATTTTTAACCCTAACCGTATCACTAAACAACCTTAACCCTAACTCTGACCTTAAGCCTGAGCCTATCTTTTGAGATCGCGTTTTGTATTGGTTAACGCGTTGGTTTCGATCAACGTATAAGTTGCTATACGCCGCGCCCGGTACTAGGGCGGTAAGCCTACTACCCAGGTCAAAAGATTGATGTCAAGAAAGAGCACGAAATATAGCTCTTTAGAAGATTGAACCCCTCACAGAACTACGGAGCGTCACCTGCCATATGGGATCACACAGTGTTACCTGCCACCCGACACAGGTGAACGCGCCCCACCTTAACTCTAGCCAAATAGGCCGGTACTCAACTCAGTCTTCCATCACTAGGGGGTAGATAAATGGAGTACCAGCCTGACATAGTTGGAGTTAAGGTGAAAGGGCGTTCATCTGTATCCGTCGGTTGGCACTTGGCAGGTATCACTGAATGTGATCTTATATCATATGGCAGGTGACGCTCTGTATCTGAGCTTTGTGCTCGGTTTACATGATTGAGGAGCTACAGCTTTTGCACGTTCTCGAGTATTTTATTTTTCGCAAATGCTTTATTTAAATTATTTCTTTCGTGTGTTGCCAGGGTGGACTTCAATGTGCCCATGAAGAATGGGGTCATCACCAGTAATCAACGGTATGTCATTCTCACTGATTGAATACTACATAATTTTGTTTGTACGCCTATTGTAATTTTTCTGTTGTCACAATATAATGCCAGTTGTCGTGTGTAGGCCTATCAGTACTACAAAGTGCACCAAAATATGCTATTTCAAGATCCAATATTTGAGAAAATTTTCCCAGTTACCGGTAACCCTTTTCCCAATTTGCACACCCACACTCCTCGCTCTCAATCTCAGTTTCCCACATCAATAGTGACCAATACCCAGCTTTATAGTTGCTGAAGTAGCATGAGCTAATTTTGTCGCGGCGCACTATGCGGCCATCTGTTGCCCACGCCAGCTCCGAGAAACACAGCTGCTAAGGAATTAGCCTAAAATAATACTTTCCAAGTAAGCCACCATGTCGCAGTAAAACAAGTCTTCATTAAGACCGTGCTGCCATCTAAAACTAAAACTTTCATGCAAGTTGCATGCAAGCTGCCGAAAACTGACCAAAACGGAATTGCATGCGAGTTTTGATTTTAGGCAGTTTTCGGCTGTTTTGAACACTGTATGCAAGTTGCCCATAATTGCCTAAAGCATAATTGCATACGAGTCTTGTTCTAGGGTTTTAGGCAGCATTGGCCAGTTTTGGGCAGTTACATGCAACTTGCATAAAACTTGCGTGCAAGTTCTAAGCAACTTCTTAGCGCCGGTGATGTTGTTGTTTGACTGCTGGGTAGAATTGTGGCTGCGGTGCCGACGATCAAACATGCGCTGGACCACGGAGCAAAGGCGGTCATCTTAATGAGCCATCTTGGACGTCCCGACGGCAAGGCGGTCGATAAGTACTCACTGAAACCGGTCGCTGCCGAACTGCAGAAATTAATGGGAAAGTGCGTGAATTTTCCGTATATACTAGCTTCTGCCACGCCCACATTCCATGATTTGCACTGCCTATTTTTAGCATTGAGGCTGCTGTCAGTGAACATGTACCTTCATTTGGTAGCATGTTAGAGACTTCGTAGTAGAAGCTCTTTACAAATGTATTGTGGATTGGTTTGGATTGCAAGGGCATAACGGCTCGAAGGTAGCCTACGGACGGTGCTTCGGTGCTTAGACGTTTCCGTTTCGAGAATTTTTCTAGGCCTATCAGCGTACCCTCATTTGATAGACGTATCGGCCTATACTGTACTTAGGAGTCACTAAGCGAACGACAGTGTAGGTTTATAAAGCCTATCTTAATAGCTAGGCTGCAGCTAGTGCAGCATTTTGCTGTGGTTACAGGGAGGTGAAGTTTCTGCCAAACTGCGTGGGACCTGAGATTGAGAAGGCGTGTGCCGCGCCGGCGCAGGGCGGTATCATACTGTTGGAAAATCTCCGCTTCCACATCGCAGAGGAGGGAAAAGTCGAGGGTGAAGATGGCTCCAAGGTATACAAACAGTGATTAGACACTTCCGTTTCTAGAATTTTTTCATCAGCGTAGGCCTACCTTTATTAAGTCAGCGTACACGTACTTGTAAACGGTTTCAGATGTTGTCATTTTTTAGCTTAGCTGCATGACGAAAGGAGGTAAGGTTTTTTAGCTACAGTTCATGTCGTTTTGTTTGTTTATCTGCAAGTTTGTTCAGAAAGTTACGAACGGATTTGGTTAAACTTACCACAGTCGAAAGATTATGTCGTAATAATTACAATATGGAGTTACGATCATAAGGTTGTGGGTTCGACTCCTAGAGGTTATTACTTAGATGCGTGACTTTCTGCGGACGGGTAAACCATCTAGGTATATAACCAACCACTAAAGTCAACTTAACATTTCATCCCTCTGGGGTAGGTCAATCAAGTACCAGCTTGTGCTTGAGGCGGGGCGCGTTTAGCTGTGTCAGGTGGCAGGTAACACTGTGTGATGCTATTGCTATATGGCAGACGACGCTCCGTAGCTCTGAGACACACTTCTTTAAACCTTTCGAATGCCTTCGGTTATCGTGTAAGCCTGAATTTTTGCAACAGTTTAACGCTGTGAAAAGTAGACAGCACTGCGCATGTTTGTAGTGCTGTCCAGCGAGTGTTTTTAATAAGTTGTGTCGTCGTGAAACGGTTGTTTGCAGATCAAAGCGGATCCGAAGGACGTGGAGGCGTTTCGTGCATCGTTGACTAAGCTTGGTGACGTCTACGTCAACGATGCTTTCGGTACGGCGCACCGCGGCCACAGGTATATAGGCCAAGGCCCAAAATTGTGTTTTTCCCATACAAAATGTGCAGTAGGAAATGGCCTATGTGTGGTATAGAAATTTATCTTATCTGCAGTTGCATTTGTAGCAACGAGTCAAATAGTGAGAAAAATCTTTAACACTGTTGCCACCAGACGTCTCCTTTTAAGACTAAAATGCACGTATTTTGACTTCGGCTTTAGCTGTGCCTTGGATCTTGCTGGGGGGCTTACAGCGCTCCCCAAGGCTCCCTACCTGGATTTAAGGGGCCTTACTTCTAAAGGGAGGGAGGGGGAAAAGACAGTCGGAACTGTTATAAAGGGGGAGAGAGAGAAAGGGGAAATGAAAGGAAAGAAAGGGGAGGGAGGACAGAGAAGGGGAAAGGAAAGGGAGGGAATCGAGGAGAGGAGATGTGCAGTAGGAATTTGTTAATTACTTTAGGCTCCCGCGATATAAGGCTTAGATACATGTAGATACTATTCTCTTCTTACCTTTAAGCACTCGCCGTCTCCGCTTCCAATTGCGCAAATCTCAGCCGAGACTATAGTGCTGCCAAGAGGCGAACAAAGTCAGATCAGCTGCCATTCTCCGAAGAAGCGTTTTGAGAACAAAAACAGAACCTAAAATTCACGATCCAGATTGCCACTAGAATTTAATCAATTCAGTTCACTTGGTCTTTGGACTGCATTCATGTTTTATATGGACAGTGGGACACATGGATAGATTTGTCAGTGATTAATTCTATCGCTGATGTTTGCCACTATTTATTGTAGTAATTTAAACAGTTCTGTAATTAACTGTTATATTTGTTGAATCGATGTGTCCTTTCAGCCGGTACACCGGCGATGGCTGCATTTCAGTAAATCTATCTGTCCATTAACGAAGTTGTTTTACGACGATCCAGGGTAGTATGTACACTGTGGGCCATAAAAAAGTGGCACTTTACTTTTGTTAATATCTTGCCGATTATTGACCGATTTTCAAAATTCTTTTATTGCAACATTCTGTAGACAGTTTGCAATAACGTGATTATTATGTATTCCACTACACGGTAAATGCGTTTCTACACTACCTTGTGAAATATAAATGTAAACAAAAACTAACGATAATAACAAAAATTTAGGTAAATGAATAAACACTTCAAATCAACATTGCGATGAATGATCTGTATGACACTAGACTGTGTTAGACCCACAAAGTTTTGTGTCATACAGACCATTCAACTGCAATGTTGGTCTGAAGTGTTTTCTTCATTTTTTACCAAAACGTTTGTTTTTGTTATGTATGCATATTTTATTGATATTTTACAAGATAGTGTAGAGACGCATTTACGGTATGGTGGGATATATAATAATCACTTTATAGCAAATTGTCTGCAGAGTGTGCCAATGAAAGAATTGTGAAAATCGATTAATAATTGGCGAAGATATAGACAGAAGTTAAGTGCCACGTTTTTATGGCCCACTCTGTAGATGGGTGAACATTTGCGAGTAAATCTTTTAATGCATAAAACAAAAGTAAATGCAAAAAAAACAAAAGATTAACACCCAACAGCTACACAAATTTAAAAAGACAACGATTAACAATATAATGCTTGTTTTATTTTATGCATTAAAAGATTTTCTCATGAACTTACTTGTACCGTTCCAGTATTTAATCAGTCCATCCAGGCTAACTCAGCCTGGCCGTCCGTGCGTGAATGTATCTGACGATGGTATTCTGTGTGGTGCGTGCAGTTCGATGGTTGGCGTTCAGCTGCCTGTGAAAGCGGCCGGGCTGCTGATGAAGAAAGAATTGCAATACTTCGCTAAGGTCATGGAGAAGCCAGACCGGCCTCTGCTGGCCATACTTGGCGGGTATAAGTCGTTTATACGTGTCACTGTCTTGTTACTAGAGTTTCTCTTAACGCTGATTTAATACCGGCATGCATGTGACGACTGATGAGGCAGTTAATACGCAGTTAATCCCTTCTTCCGAGTTCTCCCTGTGTCAAGTACCACTTTAACTACATGTATTTGAAGAATTGATTAACCAATGTCTAGGCCTATATTCGACAGAGTTGCTAACAATTAAAATTTTTACGTGCGAAAGCAGCTACTGCTTTCAGTGCGTCTTAGCCATCGCAATTCTGTTCGTCCGTCTGTCTGGCTGCAACACAAGTCTATATCATTCACAAGGTGGCGCCGCCACGGTGCTATTGTTACCGGTATGCGATCCAGATAAAGAATTGGTATTTGTATATTAAATTTGCGTGAACACCCCAATTTTCAGCTAAACTGCTGAACCGAAACTGCTATAGGTTTTCGCGCGTCTCGTGAGCATTAGTTCAAATTTTTTGTTGAAATACCACGTAGTTAACTTTGCATGAATTAACGCTTAATTAATCATCTATTTCAGCTAAAAGTTAACAGTAGCAATTGCCAAAGAAAATGCATTTTCTTGCTTGGTATTTTTTCAGCTATTGAGTAATAAGCTGTCACAAATGCATTTACATTATTGAGTGTTTTTTTTCAAATCAGTCTTGTAGACCGACTAAAATGTGGTATGTGGAGTTTTCTGAAAAAAAAACAGATGACTGAGATGATTTCAGAAGCTTGTCACGATGTCATTGTATACGTTTTACAATGTTTTCTTTGCTTAAATTTAGTCGGTATTTTAACGATTAAAATTTTATCAGTTGGACTATAAAATTTTTAAAATTAATCATGCAACTGCAGTTATAGAAACATGCCACCCAACTCTTGGCCACATCATTTTTAACCACCAATCGATTTTCAAAAAAAAATTACGGTTGCTCTCTAAAAATGTGTGATAATAATGCCATTAAAGATCCCGCCTTTTACGTGAAACGTGTCGCTACATTACCTAGTAAAATATGTGCACATTGGACGTTGTGCTGATGACAGGGCGAAAGTGGCTGATAAGATCCAGCTGATCGAGAGCATGTTGGATAAAGTCAATGAGATGATTATTGGAGGTGGCATGTCTTTCACCTTCCTCAAAATTCTCAATAAAATGGAGGTACAGCATCAACGTCTGTCCTACCAGTGGCGTCGTGGCGGAGGAAGTGGGAGCTAGGGACAGTTGCCTCTCCTTTTTAAATTTCAGCCTGGCGAGAAATTTTCTTTTTGTCCAAAAATGATTTTTCAAAAATACAAAATTTGGGGTTAGAAGTCCATTTTTGGAGAATGTATGCTCAAAATTAAAATTTTCAGCACCCATAACATCTTTTTTGTTGAAAATTAGCAGCTGTCCGTTAGAAATTTGAACGTTGAAAAAACGTCCCGGCGTCTCAACTTTTTTTTAACCCACGACGCCTCTGTGTCTGAATACCATTTCCAGTTTACACTTTGCCACTCGTTGCACGTATAGTGTAAAGTGCGCTGTTGCCACCGTAAACTGTCTGTTTATCCGTCCTTTTGACGTCCGATATCACCATAGTTGAGCAACTGGCTCCCACTGTGTACTGAGATCAACTTAGCCTCCTACCCTTAGCGGAGCGAAAAATGAGCAGTAGCTTACAGACTACGGGGTAAACGCCTAGTGTGGCTGAGGTCAAGGTCAAGGTCACGAGATCTTTAAATTTAGAAATGGTTCTATTTTCAAAGTTTGTCTCCTGCGCCATTTACAATATGAGCTGGCAAAATTAGGGGATAATATATACAGATTTGTTCGGGCGGAATTTTTGATATTTGGCCTCGTTTTAATGTCGCGTTATTTTGTACTTTACTCAGCGTTTCATAACCGGTACGAAAGAGTCGACCCCAATCCCCTAGGCTACGGGGCTATGTCTTTAAACAGTACTCTGGGGTCGTACGTTATGTCTTGCTACAGGGCTCGTGTGTGTGTTTGTGTTTCTTTTAAGCCGACAGTACTTTAGTAACGGTCGAGCTGTTGTCATGGTTGTCGTCCGTCTGTCACGGATGTACTGTGGCTAAACGGCGCAAGAGAGGGCTTAGTTTGCTATTGATCATTAACAAGAAGTCGCATACTGGCTTTCAAATGACATATAAATCGATGACCTTGGATGGTCTTGAAGGGTCATAACGCACTATGGAATTGAATGAATGTTTCAAGATATAAGTGGCCGTATCTCGGAAACGGAAATTAAAGTTACTAGTAATCACTAATAGGAAGTGACATACGTTCTGTCAGATTAGATGGAAATCATTGACCTTAGATGACCTTGAAAGTCACTGACAATTAGTACAGTCGGCAATTCTAGCGACAGCTGGGCTTCTTGTTTTTTGTCAGATCGGCAAATCTCTATTTGACGAGGAAGGCTCGAAGATCGTTCAGAAGTTGATGGACAAGGCCAAGTCCAAGAACGTGACGATGACTCTGCCCGTCGACTTCGTCACTGGAGACAAGTTTGACGAGAAAGCGACCGTCGGGGCGGCCACTGTCAAGGACGGCATCAAGGGCGTCAACATGGTATCAGTTCTGTTACTAATACGTGTCCCAGAAAATGTGCCATTTTTATTCTTTTAAATAAAACAAGCCGATTTTAGTATTTTTTGGTGTAAAGAAACTTGACGTGAATGACTATAGTTTTGCACACGTCATCCTAATACTGTAGGGCAAAACTGCAGGTATTGCGTCAAGTTTCTTCACGATGTTGCATGCCAGAAATTATCAAAATCGGCCAATGTTTCACGGAGTTATTTTAAAAATAAAAGTGGAATATTTTTGGGACACGGTGTACCACTACGACTATACGACTACGTCTACTGCTGCAGAGAGAGTTAGAAACATGGCACTAAACTTTTGTCCATATTTTTGTCTGATATTGACCGATTTTCAAAATTCTTTTACTGACAGACTCAGCAAATAATTTGCAGCAAACTGATCAATAAAGTCGTCACCGCACGCTAGGCCCGGTTAGTAGTTGGATGGGTGAACGTAGGCATAAGTGTAAAGTAAACCGTTTCGCATGTAATCAGCCACCCAGGTCGACTCAGCCAGACCATTTCTGCGTGGGTAGACGCAGCGAGCACCAGCGAATGTTTAGAGAGTAAATAGGCACACCGCGCGATGCACTAGCCCCCCATATCTCACAGTTTAAACTGGTGTCTGTCTGAGGGCTAAAGAAACGAAGATCAGCACCGCACTTGTGGCTCGTGAAAGACTTTAGGTTACGACGTTACGTTACCTTATGTAAGATTTGTGTGTATGTGTGCGCGCGCGTTATGTCAGGGTCTTGACATTGGTCCTCAGAGCATCAAGTTGTTCTCCGACGTCATCGCCAGATGCAAAACCATCATCTGGAACGGGCAAGTGTAGCGCTGTGGTTGGCATTATGATTTCACTACTAAAGGCTGGTTCACACGAGCCGTATGGCGTGTTGGCTGCCCGTAAAGGTAGAAGGTAAAGGTGGTGCATAGCTCTTGACAGGAAACCCTTCACAGAGCTGCGGATCACACAGTGTTAGCTGCCACCCAACACAGATGAACACACCTCGCCTCAACCACAGCCAGGCAGGCCGGTACTCGATTTACCTACCGCGGAAGGATGGAAGGCTGAGTTGACCTTGGTGTTGGTTATATACCTGTATGCAGGCAGTCACCCATAGAAGTAGTAAGCACTCGATAGTGTCTCGACCGGAAATCATACCAACAACCATTCGATCATAAGTCCTACACTACCGTTAGACCACCAAGCCAGCCGTATAAATGACCCGTGTCCACCGTGAACACAGTTCGTGTAAACCAACCTTAGGGTTTAATGTCGTCATCGTCGTTTTAGGCAATATTCGGCATTACTGAAGCCACCGGGAAGCGCACTAACCGCCCGAGAAGCCGGTGGCTTTTCAGACTGGAAATTTGCACGCGTGGGGAAACGTTGTCGCCCGTTTTAGATTTTTTATACCTTTTCGAATTAGGATCCTATATGGAACAAACGGACAGACTCACGGACAAACAGGCAAGACGTCTAATGCGGCCTATTACGACAGACGCATATAGTTAGTAGACAGATAGATAGGTAGATAGCTAAGTGAAAAACAATACTGAAATATGGAGGACATATTATTATTCTGCGTATAGACCACCGGGTGTGTTCGAGTGGGATAGCTTCAGCAAGGGAACTCAAGGTGTTCTTGAAGCGGTTGTTGCTGCCACCAAACGAGGCGCTGTTACAATCGTCGGTGCGTATATTTCATGTAATTTGCTTCGAATTTCCCAAACATAGGCCTATTGTTTTCTTTTTAAGTCTGTCCGTGTAAAAATTTTTAAAACTGGTCAATATCGGGCGAAGATACCCTAAGGTTTCTTTACTGACAGCAGTTCAGTTATTTTCACTCTATATAGGCAAGTTTTTTTTACGTTTTTTACATTTTTTGAAAATTCAAAAAAACGTGACTTTTTACGTTTTTTTAACGGCTTCACACGTTTTCTCGAACTATGGTTGGGATTGTGTCGGGTGGTAGATAACATCGTGTGATCCCATATGACAGTCGACACTCCGTAACTCTGCGACGTGTTTGGACTGTGGTCTGTTGGAACAGTGTTGGCAATGCTGTGTATGGCAGGCGGTGGTGACACGGCGACTGCTTGTGCCAAGTTCAAGGCCGAGGACAAAGTCAGTCACGTGAGCACTGGAGGCGGAGCCAGTCTCGAACTGCTGGAAGGTAACAGACTTCGACGATTACTGCTATTAGTAGTACTGCTGAAGTCGAAAAATTACATAAAAGTACTACATAATGGTAAAAAACGTAAAGACCTTCCCGAGCCTTAAGGCCCATTGGGCGGCCCTGATCTCCATTTCCTTAGCCCTCAGCCAGACACCAGTTTTTACACTGCGAGACCACGGATACGAGGCTAGTGCATCGCGCGGTGTGCCTGTTTACGTCCCAGCTTTCGCTGGTATTCATTGCGCCTAACCACGGAGGGATGGCCAGGCTGAGTTGACCTGGGTGGCTTATTACATACCAGGATGGTATGTAACCAACATAAAGGCAACGTTTATTACACAGACCGCATATCAGCAAAGTAACACCAACAGGTCTGTTCAACTTCAGTAATACTAGAGAGCCTAGAAT
>Ga0056128_1004247_pt1 | contig 17868 bp, 6 predicted proteins | sample WorMetLIZISLAND2_FD_71113 | JGI IMG/M metagenome (GOLD analysis project Ga0056128, IMG submission 71113) | Marine gutless worms symbiont microbial communities from Max Planck institute for Marine Microbiology, Germany - Olavius geniculatus... ... | reverse complement strand
GCGACGTTTGGGGGGCCGCCTGTAAAATATAAAAAGTTAGAAACACATTTTAAACGTATAATCAACAATAACTGACGTCATAGCTAGCACAGAAATCTATTAGCCTGTCGTCGGTCGGAGTTTTATTTACAGTAGTAATGGAACGGCAACTACAGTTTAGCTACTTCATGTCAATCTGTTGTCAAATAACCAATTAACAGAGTATTGGAACTTTTGCTTCACAGAATTTAGTAAATATACATTTTCGTATGTATGCTATTTTTTTCAACGCGCGTTATTTTTTTAACACGCGTTGATTTATTAACGATTTTTTAACGCATTAACGCGTTAATTAATGCGTTAATTTGACAGCTCTAGTTAAAATTGTACTTCTTTCGCGTGTTAAATGATAGAAATAAGAATTTTAGCCGTCTGGTAGGCTAAATAAAATATTTATGTGCGCTAGATTGAGTCACACTGTTTGCTGTGTACTGTAGGCTAATTTGTATTCTGACAGTTCGGATATACCTTCCGTATGGGCCTATACTACATAATAATCATCAGTGGCGGTTTTAGGCCGGGGCCGGGGGGGGGCACAACCCTCCAGCCCCCAGCCCCCCAGTTTCGTGGCCACCCATGATTTTTTGCAAAGATAACACATATCTGATGCCTTTGTGTTTCCAAATTTCCGAAAAGTGGGCAAATTTGCGGCTTCCATTGAAGGTCCAAAAACCAAAAATGCTTCAGATTCAGCTAGGAGGGGGTAAAGCCCCCTGACCTTATGACCAGGGGCTCTGCCCCTGGACCCGCTGGGGACTCTGCCCTCAGACCTCCGTTATAGGCTCGCACTACCGCGCTTCGCCATGGGGCCGTGTCCCCCAGATTTTGTGGGCTAGAACCGCCACTGATAATCATATGCATGAAATAAGTCAATTAAGGATATGAAAATGACGATCAATCTGTGAGCCTAATCCCGAAAACGGAATCCCCGGACTACAAATTTCTCAATCCCGGATCCCGGGATTGAAAATGCAATCCCGGGATTGCAATCACTAGTGTACAGTTTGCGCCCATAGCGGCCCATATCTTTTCGTGTTACATGTTTCAGTTTCTGCAACAAGTCAACTTTTACGCCGTAACCCGTATTTGCGCTTCCGCTTTGCAACGTGTGATTTTTGGTTTTATTTGTGTGTTTTTAGATTTTGATTTTGCCGTATAATAATCTTAGCAGTGTGTAGAAATCTAAAGGAGATTCTCTCTGATACGAGCTTTTTGTTTTATTGTTGTTTGTCAATGAGTGGTATGGATGATTGGAGACTAAATGCAACACCCGTGGTCAGACTAAAAAGACCCAGTAGAATGTTCGTATATTTTCTTTGTAGCTTTTGTGAAAGATTTATGTTCCTTTGTTAATAATTTTATTCTACTACAGTGGTTTAAGAAAAACCATTTGCTGTAAGCGGGCAGTACATCTACAAATCTATAAGAAAATGACTGCTACTCCGCGCACGCTACGTTTCTAAGTAAGTAAGTGAGTAAGTAAATGATTGATAAAGCGCCAAAGTCTCGGAAAGAATCAGGGCGCATCTAACGTAGCAAAGAGGAGTAGATGAGAACAGTGTAATATTGAGGACCGACAACTGACCTCCGTTCCTGGAAGAGCCTTTTTGGAAGAACTTTAAATGGCCATATCTTGGCAACGGATCATCCGATCCACTTATGGTTTGGTTCTGTGGTGGGATAATCAGGGTCAGCCAATTTAACAGTGCCATTTATATTTACGCCCAACTGACCCAATTTTCGACATTATGGGCTCTTGCTTGGCTTCTGTAAGAGATATCTATGAGATCTTTGCATCTGCAGGGGGATTTTCGGGGTTTTCCATCGAATGCTGCCAATGAAATTTTACCACAACGGGTCATACCAAAGAGTGCGCGCAGTGCCTTCAGCAATTGTGTGCCGCTGTTGTATACAGTGCGGGCGGCCGGTTAAGGACAGCGGCGCACAATGCGGATAGCCATAGTAAAGGGCTGCACGCACTGATTGCATTGCGCGCACTGCATGCACTCTTTAGCACGACCGACCCCAACCACTCCTCGTTGCCATGGCAACGAATTTTGGGGATAAATGGGCCATATCTTGGCTTCTGTATCAGATATCTGCAAGATCTTTGCGCATGTAGTTCGATTTTTGAGGTTGGGCCATCGAATGCTGCCAATCAAATTTTACTGTTGTCCCTTGTTGCCCTGGCAACAAAATTATGGAGAAAATGGGCTATATCTCGCCTTCTGTAAGAGATATTTTGCATGATCATTGCGTCTATACGGGGGTTTTCGGGATTTGGTCATTGAATGCTGCCGATCACATTTTACTCTGACCGTCAGGGCTATTTGTCACCAAGCAGTATAATTTGGTATCGGCTTCATCGCTGGGATGTAAATGACACACGATACACTGGCCCCGTATCTGTGGTCTCGCAGTGTAAAACTGGTGTCTGGCTGAGTGCCAAGGAAACGTAAATCAGCGCTGCCCTATGGCCTTAAGGCTCTGGAAGGACTTTACGTTATGTTATGTCCCTATTTGAAGACCGTATGGATTATAACTCGGTTTCTGCAAGAGATACATGCGAGATCTTAGCATCTATAGGGGGTTTTGGGTTTGGGCCATCGAATGCTCAGTGCTGTGAGCCAAATTTTACCTTAACCTACTGTCGTTGCCGTGGCAACGAAATTTGAGACAAAATGGGCTAGAATTCAACTTGTAGAAGCGATATGTCCTGGATGTTTAGTTATAGTTGTAGCACTAGCAGTAGTGGTAGTAATTAGTAGTAGCAGTAATAGGGATTGTGGTATCAGCATTTAATGTGCACAGCAGACCCGTCGAGAGGGTTGGGTAAGGTGGGTAAGCTACCCCGGGCCCCACGACGTTTGGGGGCCCCACTGTCACTGAGAAATATAAAGTACACTAGAATGCACCATTATGAAAAGAAAAATTCAAAAATTTTCTCCCCAGAAAGGCTGCACGAAAATGTTTGGGAGGGCCCCCGCGAGAATGTTTTCCCGGACCCCTCTGTGGCTCTCGACGGGCCTAGTGCTCAAAGTATACATAAGATTGGTTACAATGTAAAGTATTTCTTGTTATCAATAATTTTTTTTTATTTTATTACTGGGAATAAAAGACTCTAGTTGAATATCACAGCTTTAGTTGACTTGTTGTGTCGCAGATTTCAGTTATCTGACTTTCGGCAACGGCAACCTGCTGAAAATCTGGTTAGACATTTTTTTTAGATTTGGAGCAAGATACAAGTACTTGTTAAGTTGGAAAATGATTTTTCTCACTATGATGTCTGTTTTTGTAGACTGATGAGTCAGTTTATGGGTGTTCAATCTAATGTTGTTGGTATGTGTAATTTTTTTTACATCGTCTTAATATCCTTATCAACGTTATTATTTAATAGTGGCTATTTCATTTTAGATTTATGATTTTTTATCACTTCTTAGTTTACTTGGTTTTGTTTTCTGTTTTGTTTTTTTTTGCTTTCAACTTTTTTGTACACATTACAATTAGACTGTTATGAAAAACAGGGCTAACTTCAGCAGCATCAGTTGTACTTAAGGTCAAAATTAGTAAGTTTTTTTCTCACAAAATGTCTGTCATTCGACAGAGATGAGGTGAGGCAGTAGGTGACATTGCTGTGAACAAGCCATTTTCTTGCCATTGGCTATGGCATTGCAAGTTTCCTGCAGAATGTCTGTAATAACCAATCTGCTCTGTGTATCAGTTTGGTTGCCATAGAAATATTGTCCAGCGGTTCTAACCTTCAGATTTATTCTTCCCATCTATAGGGAAACTGTGTCTTTTGTCTCATTAATGTAACTTTGGTCTCACGAGTGTTCTTGCTAAGTGGCATTTTGTTCCACCCACCATATTCAACAAGGTGCAAGAGTATGACTTATGAATTATACTATAATAACGACTATTTTACAATGGCTGGCAGCCCATCGCCGGTGCCTGCAGTGATGCCCAAGTAAAAGTTATGTTTTTGGAGTTTATTTACGTGCTTCTTTGATTCACTATTCTAAAATGTGTTGAATTGTGTACCAGTATAAATTGTTCAAATTTGGATGCTTACAAATGATTTTCAGAGGCACCTGTCATGCATCACACTCCAGTGCTATGTATTTGTGCACACTGTCACTGTAGTCGTTATATTATGATTTTGTTAGCGTTACTAACTGAATTCTGTTTTCGTACTTTGCTTATTGTACACAGGCAGATCCTGGACTGAAGTTAAGAGCGAACCTGATGACAAACCAGGGCCAGGTTTGTATACAGTGAATCATGAACGACTAGCAGTGGAAGGAATTCTGAATGATCACAAGCTGAGTTGCAGTGGCTCTGAGTTGTACTCATGTGTCAAGTGTGAAGATTCATTTCCAAATCAGCAAAAATTAAAAAGACATGCAAAAGTTTACAGAAGTCATTACAGATGCAATGAATGTGGAAAGTGTTTGAGAAGCAAGCTAGAGCTTAAGTTACACAAGCGTATTCATTCTGCATTGAAACCGTTCGAATGTACTGTTTGTTGCAAACGATTTACAACTTCAGCTAACCTTATTAACCACAGCCGAACTCATAGTGGAATGAAATCATACAAATGCCATGAGTGTGGCAAGGCATTTTATGACTCTCGTTGTCTAAAGGCTCACATGAGTATCCACACAGGAGTTAAACCATACAAGTGTTTACTGTGTGACAAAAGTTTCAAACAATCTGACCATTTGCAGATGCATCAACGTTACAAACACAGCAACAGAAGACCTTATGACTGTCGTTTTTGTGGGAAGCGATTTAAAAGTGCTGTTAACTTGCAGTTTCATATTTATATTCACACTGGTGCAAAGCCATACCCATGTAGGCACTGTTCGGACTGTTTCAGACAACTTTGTCATCTTAGGGCTCATCTGCTGAAGTCACACAATGAAGGCACTTGGTTCACATGTCACATTTGTCACAAGAAATTTACCCAGAGTGGTAATCTTAAGACACATTTACTTCGTCATCAAATTGTGAAGCCGTACGTTTGCAGAGAATGTCCAAACACTTTCTTTACAAAAGCCGAATTGACGTGTCATATGTTTAAACACTCTGATGTGAAACAGTTTTGCTGTGGTTCGTGTGGTAATTATTTCAAACATAAAGAAAGTGTTGTTAATCATTTCAAGAAATGTTCCATTAAACTGGGATTTATCAGTTTTTTTGCCAGGCAAGATTGAGACGGAGAACAAACAATCTGGTCAGTTCGTTGTTGGACAGAGTTGCTACTGTTGACTGAAGAAAAACACATGCAGTTTCTAGTGACATCTTATGAACAGAAGATTGCTGGACTATTGCTAATACTCATACTCAGAGCTGAAATTTGTATTGCTGATAATGATGATATTGATGATAGCAATAATGACAAATCTAAGTTTGTGTGTATTTGTTTGGTAACTACAGTGTTTGAATTGAGAAAAATTGGCTGGCAGGTTGAATTTTTTGACTGTCTAGTCCAACCAAAATTGTGATGAAAATTTTATGTATATAGTATATTGCTGACCCTCAAGTACATAATTTGACAATGTGTTGGGGGGGGTTGAGAAAACCCCTAGGCATTCCCCAGCAATTCAGACACTGGGCAACTACCATCAGAAGTGTAACAAGTTCATGTTGTGCGTATATTTGTGATGTAATCTTGTGTATGTACAGAGTGGGCCATAAAAAACCGTCCCCCTACATGTCAGCTAATTATGTTTTCCAAGAGTAATGTACATTTAAAGTGAATAATGCACATTGAAATATAATCAATTCTGAGTAACATGTGCAAATTTCGTGCAAATATTTTCAATAATTTGTAATGAGATAAAATAAATGAAAGCAATCACAACTCTACAGGAAACGCAATGGGGTAAACAGTGTAACATCACCGGTGAATTTAATGGTCGGGTCTCTGCAGCAGAACGTACCCAATTTCACTATAACTACTGAACTGGAAATGCTGTAGGCTTTCGCGCGTCTCGTGAGCTTTGCTCAAATTTCTTGTTTTGGAGGAGGGTTAAACCTAGGTTTTTGGAAAAGCCAAGCTTGATGGGTCTGGGGGTTTTCACGGGTTTTCAGTTATAACAAGTAAATATGAAAATGAAAATATTCAAATGATATGCAAAAAAACTTACCTGAAATTTTTGTTGATTGATTTATGTTGAGTTTTTACTAAGTTCCTAACAGTTTAGAATATCCAAAAATCTGTTTATTAAAGTTCTGTAAACTTAACCGTAGTAACATATTTCGTTGTTAATGGAACAAGAAACTAAAATTGTGTTGAGCATTGGATGAGTTTTCAAGTAGATTTACACCCAGTAGAACCCACTGAGTTGTTGGTTATGTGGTTATGGGTATATGAGGCCTGAAGAGCAAACAGATTAAGCTCGGTTGTTGTACTTATACAGCTAACTAGACTCCACTCACTTAGAATATTTTTTTTGGCTTAAACTCAAATAAAATATGATTTGGCTTTACTCAAACATTTTGCTTATCAATTGGCTTTTGTGGCTTTTGCTTCAGCTTCCATGTTTAAACAAATTAGTTGCATGATTACTTTTGAAAGAGTGTCTCTTCAGGTTGAACATAATGCAGTCTGCACAGTTGCTGTCTGTATTTGCTATCTGAACATCCCGTCGTTTTACAATCTGCTGTTTTCTTCCAATGTTGTTTAATAATTGAACGGTGTATTTTCTGAATAGGCCTACTAATGTACACTGTGTCTCGAAAAAGCATTCCAAACATTTTCGACTGTAACTTGAAAACCAATATGATCAGATTTTAATAATTTTTGGTACAAATATTTCTGGCACAACTTGCCACCAAATGACTGTTCAGTTTCCCACCTCACTCAATGTATGCTTCTGCACTACATAGGGAAAGCAGATCAAGCGAAATGTGTTGAAGTAAACAGAAAACCTGAAAAAACAGCCCCAACATTATCAGTCGTACCTTGAATAAAGATCAGCAGATTTTGATATTATTAATTGGCAGAAATATTTCTGACACAACTGACTATTAAATAATTGTTTTAGTTTCTACCTCACCCATTGTCTGCTTCTGCAATACCTGGGGAAAGCAAAGCAAGCATAATACGTGTTAAAATGAATGAAAAAACGTCAATAAATTTTATCTGTCATGATCTGTGGGCTCCAACAGCAGGTCTACTACAAGGTTTGACTGTCTTGCAGCAGTTTGTCTACCAGATGAAGTTTAGGAATGTTTGCGAAGTCAAGAAGTGACTGGTAGAGCCTGGATTGGTCTGGAGCAGAACATTATCGATACTGCTGTCAGTGAATGGAGAAAGTGTCTCCTTGTCTGTGTTCACATAGTGGGCCAACGTTTCAAGCAATTTTACTGCAGGCAGTTGAAAAATGAACAACTGGATGAAATGTCAGCCAAAGTGTCAGAAATGTGAACAAAATGTGTTTTACGCGTTATGTTAATTAAGCAATCATATCACATTAGATAAAAAAGTGTTATTTTGCTGGTTGTGCTTGCCCCAGGTAATGCAGAAACAAACGTTGTGTGAGGTGGGAAACTAAATGGTTATTTGATAAGTTTTGTCAGGAATATTCGTACCAAAAATTATCAAAATCTGGTAATTGGTTTTCAAGATAGGTCAAAAATATCGGGGATGCTTTTTTGAGACACAGTGTTCATTAGTGTTCAATTGACGTGCTTGTTTCTGCAACATTTGTACATAGTCTTGTGGACTTTTTTAAACTCTTATATTTGCTGTATGTTAGGCCTAAATTGTGCACTTGCTTGCATTCTGTCAAGTTAATGTATTAAACGAATATGATGATGATGATGATGATGATGAGTTGCTATATTCTGCTCGACTGTGTAATGGTAGTATTGTTGTTACGGATGTGTTGTAATTCTGCTACGCATCGCTGCCAACCGGTAGTTTGGTAGGTTCTCTGTGTAGCGAAGTCATTGATTAAAAACGTTGTTGCAATTTTCACAGTTCTAAAATGGTAGAGTTTCAACAACCGGAATTTAGCAGTTGTGAAGTGGGCATCAAATCATGATATATTACGACCATAAAAATGTTTAATTTTGATTAATATGTATTTCACTTGCACGACGCTTGCTAGATTGGAAAATGTTTTAATTGTGTATAGGCCTAACTTCGTTGCTGCTTTATCAGATTAAGAACTGTAACATTAACAAAATTTCCATGACAATTTCAGCACTAGAAAAGCAAACGTGATTCGGCTTCTGGGGGACGAAGTCTCTCCAGATCTCTTACCGGATTTCTACACAGTAGCATAGCCAGAAATGTGAATGGGGGCTCGTTATTTTTTCACTCTCCTTCCTTTCTCTCCTTTTTTTCTCCTACCCCTTTCTCCTTTCTTTTCTTCTCGCTTTCCCCTTAGAGATCTGGTGACAACAATTTTAATTATTTTCCTCAGAATCAACTAACCAAATTGGCACATTTAGTGCAGTTTGAGCGTGTGCTTATATCTTGTCCGACGGATTGGGGGAGACTGGGTCCCGTTTGGCTACGCCAATGGTTCTGCATGCACCTGGACGCTGCTGGGGGAATTCCGCCCCTCAGACTCCATAACTCGCATATTGTGGAGTTTTGTGGAATTCTTTAAAATTTTCTTATGGACAGCCACGTTTTGCAAATTTCCAGAAGCAAACTTTAGTGTTACAAAAGTTGAAAAGTATCACGCGTTTTCACCGTGAATTCTCACGTATTGCATGTGTACGAAAATAATCCGTTATTTAGGCTACTTGCCGCTATGCCATGCCGTGCATCCTTAGATATATGGCACTTCAAATTGCACAGTTTGCACTCATGCTAATGAAGCAATGTACGGTACGTAAAATGAAAATTATAGCCTAAATTAACTTTTGTTTTTTTACTGAAGAGCATATTCTTTGTTGCCGTAGTGTTGTTCAGAAAATTTTTGGACTCGCTATAACTGGTGATTTTAAGAAAAAAGACGTAAAATTAGTAGCTGCAGCAGAGAAAGCTGAGAAGCAGCATTATCAGTTGACATTACCGCGGTAATTAAATCTCCATGCCTAACGCAACGCGCGGGTCAACCAAAGACGATGACGGGAACAACTACAACATTCGATGACTGACATAAGCTGTCGCAGCAACTGCCAATAAATCCATTTCAGATATCTATATAACTTGTAGTCTACCCTTCCACGGTTTTCGGACCGCGACGCTCTTCTGCCTCCACTTCAAAACAGCTCCTGCAACCATTGGGCGCACTCTTTCTGCTTGAGATGGGTTTCTTACTGCTGATTTGGTTAACGGCGTTGATGTTTTCATAGATTAGAAACGATTACAACGATTTGATTTAACTTTGCCTTAAAATTTTAAGTCAACATACAGATAAGAACGTGCCGATTACAAATAAGGCCTAAATGGATTTGACATTTCTATTGTGCAATGTTTAGGGGTTAACTGCAATTATGATTTTCTACTTGCGACTGTTTAGTTTCGTAGCAAAAAGCGTTATCGTGCAGACCATTACTGTAATTTAATCACTTGATATTACCACCAACGCACTAAACTGCATGCGCACCTAAAGGCATGCACATTTTACCTGATCCCTGAGTGAACACTTCTGTTCTACATGGCTATAGATAAACAGACGAACAAGTAGGTCTAGATTTATCAAAATGCAACTTCCAGCGGTTGATCGAAAGATACAAGAAGGAAATAGGGGCCTACAATACAGCAAAAAATCACAAAAAACTACTCAAACAAGCATACAGATAAGAACATGCCGATTACAAATAAGGCCTAAATTTAAATACAATTCTGTAATCAGTAACATTTCAGTTTTTCGTTTTACACTGTCCGGTAAAAAAGTAAACCCTTAAACATTGTACTATAGAAATGTCAAATCTAAACGAATCTGAATAAAATTTTGCGCACTTAATCCCCAATAAATTGCTGAAAAGAACACCAAATTTCGTTTAAAAAAATATTATTTTTAGCAGAGTTATCAACTGTTGAATATCGATAACAAAATATCTCCGTTACCGATATGGCGTTACATAGGCTACAGCAGTTGCTCGATCGTAAGTGAAATACGTTTGTTGACGCAATCAACGTAAAGAATCACGTAAACAAAAACAAAATGGTATTTTCTGCAGATGATCATGCTTTAGTTAAACTGTTGAGACAAGAGAAAAGGTATGGTGCTAAAAGGTTTATCGCGGAATTTCCCAGCAAGCCGCAGACACTGTTGCGAAAGATCGACACCTCACGTTTTTTGCGGAGACCTCGCAAAAGCCGGAGTAGCTATTGTTTGCGTTTAGAGGTTTAACTGAAATTCTGGACATTGATTGCCAATAAATGGTGCATTGCTGACGTAGAATTTTGCCAGAATTAGATGTTTTTTGTTGCATTGTGCAAATGTACATGTACAGAGGGGTTTATGTGAAACCATATTGGTAACGGTGTAGATATTCAAACCATCTTTGTTTTTACATTATAAGTTTAATTTTTTACTAAAAATAAAAACAATGCAAAAAAATTAAAAACGGATAAAACATTTAAGCCCACAAATGTTTGCTACAACTAAGGAGTAGGCCTATGGATATTGGTATAGGCCCTATACGCAAAACGCAAAACCATTTGACAACGGGAATCTCGATGTCTGTCTATATAATGTCTGTCTTGCTACACGATCTAGGTTTATAGCGTCTAGAAGACACTTAAGTTAAGTTAAAAACAAACTTATAAAGCGCCATAAAACTAAACGTGTGTAAAGATACAGAGGCGCTGGCTACGTTACAGTTAACCACTGTTTTCAAAAGCAACAGTAAACAGATGTGTCTTGAGCCGACGACGAAATGCAGGCAAACTGTTTGCTTCAATGACTGAAGTTGGAAGATTGTTCCAGAGAGCTGGTACGGCTGAACTAAAAGCACGGCTGCCGTATGCAGTTTGGGTGCGTGGTGCTTGGAGTAGAGGACGAGTTGATGAGCGCAGTGTCATCGATGAACCAGGGTGTTGACTGGAGATCAGCTGATGACTTAGACACTGTCGTGTCGTTTATTTACCGTCGCATGAAAATGTGCACCTGGCGCATGCAGTTGGTGATGTGTCATCTCATAACGCGGTGCTGCACGACGACATCAATTACTATGCCACCTGCGTCATTATATGGTCGCGCTCGTGCCTGTCTCAGCAGCAGCTATAGCGCAGCGATATGTATTACTGATGCCGTTGATGATGCTCGGGTGCAAAGTAGACTCTATCGTGATTCATAAGATCTGTTACTGCACTATGCACAGAACAGACGTAATAAGTGTTGGGGAAATTTAGAAAAACGTTACACATTGCGGCTAAAATTCAATAAAAACGTGATACTTTTTATTTGACGTATTAGGCCTAAATAAATTTAGATTTTTTTCATTGTTATCAAATTCATGTCATCGTGGGCAAGAAAGTAAATCTAAATACGAAATTCGTTATCATTTTGTCGTTATATAACAAGTTGTTTTTCGTAGACAAATATTTTAAATTACCGCTATTTTTACGTTGCCCAATTAACGTTTACCGAATATTAAAGTCGAATATGTAAAAAAACTTATGTTTGAACATTCCCGCAGCTACTCATCTCTGAAAGCACAGCGGCATTGTTGAGCGGAATCGCTTCTTGGACCGCAAGCGATTACGCCTATAGCTACACATTTCTCCGTAGTGTTGTCTGTCTGTCTGTCGTCCGTCACATTCGTAGCCTACATGCACCCTTGCTTAAAGCGTTCGACGGATTTAGACGTCATTTACGCATTTTAATTAAAATTGTAATTTGAATTAATTCGATGATAACTATAAACACGGACGCAATTCGGCTAATTTATTTTCGACGACCGTTCTATTTCTTGGCTGCGCGCTTCAATTGCGCAGTTACATTAGCAAAGTCGCTTTCATGCAGCTGCTCGCCTATAGAAAACACGCCGTAGTCTAAAAGATTCTAAAATGACGCGGAATGATTTTACGACTATCTAAGAAATTAGAACTCATTATTACTGTTGTTGTTATTATGTATCGCTCATACGAAGTGGCGTATTTAAGGGGGCCACGGTGCAGTGCCCCCCCTTTGGCCCGACCATAAAAATTTTTTACAGGCGACTTTATATGAAAAAGTGCGTTTTTGCCATTTTCCAGCAAGAATTGCAAAATTCAACAATGTTTGATGGTCTTTTCATACCCATACAATATGCGACTAAATCGCCATGTGCGATTGCATCTGATATGACGCCGGCGTCGCCGAACGCTTTTGAATACCAGCTGCAAGCTATAATATTTTTCGGCGGCCGGGTTTAGTGTCCATGGGTGAGTGACACGGCACTATAATGAAACCAACAGCAAGGCAGTCGGCGGCTGGATGACGCACGCCATGGGCGGTGGTTAATTAATGTTTTAAAATGCAAGATCTGAGTTCAACCCAAGATGAATCCACCCACAACTTGCATAGGCTACAGCAAATGAGACATAAGCCTATCCAAATGAGATATGCCTATTATTGCATGTAACGCGACTATGACAGCGCTCTTAAGATGCGTTCCTTTGCCCTGAGACTGTGACACGCCCTATTCTCAGATAACACAAGTGCAGCGGCATCGCAGCGTGCCAGTGATCATAGATCTTAATGTCCGACGTTATCAGAACTCATCAGTATGAGAATCCCAGGAACCAAGCTCCGTATGCCAGTGTCATAATATCATAATGTTATTAAGCGACGAAGTGCCCTATTTCACTGGAGAGATAGACAGTTTGGACACGCCTGCTCGCCCGTTGTCTTGTACAGCATTTGCTGCCAGCCCGTCACTCGCACACGGAACAGCTAGAAGTCAAAGAAGGGATAGACAAAACATAACTATGAGCTCAGCTTAGTTATTAGCGAGTGGAGGCAACAATGGCAAAGTGTCAGATTGCATACGTTTCGTTTTACGATGTCAAACGCCAAAGATCCGGCTCGACCACCGCTTGCGAGCGACGACATCGGCGACGATCAACGGATCAAGCATTCTGACGACGACAGACCGGGTTTGAGATGGCCCATTTATTATTGTAGGCCCCTACTGTAGGCCTACTGTGCCTATTGTGAAGTTTATTGCCTTTTCATCACTCACATTAATCCGTGACGACGTTTTGCAGCTTGTTAAACTCTATTTTTTTGCTAAAATAACGCAAATATCGGTGATTTTCTGCGTTTCCAAATTTCAGAAAAAATGGGCGATATTGCGGTTTCCATTGAACGTTCAAAAGCAAAAAATGTTTCAGCTTCAGGGGGCTTCGCCCCTTGACCCCCCGACTAGGGCCTCTGCACCTGGACCCCGCTGGGGGCTCCGCCCTCAGACCCCTGTTATAGGCTCGTGCCCTACGCGCTCGCCATGCCCCCTCCCCTTTGCCAAATCATAAATACGCCACTGCGTATACCGAAACAATTCCGAGCAACTGCTGCAGCGCTGAAAGCATTGACAGAAGCGAAGTTATGGCTTTATAACGCCTCGCGATCAACGTCAGCAGCAGCACGATTATTGACAAAGACGCACATTCCAGTTTCACTGCTTGACAGTCAGTGCGTCCGACTGCAGCTGCTGCAGCTGACACACATAGCTTACTTCACTGTAACAGCGGCTTCGTAGCAGGGGGATTGGGCAATTGTGCCCTCTCCCCGGCCTTCTCTAAATATTGTAGCCTGTCTGATAATTTTCTTATTGTTCAAAAGTTTTTTGCCGAAAATACGAAATTTAGGGCAGCAAATGCCCATTTTTTGGAAATTCAAGGACAACGTTAAAAATCTGAGCACCCATAATCTGCTTTGTCGGAAATTTGCGGATGTCTTCAGAAAAGTGCAACTTCTTGCCCCTGTCTCAACGTCGCTGCACATTGACGCCAGAGCGAGTGTATAAAGTTTTGCGCCTTGTGCTCGACAAAATTATTATAGTTCATTTCAAATCAACTCTGCTGTAGTCGATCGATCGGCAGCATGGAAACGATTAACGCGGCGACATGTCACGACGGCTCGTCGAGTGCGCAGATGCGTCGCACTTCGTCGTTCAGAAGTCGTTACTCGGCTTGGTTTCGCAAGTCCAAGTCGGAGACCGACAACGAGACGTGGCACCGCGCAGGAACGCGTCCTGTGTCGTGCGGGGCCGTGGCCGCGTCCAGTCACGCCGTGTCTTTGTCGTCTTCGACGTCGTCAACTGCCGCTAGCGCAGTCCACCATCGCACAGACACCGTCAGCAGTTCGTCGTCACACGAGATCGCATCATCACGTCCCGCCGTCAAACACGTCGAAGTTCAGTGTACGCTTCTCACCGACCACTGCACGACGGTGACGTCATCGTACACCGGATGTGACGTCACGACCGCGGACGAGCAAGTAAGTAGCTGCGGTGGGGGCGGTGAGATGGATGCGGTGTATCGTGGTACATCACATCAACGTCGTAAGGCGATTGTTGGTCCGACAACCGACGAAGCGACTCTACTGACGCAGCACCAGGTTAACTACAGGTAAACTATAAGTGAATCTAGTAATTATCTATTCGTAAAATTTGCAAGCAGACATGCTATAGCGCTAACAAACTTTTAATAGGTAAAAAACAGACGACACGAAAACGCAATGCGTCCGCCATCTGTTTCTGTTAGGCTCACGTCATGAAAAGTTTGCTATCACGATTGCTCCAAGTAAAAAGTGGACAGAATTTTACCGAACATTTGATTCGTCATAGATGTGATTAAAAAGAAAGATAAACTGTTGCAAAGACTGATCTTTCTACAGTGTGTTTATAGAACTAAAACAAAAATCTTATACGTGTATATTTTTCAGAGATAGGCCCCCTATGCATAGCGTGCGAGTTGTGAGGTATCGACACGGCGTTGTCGTGTTTTACTTGTTTACGCGTTTATGAACTTTTCCCATGCGTTTTCGTAATGTTTCGAAATGCGTTTTCGTGTTGGATCAATTAATGCTTTTTCGCAGAACAGCTTTTTCCCAGCCTTTGCATGTTTGTCGTTAATGAGCTTAGCTGTTGCAAAGTGACAACCGACTGGCTACATCTGTGGCTGTTCTAATTTTATTATACAGTACAGCACCGCTGTATGTGCTAGAAGGTTGGTTGACGACGCAGCAAACTGGTGACTGGTTGCAAACAGACAGAATGGTGTCTCCAGTCGCTGGTGCTTGGTTGTACGCTGGTTGCGTGTTTGCGGCAGCTTTTTAAAGCCTGCTTTCAACGCAGCGCAACGCCGTGACGCCACGTGCCAGCAGCAGCAGCAGCGCTCCGTATGACGTCATCGTTGGTGGATCGCACACTTTACTATGATGACGATGATGACGATTGACGATTACGTCAATAGATTTGTTACAACGCGTTACTGACTCAACATAAACACTACTAGCATGTCCGGTCTGGAGCTTAGCTGTTTTCACGAAATGCATCAAGCAAGCTTAATCCTGGGCACGTCTCCAAGCTGAGTTCAGTCCGTGGTTGTGCCATGACTCGCGATATAAAAAGACGATTACCAAACTATATGCGTGTTGTTGAACGCAGCAGGTATACCGGCTCCATAGATACGTTGACGCTGATATCTCCTTTACTGGTAACAGTTCTTTTTTTACACAACCACTGTCGGTCATAATGTCGCACACGTTTTATGGAGATGCATGATGACATTTTTTAACGTTGATATTTGCATTTTTAACGCTGTAGTGTAGGACGAGTACATGTGGCGTTGAAATGCATTAATAGCGGTACTCTCGACGTTGCTGTAGCCGTCGCATTAAAACGATACCGCTAATTTACGGCGTGAAGAGAAAGAAACGTGAAAGCAGCTTTGGAGGAGTAGGGAAGAGAAGTACATTAGACTGGCCACAATGTAAAATATGCCTTGTTTACTGTTAGTTCTACGATCATTTCTTGTGCATCAACAACTCTGAAAAGAATACGATATGTGCAGTTGATTTTGTTGCTGCAATGCTTTAGTCTTATATATTCCGCGCCATAAGTAGGCCTTATACCGACACCTTTTGATGCTAAAATCACGTAGAAACGTGCAACAGCCATTGAAAACGTGATCGGTTTTACTAGCATTTGAATAAGATCATAGCCCACCGGCAGTGGTCATATTGATCGGGTTTGATGACTTATCGTCGCACGACTAGGCGGCGGTGTGGTTCGTCGCTTGGCCTAATCCTGGTCGAGTAGATCGCTCGATGATAGAATACCGTAGCTTTGGCTCGTCGTCGTTTTTACAGGACTGATGTCATAGCATACCTCTGCAGAATTCATACACATGTAGTTCTCATCTTTTTTGTGTCTGCATTAGTTAAGGCGTGTAGCCTACAAAGCAAACAAACTGGCAGTTCAGTTTATTGGATTACGGTTCAATCTGTTCGCTCTGTACGCTTTATTAGTTACCAATGCAGGCTGTAATTCAGCGACTGCGAAAGGCATCGAAGCAGAACGCTTTTTGTACAAAAACGAGTCTTTCAGTCAAGTCGCTAAGGATGACTATATGTGTGTTATCAGCCTGCGGAAATTAGATTACGCCGGCTTGATATTTGTAAATGAAGGATAAAAAATCAATGATCGGCTCAGAAGTTATCAATGGCAGAAAGACTGAATGACAAAACGTCGCATCTACAGACAACTGTAGATGCGACGTTTTGTGCAAAACGTCCTAACTACAAACTACAAAGTTCTCCGAAATGCTGCTGAAATATGTATCTTGTTACAAAATAAATGTAGCAAGCAAATGCCCAAAAAAAAAAATAAAAACTGTAAGATGCTTAAAGGCACTGGATAAAGTGCAGAAGTCGTATGAATCTTGTACAAAGTAATTTGCGATTTTCTTGAAACGTCATCAACAGCGGAAAAGACGTTTTCCGTTCTGCTCTCGTAATGTTATCGTTACTAGCCTCAGATGCTGCTGTCAACTTACAGTAGGCCTATATTTTTGGCGAGTTTAACAAGCAGCAACCAGGTATAGGCTTAAGTCGCGTCAGATTCATGAAATTAACACTCAGAAAATTGGTGTAGGAATCTTTAGAGATTGTTGTTTCATTGCGACTTTTTCAAAAAATATGAAAATCAAAAACTTTTATTTTATGAAATCAATTTATATCTGGCAAAAATGTAAACAACGAGTATGCTGTCTTTTTTTTGACTCGCGGCACTGTGTTGAATCGACAACTAGACGGGCACTCGGAGAGCACAAACCTCTGCCAACGCCATGTCAGTTGTTTTCGTTGTGTTCACCAGTTGCCAGCAATATGTTCGGAGAAGCTGGCCTTATTATTCTGGTAATGGTAACGAATTCTCCCATTCTATCCTGCATCCACTCGCTGATCCGGATCACCAGCAAAAAGAATCGCCTTTAAATTTTTTGACAATTTCAACTACACCGCCTGTAACTTTTCGCGTAATTTTGCTGACAAACCAAAAGACTTCGCTCAGAAGGCTTATCACATAACCTCTTTGGCAGAGATAATAATGATTATTTTCAAGAATACGTAAAATGCTGAACATTTTATAGTCTCTAATTCATGCGACTTTCGCTTCTGTGACTTGCCGGCAAAAGCTGTAGTTAATGCAGCTTAATGCAGTTAATGCTCACTTATTCCATTCCAGACAGTAGCGTAAACAGTGTTTGAATCGTGAAAAATTAGCTGGGGGATTGAACTTTTCGATGGTCGGAGACCGAACAGAATTGTGATGTAAATCGCATGTACACTGTGTCTCAAAAAAAGCATGTGACTACATTTTTTGCAATAACTTGAACAATGAATGTCCGATTATAATAATTTTTGG
>Ga0056128_1004246_pt1 | contig 17870 bp, 9 predicted proteins | sample WorMetLIZISLAND2_FD_71113 | JGI IMG/M metagenome (GOLD analysis project Ga0056128, IMG submission 71113) | Marine gutless worms symbiont microbial communities from Max Planck institute for Marine Microbiology, Germany - Olavius geniculatus... ... | reverse complement strand
GGATGACCAGAGGTCCGATGTGTCGCTTGTACAAAAACTGTCACGAACAAGAATGGCATTAAAGCGCTGCATCAGGACCGACAGCCGCTGAAACAAAAATACGCCCTCGCGAGCCTCACTAGAGACGGCTGAAATTCTGTGGCCCAAATCCTTATTATTATTATTATTATTATTATTTAAAATATACATATTATTTTTTAACACAGATGCAGAAAAAATATTTCTCGAGTTTTGTTTCATTTTATGGTTATTTTTTAAAATAAAATTTCATGTTCATAATGTGAGTATTGTATACTCGGTCCACTGCACTTAGATCAATCTATTCTATTTTTTATTATCTGTTGAAGAAAAACAGGAAGCTTAATAAACTGTTCAGCAGATTGCGATCACCAACTAGGGGCCTATAGAATTATTAAACTTACGTAACTGTATGAGACCTTTTCCTCTGGCTGACAAGGAGTTATGGAACTCCCATACTCTCAAATTTTTCGCATAGGCCTTGCTATCAGCTGGAACTTTCTCTTCTAGAAGCTTTCGCGTTTTGAAACTTTCTTTCCCTGAAACGCTGTATCCTGGAACCACTTTAAAGTATGATCACAAGATTTACAAAAAGCATTTGTGGTTAAATGTGACTTCATCTGTAATTGAGCAACGTAGTTCCGGTGTGTTTTATATTACTGTCACGTTTGACTGTATTTGTATATAGATTTTTTAAAATCTTTTCTGGCTGCACATAAGAGGTTTTTTAACCCTCTGTTGGCCATTCGGCCAGTGTATTCTCATATTGTTCGTCAAATGTTATGCATGCAATATGTGCTGGTTGGTAAATTGAAATAAATAAATTCTGTGTTTAGGAGGATACACGGGCACAAGGTTGTCATCATCTATGATGGGAGTAATAGTTGTCGCAGTGTGTGTCGTCGTTTGCGCTATCATCATCGTCATCGGCGTCGTCGTCGTCGCCTGCACCTGTTCCAGGTGACACATAAGCAGACCTATATTTACGCGCCAACTTGATCTGACGTATCCCCATTTGCAAGTTTTTAGCCGACCGTACTTAAGTAACGGTCGAGCTATTGGCATGGTTGTCGTCGTCTGTCCGTCCGTCCGTCCTTCCGTCTGTAACGGATGTATTGTGGCTTAACGTTGCGAGATAGGGTCTATGTTGTTATTGATCAGTAATAGGAAACCGCATGTTGGTTTTCAAATGACATGCAAATCGATGACCTTGAATGACCTTGATGGGCCATAACGCACTATGGTATGCCAATCGTGCGGTATTGTGGCTAAATGGTAAGTCGTATGGGGGGAGGGGTCGGCGATGATATCATCAGATAGTGCGCTGGCGACTTTTTATAAACTGTCATTAGTAACCATGTCTCCATCTGCCGCAATTTTTGATGGAATGTTTCAAGCTTTGAGTGGCCGTATCTCGGAATACGGTGAGAGATAAAAACCAAAGCTAACATTAATCACTAATAGTAAGTGGCATACGACCTGTCAGACAAGATGAAAATCATTGACCTTGGATGACCTTGAAGGTCACTGACAACCAGTACGGTCGGCTATCCTAGAGACAGCTGGGCTTCTTGTACAGCTTGTAGCTGTACTACTTGCCACGAGCGCAACAGAGTTACAACAACTACAAGCAAGACTTAGTGTAGTTCTACTTAGACTTTAAACAAAGTAAACATGCTGCAGCATTTAATACGCACTAGATGCAAACAGTTTTTTTTCAGTGAAACTTTGAAAGCAAGCTAAAACTGCAAAAATATTTTCGATGCTATAATAAAAATTTTAGAAACGGAGGTGTTTTCTAGGGAAGGACGGCAACCGAAAGCTCTACCAAGTTGTCCAAGTTGTGCTTTTGTATTTTGTCCAGTGAGATAGATTTGAGCCATTTAGTTTATGGGTTATTTTATTATTTTCTTAGTTACTGAAATTCATGCGCGTTAAGTTGGCATTTTGCACAGACGTGTTTTGCTAAGTTGCATGTGTTCCTCTTGTGTTTGTAAATTGTAATACTCTACATGGCAAATAAAATAGAATAATTGCATATGCACTGCTGTGTATATATACATGTAGACGTAATCAAGCGACGGCAGGGCCAGTTGGGGCTGCAAATCAGCATCAGAGGCAACAACAATCCATCTACGAGTACGAACAGCCGATGGTCGCAGTCACGGCTTCTCATGTCTACGACACACGTCTTAATATGTACGACGAGATCCCAGACTTGGACAACCAGGCGCATGAAACTTCGTCTTGCTATCTACAGCCGAGCATCACTTACGCACCGAATGCGACTACGTTCAACCCCTATCAGAACCTCGACAAGTCCACCATGAATAAATACCGCAAATAGACGCAGAGCCGCAAAGATCCATTGGCGTAAGCACGCATCAGTGCCACGCCTCCTTGGCACTGACATTTTGCACACCAGTCTTCTGCTGACTGAAACATCAAAAATTATGTATCAGTTTACAGTTTACACAAAGTCTAGAGCTTCTGCCTCCGCCGTTCTTTTAATTCTAGATATGCCATTGCAGAGATCAACACGTGTAGGCCTATCACAGGCTGAACGGTAGTTCAAGCCCCGTGTTAACGGCGACTTCTCTTTCTTAAGGGGAAGCCAAAAATTCGACCCCACAGAATCAAAACCCCTGATCGGATTAAGATAAAAATTAGCGCGGTTGATTACGTCGGCGAGAGGACCCTTCGTGCAAAATTTTATACAAATCCCTCCAAAGGGGGCTTCTCGGCAAATGGGTGAAATAAACGCAAAAAATTTTTACGCGCGAAAGCAGCTACTGTTTTCAGCGCGTCTTAGCCATCGCAATTCTGTCTGTACGTCCGTCCGTCTGTCACACGGGTGGATCAGTCAAAAACGGTCTAAGCTAGGATTACCAAGTCTTCACCATCGGCTGCCCGGAGAACTCTAATTTCAGGAACCGCAAAGCTTTTCCATAAATTCGAAGGGGGTCACCTCGAACGAGGGCGCTAAATGAGAGAGGGGGTGGGCAAAATTTGCAATTTTTGGCCAATAAGTCGCTGTATCTCAGTAACGGTGCGAGATAGGGCCTATGTTACTATAAATCACTAATAGGAAGTCGTACACTGGCTCTCGATTGGCGCCAAATTTAATGACCTTGAATGACCTTGAACGCCAAAATAAAGGGTTTTATAGATTTTTTTGGCGATTTCGGGCTGCGACACAAGTCTATACCATTCACAAGGTGGCGTCACGGAACTATCGTTGTCCGATCCAGATAGGAAATTTGGTATTTGTATATTAACTTAGCGTGAACACCCGAATTTTCGACTAAACTGCTAAACCGGAACTGGTATACGCTTTCGCGCGTCTCGTGAGCATTATCTCAAATTTCTTGTTATTTATATATGCTTTTTTCTTCAACGCACCCACAGGTCAGACCTCTTAAAGGATTTTTACGCTTAATACGTCAAACGACGCGGCTCTGCACAAGGAAGTGCCTTTTGGTGTTAGAAAATTAAAATTTAATATTTAACGTATTTATTCGCAAAAATCAAAAAAAAATACAATGGCGCCTATGGAGAAAATTAAGCAATTCTTTAAACGGTCATAACTTTGGCTGTGTATAAGATAGAATCGTAATTTTTGGTTCTAGGGTATGGTTTTCGGGGATGGCCTATTTAATGGTGTCATTTAATTTTACCCCGGACCCTCCCTGGTTGTCATGGCGGGGACAAAAATGGGCTATAACTCGGCTTGCGTAAGAGATATCTGCGAGATTTTTGCGTCTTTTGCAGGGTTTCGGGGATGGGCCGTTGAATGCTGCCAATTGCGTTTTCCCACGACCGACCCCGTTGCCATGGCAACAAAATTTGGGACAAAATTGGTTATAACTCTGTCTGTGTAAGAGATATTTGCGAGATTTTTGCGTCTATAGGGGATGTTCGGAGATGGGCCATTGAATGCTGCCAATCGAATTTTACCCCGACTGACTCTCGTTGCAATGAAAAACGAAATTTGGGACAAAATGGGCTATAACTCGATATATGTACGAGATATCTCCGAGATTCTTGCATATAACAAGGGGTTTTGAGGGTGGAGCAAATACATAATTTTAGTAAGTCTACCATGGTTGACTTTCGTTGCCATGGGAACAAAATTTGTAGAATTTTTGCCAACAGTCAATAAACGCGTCCATGCAACCGTTTCACGAGAATTAGGCCTACGGAAATACATGTACCACGTCACGGCAAATGCCTATACACTACACTACAGGTCGTCGACGTCACGACGTCAGCATTAGCTCAGACTGACTATACGGCTGAGCTGGCTGGGGATTAGCTCAGACGTCAATGAGATCAGCATGGCATGACGCCACCGTGGCGTATATATAGGCTGGTTGTTTATCCACCGTGCTCTGTTCGAAACAGTTAAGCGGTGATTTGCAATGTAATTCTGTCTACGCAAAATAAAAATATCGTGCCGGAAGTGAATCTATGCTTAGCCTATACATGTCAAGCGGCGTCACTGAATACATTAGCAGTGCCGGCTATTGCAACAGACGTTACCGCAGCGTGGTCTGTACGTCTGTCCATCGATCCGTGCGTCACAACACTCGTGCACCCTATTAAAGCCGAAATGGTTCTGTGGAATGAGATGTCATTCAGCGTGCAGGGACAGTCCATCGTGTGGTCTCACACTGCGTTAAACAGGGGCTCCAGGGCACCCGTGAAAAGAGATTTTGGCAAAACATGGTAGCCTACTGCAAGTTGCGGCCAAACCGACGTGCGAAAGGGGGGGGCGATGCCATCAGCGCCAAATGACTTTGGACTTGTCAACGAAAAACGGAAAAGTGGAAGTTATTTGAGATTATGAATGGCTTGTAGACCTACAGGGTGCTTTCAAAAATGCATTGCCGAAACGTTCTCTTCGCATAATCTATATCATTCATGCTGATATCATTTTGCATATAGCCTATTTTTTCTGCTAGGTGGCCTACAACGCCCAACAGCCTCTGACATAGGCCCTATTATATAGCACGCAAAGGCGTGGTCGTGGCTAGGATGCGCTTTTAACAGTGCGTGACAATACCCTGGCTATGGGCTGATGTCATCACGACACGAAACAAAATAGGATCAGTAAATAACTGTTATACTCAGCAGTGCTTGACTGTAGCCTGTATAACAAGAAGTCAAGCTGTCGCTGTTCTGAAAGAACGTATGTCATCAATAGCAACTTTAGCAACCATTTAGCCACAATATCCCGTACTGACCTTTAAGGTCATCAAGAGTCATTAATTTTCTTGTCATTTGAAAAACAATATGAAACCTTCTATTAGTGATTAATAGTAACCTCGGCCCTATCTCTTACTTATAGCTTGAAACATTCCACTAAAAACTGCGGCCAAACCGCTGCAGATGGCAACATGATTACTATTGACAGCTTAAAAGAAGTCGCCAGCGCCCTATCTGATGGTACCATTGTCGACACCTACGACTTACCGTTGGCCACAATATATTTGTGATGGACGGACAGACGACAACTCATACCAATAGCTCGACTGTTACTGAAGTACGGTCGGCTAATAAACTAGAAACGTGTTGGTCTAGTGACGACATACTATGAGGCCGTCCACCTGAAGCTGAAAATTAGCAGCTGATTGTATTTTTCTCGGAGATTTGGTTGAGTTCTTCAACTCAGCCTTCCATCCTTCCGGGGTAGCTAAATCAAGTACTGGTTTATCTGGCTAGGGTTAAGGCGGAGCGTGTTTACCTGTGTCGGGTGGCAGGTAACACTGTTTAATCCCATACGGCAGGTGACGCTTCGTAGCTCTGGAATGGGCTTCCATTGAAAGCTATAACACCACCTTTAACCTTCACATTGAATATTCCACTTGTAGGGCTTATCTGGTGCCACATTCTGGAGCATTGCATTTTGTCTCAATACATACATGTAAGCTTACGAAATCCTGAACCTACACGGTAAATTTAATTAAATCGACAGTCATATTTGTCAAAAAAGTGCAAAAAGCCGTGCTGTCGCTAGAAGCTATAGACGCGCGCGATGCCAACAAATTATCCGCATGCTTGATCAGTGCGGTATAGGTTGTGCGTGGCTATTTTAAGTTGGCGTACTGTAGAATTTAAGCAAATGCTCGTTCTGTGGTTAGGTCTGTGCACATGGGTAAAAAGTGCATTCGATCACGCCATAGCCTATCTATAGGTTCGTGTGTCACACACGTGGAGCGACCGGCTTGTCAATAGGGTGTGTAGCCTGTAATATCAACCATGACATTGTGTGTATTCAGAGCACATGGTCGGGCATGTTATGATTGATAGCGTGAGCTCTGCATTATGCGTGTATGGGCCTACACAGCAGCGCTCATCCTGCGCAGCGTAAAACACGAGGCACTCAAGCTAGGTACCCTGGACAGAACAGGTATCTCAGGTATAATAGAGCTATATCGGAATTTCCAATAGCCTACCGGTATTCGTGAAACCATGCACGCACGCACACATTAAGCAAACACGTGAGTATATCACGCGGACTACGCTATGAATAGGCTGGTGCAAACGCCTTGGCCGTCACTAAGGATGTGTTTGAATTTTGAAAACGTATTCGCTTGGCTGTCCAGACTCGGACAAGAAGTTTTGTTTTTGACGTGACGTTGGGTCATACCTTAACTTTTACACAAAACCGGCACGCCATATTTTACTCCTGCTTTAGGAATAAACGTATTTTACATAACTTTTGGTTTTCTACGCATTTTTAGTTAGAGACGTACGGTAGGATACTGGACGGAGTAACAGACGGACAGACAATACGCGTAATACGGTATATGGGTCTATAAAACTTAAATTGGGCGCATAATAATCAAGATTGCAGACATGCTAGCCCACATGCATCAGAAATTTAGCTCTTAAAACATAATTAACCTTATATTCAGGATTTGGTTTTCTAGCCACAGAACGTGTAAGCCTAGCTTAAAATTGATGGTCCAATTCTCAAGTTTAACATTTTCAGAGATCCTCTTAAAACTGGTCATCAAGTTTTTTTTCTTATTTTCGGTGCAGATATTTTTGCACATTTAATTGCCCGCACTGTCAACGGTATCGACGACACTGTAGCCTATTGTTTCTGTCGCGTTTTTTCTCTGTTAGACCTAATACGGCAACGCATGAACCGCTGCACATAGCTTGATGAAATTTTGCATAGGCGTAAACATAGCCTACATCGACAACGACAACCTCCAAAACGTTACTAAGTTTCAAGGTCATACTCAAAGGTCACGTGGGCTTTCGTGTGTTTTTGATGTGCGTGATACTACGGTTACCCGTGGGCAGTATACTTATCCTCGAGCAAGGCTTGACGATCTTGATCAATCTGCGCACGTTTTCTGAGTCAGTATTACGTATCATTAAATCAGCTGATATGATGACGCTGAATAATTCCGAGAGCACCTGCCGATGGGTGTATGCCTACACGTGGGTACGTGGTTGTTACAGCTCATAAAGTACGGCGCCGAAGAGGAGTTCTCGTCCGCTGTCTGTTAGCGGATCGGTGATCGCTTTGGCCTATCCGCTTCGAATAAAATGAAATCAGAATAAACGAATTCGTTTTGTTTTCTGTTTTGTTTCCGTTTTATTTCTGTTGTAGGCCCATTAAATATGCGCGGTTCCTTGAAGCTCTGCGGCCCCGCAACTCAGACTGCGAAGTCAAGGTGGCGCCTACGTCACTACGTGTGTGATAATAAAGCACGTGAACTCAGCCTTCAATCCCTCAAGGGTATATGTAAATCAATTATTACGCTGTTTGTTAAAACGGAGTCTGTTTACCTGTGTTGGGTGACAGCTAACGTTGTGTATACTGTGCGAACTCAGATGACAGTGACATTTAATGCCTAACATGCATTAACGATTTTTCTGATATAGCTCTGAGATAGGTTAATTTAACTTAATTAACTTAAATAAAAAAAACTATATAGACTTCGGCATTAACCTATTTTTATCATATTAAAATATAGAGTACAATAAGTTTTCAACACGGCATTGCATTGCTGTAATGTAGGCCTACGTGTCATTTTATTAAAAAAAGACTTATCTTCCTTTGATCAATCAGAGGTTTTGTAAGGCAAGCAATAACGGTTAATTAGGCCTATATGAAAGTCGTTTGCCACTGTCTCGTCAATACGCAATAAATATTTTTTCTGAGGCAGTTATTCCAAGCAACGTCAATCTAAGAAGATGTGAGCCACATTTTGCATCGATAGACTAAGATAGGCGAATCCAGAGTTTGCGGAAGACTTTAATATTGATCCGTTGACCGCACACCGGTGACGCAAGCCAGCGGAGCCGCGTCGAAGTCTCCCTGGTATAGCCTAGCCTAGGGCCTATATATTGACGCGCCATGCACGTCAGCCAATACCGGTAACTAACATTAGTCAATATCGAACAGTTATTATTAACCGAACGTGCGATACCGTGCATGCTGAGCTAAGCGACTGCACTGGCCGATCTTCCAGAATAAACGCCGACACGTGACGCTAGCAGCCTACTCAGACACTGACATACGTCGATTATATGCACCTCTGCTTCGATCACTGTAGCCTATAGATCGTCTACGTTCAGCACTGTTGTGAAGCGTGATCGAGCGATATCTGACCCTGCTGCTTGTTTCTTCTCAGATCAAATATCAGCCTATTATCAGTGGTCATCAGTGTTATAGATCGTGGTCGCTATGACGTTGGAACTGCTGCTGATCGCTGCCCAGTACCTCGATTCTCAACAGAACGCTGCCAGCGACGGTCAGTCGTCTAGATTATTTTACTGCCGTGTGATACGTAGGCCCCTATAATGTGTGAGATTTGTTTCGCTTTCGGTGGCAGAATTCTTCATTTGCTACAGACAGAATGGATTTAATAGACTGACCCTGCAGGGCTGATTTTTGCCGCGTCCAACGTGCCCAGGAACAACGGCATCGTGAGTTAAGAATTTGGGGAAGGAAGTTGCTGTTTCCTACAGACAGCTGCAAATTTCCGACAGAGGAGATTATGGGTACTTACAGTTTTAATTTTGGCTCTGAATTTTTCGAAATGGGTGATGTTTTGTTTCAACATGTCCGACGAAAAGAAAATTGTCCGACAGGAGGAGAGGAATGCACCTTGCTTGTCCCTGCTACGTCACTGTCCAAGAATCTTACCTGTAACTGCGAACGTTGGTGTATTATAGATCCACGGCCAACGCTGCATATATAGGGGTCGATGTCGGATAAATGATCAAACTTGTAAGAGTTAATATAAGGTTTATGTATACGAGACATTATAGAGTCAAGTATGTGCCGCCGGGTTACCGGTTCGGAGGTAGAGGCTAGATTAGGCCTATAGTTTGTCAAGAATAGTTTTCTTCACAATTCGTCCAGTGTTGACGCTGCCGTGTGTGATGGTCTAGTCTATCTATTTGTGTAGCGTGGCTTCGCTGTGATCACGGCTACGCTCTGTCAACATCTGCTGCCATGCTGCCGCAACAACGTCGACGACGACGTTCGTCAAAGTCTCAGAACTCTTTACACAGGAGAACTCCGCACAGAACTGTCAGGTCAGTCGATGTGTCATTTGCTACATATCTCCGAATAAACCCACAAGTTGTAACAGTAAGAATTAACAACAAACCAACAAAATGGATGTGTGAATCCACATCACAAAAAACAGGACAAGTCGATTTACCTAGACACCAAGAAGCGAACAGAAATCGTTCCGAGGAAAGCAAACAATTAAATGCCTAAACGTCAGAAACATAGTAAATACGTTCGATGCACTCTTACTGTTTATTTTGCAGGTCTGGGGTAGTTTTCACTAGACCGTACTCTGTGTAAAATCACCAACTGTACTAGGTCCCTATATCTGTGTTAGGCTACGTTAGTTCGCACATCGATATGGTTGGATTGGATTCATTCATGAGTTGCTTGAATTGGGTACACCGTGCATCAAATAGTAGATTTTTTTTCTCTCGAAAGCACCGAATGAGACTGTTGCTGTCCATTAATATGTGCGAATTTAAGTTTATAGCTGTAGTACACTAGATTATTGAAGGTCATTAGATCAAGTACCGTAGAATTGGAATAATTAGTATTAGTAATGCAGCCAGCTGGCGAGTAATAAGTAATAATGACGTCTGATCAGAGCGTGTGAGCGTGTAGGCATACGTGACTAATAGATGACTGGTTAACGATGACGACGACGTCATAAACAATAACTACAGCTGACAGTGACAATAGCAAGTGCATGGGCTGATCTGGTCGAGTCACCATATATAGGCCTAGAGTCAGCTTTCTGTCAAACCTGGCTTCTCCCACCTCGTTATCTCCTCCTCACTGTCACGCTTGCTCGCCAGGGTAGCTTGAGGCCCGTTAACTGACAGGCGATTATGTATTGGTATCCCCTACAGCGGCGTTATTGTTAGCGGCGGTAGTTATACGTCGTTGTAGCTGGCAAGGCCGCTATAAAGGCAACTCTCTCTGTAGGCCTATGCCCGTGTGCTAATTACAGTTTATTGTGCGAATTGCTATCCATCAGTCAGTCTTCCAAAAGTGTGGCCAAAGTAATAAAAACTAACTTGAAGCGATCAGAGATCTCAAACTTTCGTCAATTATAGTGTTGCCATCTGGCAAACACAAATAACTTAATGTATTTACTAGTTTTTGCTAATAGAAAAGAGTCCCGGGTGGACTAATAATAATTCAGTGTTTTCCAAAAAATACGGATCGTCAACAGAATCTGCCCCCTTTCTCTGTGGGTGGGCCATGTTCAACCAACTTCACGAATTTCGTCAAGTCCGTTTATAATTTTGCGAGAAGTCCGTCGTCGTCGATGACAATTAAACTGACCCTTTGTCGCGTCACTTCGGCGGCGGTATGGTTAGTGGTCTACCGCAGCTTATTCTATCGAGAAAACGAATCGATGCCATAGTTTAGCTAAGAACCTATGCAGACGGAAAGGGTCGATATTGTGTAGGTCTATGTTTAGTAACGGCGTCATCAATCGTGCTGCACCCATTCAAAAGCACATGCTCGTGTTTTGGTTTGGTCTGCGTGCTGACTGAAGAGTGAAGAAGCATTTCTTATCTGCACGGCGTGATTGGTCACACAAGTTCACACGCTATTCACTGTAGGCTATGTCACGTGTGCGTGCACATTAATAGGCCCATTGTGGCCTATGTCTTGCGGGCACTCTGACATTTTTTTCTGTGCAGCAGTTGGCATTTCCGGCGGAATATAATACAAAGTATTTCTATCGGGGTAACTCGTTAGCGCTCGATTTGGCTCTTTCGGTTGGGCGCATGCATCATCGTGCAGCAAACGATCAAAAGTACTTTGTACGACTTTAATATGACGACGAAATGCAAATAAAGTGTTCGCGAATGTCAGGGTCAACAACCGGATGCCCTTCTCGGCAGCGAGAAGGGCATCCGGCGCATGCAAAAACCTAACGCAAAAAGTCCCCGAACTTTTTCTCCTGTAAATCCGCCATATCCCGGTTTAACTTCAAATAAGTAATTAAATAAACCCGATTGTTTCTAGGTAAGGCCCAAAAGTTAGCGCTGTTTTTGTGTTACTGCTGAACTATTTCAATTTGTTTACGTCTGTTCGTATTTTTGTAATGTTTAGGTCGATGCACAACGAAATGGAAAAGACGCGGTGAGTGTGATTACAGTACAGTGTGTGATGAATAATGTTATAATAAGGCAGAAATTGTAAGTTGCATTATGCTGTATATGAGGCGCTGACATTTGCTAGATGAGTGGAGGTATGATATAAGGCTAGTATTTTTAACAGAACGTAGCTGAGTCATGTTGACGTTATGGTGATTTGTCACGTTTTACAAGTATGCCCGATTTTAGCCAGAAAATAACATATTTTCTGCTCTGATGTTCCTTAAAGCTAAGCTCTTCATATTCACCAAAGGTTGGTTAATAACACAGTTCGGACGAAAAATGAACTGCAGAGTTTGTTAAATTTTGAAGGTGACTTGACTCTTTGAAGACACTTTATTGACCTTAACTATTAAGATCAAGTTCGTTACATTGTTAAATCTGCTTAGTCTTACAAAGTCAAATGTTTGAGTCAGTATTTTTGTAGCCAGCCGGCGTCGATAGTTATCTAGTCTTTCTCCACTTTTCTAGTAGGCCTATGGCCAGCTGCTATTGCGTAAGAAATTATTGGCCTACTTTTAGTTAATCAGTTAACTATTAGGCCTATTATACTGAGCTATTCATAAGTGGCTTGCAACTTCAGTAGCGGTATTTGAGCGCACGTATAACTGCAGATTCTAAGTGGTTATTAGGCATGTATCACGCTTAACGTGTTTTATTGTGTCGTGTATTTTCCGCGTGTCTGTGCATGTAGTCGTGCAAATCTTCGTCACTGTTTGGATCAGTTACGTTACGTGATGCCGGATGCAGCAGCTGACAAGACGACAACGCTGCAGCTGCTCAAACGAGCTAAACTTCACGTCACCGTCAGTTATTAATTTTCTTTTTTTCTTGTTTATGTCATCGTCATCGTCGTTACCATTGTGTATTATTTTTGCGTGTAATTTCTGTGTAGTGTTGTTTTCACTTGAGGCTTGTAAACTCACTTTGTCTTGTTTGACAAAATTGTTAACTATTACCTCCTCCGAAAACGTTACTTACGAAATTCTGTAACAGGTGGGGCGGTCACAAAATGTTTCGGGGATTCTAATTGCATTGTAACGCTGGGACAAAACCCAGATGCGTTGTCAAAAACATTTTTCGGGTATCTCTCGGTGATACCTACTGCAGTTTAACGGCCACCCACAGCTGCATTAGCCTACTTTAATTGCATTCATTAGTCCGCCTGTACGTAGCAACAGAAGACCTTATGTTTTCGCTTCGTTTTTTTACTCAATTATTTTCTTTATTTTTTATTTTCTCTATTTTTTTACATCTCCTTCAAAACCGGACAGCAGAACAAGACCAAAATTGAGAAAAAAGGACGACCCTTATTTAGGAGGAATTGAGGCCAAATTTCAGCTAGATTCGTTGAGGGGTTTTGGAAATGGGCATTTTACCACATTTATAATCGACGGCTTGGCGAATTAGCAGTCGTGGACCAAGACAAACGGACTTTCGGCGCCGGGCGGCCTTACGTTGAGCCCTGCCCAAAATTTGTAGTTGTTGCTGTTGTTGTGACTGCAGCGATTGGAGGCGGACTTTCGCAGTCACGAGCAGATGCGAGCATCGCTAATGGATCAACAGCGACAGCTCAACGACTATCTGCTCCTGCTTCGTCGACATCAGCATCATCATCATCATCAGCAGCAGCAGCGAAGACGTCGCAGTGATGATGATGATGATGCCGATGCGCAGTTTGCTGGCGTCGTCGTTGTCAAGGAGACGAGGGGCACCTGCTCCGGTCACGTGACTGACATAACGCAGTTGCTGGACGACATTGGCGAAGACACGGCTAGTAGCCGCGCGTCACCAGTCGCAATGTCCACTTCGTCGGACAGCGGTCTGCATTTGGTTCTCCGTTTCTCTTCCCTTTCACGTATTTACTTAATTTCATAGGCCTACTTGAGGCAAGTTGTTCACACCCACGTGCTTCTGTTACCAAGCAGTGCAGTTCTGCACCGGCCAAGGGGCGGTGACGTTCTGCGGCTGGGAAGATTACCGTAAGGGAGCTACGCCCAAGTGCTTACGAAAAATACATCGGAGTTTTCTATTATTTGTTCATGTTTGTTTTAAATTGTTTTAAATTGTGAAGTCAGGCTACAGTTAACTTGAATAGTTGTTGGTGTAGTGTTAAGTGGTGTAAGATATAGCGTAACGCGCTGCATGTGTCGGCATGTGATGTTGCAGATGACATTGACATAATGGGTTCTGCCAGCGACTGTTCCGACTAGCATCGTTCAACACATCCAGTAAACTTCGGTGATCGAACCAAACACTGCGACTGTTAGTTACTATTCGTTTAGAATCTCGAACCGTTGCGCTGTGCTGTATTTGCTTGTTCACACAATTAACATCTACTGAGTGGTCCAACAAAGAAAGTATAGTTGCTGTGTTAATAATTAACTTTGTTAAATGTGCACGAAAAACGGAATATTTTTTAGCAGCACGTAGGTCTATCGTCAAATAACTGTTATTTGATGTTCGGTCATCTTGTTTCGTTATCTCTTGACAAAAATGCAATGGCTGACTTTTTTGACCACCGTGTAGCTTGTACTCGTGCGAACAGAATAAACAGTTTCAGGCAATCAGCTGCGCGATTTGTACAGGACATGCTGCTGCTGTTTTTATCTGTTTATAATTTGTTTGTTATATCTGTTAATAAGTTTCACGCGTGCGGACTGTAGTGTAGAATACCAAGAGGCGCCTTCATTTCGTTGGTCTCCGATGACGTGTGTAGAGCGTGCATTAGTTTATTTCGCTCTGCTGTCGACTTGTTATGTATTTTGTTGTGGTTTTACAGTGTAACAAATCAAATTAATGAAACGTGAGCTTAATCTCCACTGCGCCGATTGTTGTAGATTGCTGTGCAGCGCAGTTGTACGTCATATTCGCAACAACTTGAAGTACATGTAGGCCTAAACGGAATTTGAGCTATAGTGATTAGTAGTGTCGTGTTTTATGACGTCGCGATTTCCCCGCAACATTTTACTTGTAGCGCTTGCCTTGTTGGCTTTTACAGTCTTAAACGCTTCTATTCCATTTATGCGATAAAACGCAAAACACAAACAAAATCGTGTACAATAAATCCAAAACTTTCTTTTAGTTGCATCACAGACTATAGGTATATAGAAACGTATACATTTGATCATTTACCTGGCAAAAGTGAGCGCCCTGACCACGGCGTTCAGTATTAAGAACAAGAAGTTTGAGCTAATGCTCACGAGACGAACGAAAGCCTGTAGCAGTTCCGGTTTAGTAGTTTAGTTAAAATTTGGGTGTTCACGCTAAGTCAATATACATATACCAAATTCTCTATCTGGATCGCATAACGATAGTTCCGTGGCGCCACCTTGTGAATGATATAGACGTGTCGCAGCCCAAAATCGCCATAGAAAATCCATAAAACCCTTTATTTTGGCGTTCAAGGTTATAAAAGGTCATTGAATTAGGCGCCATTCGAGAGCCAGTGTATACGACTTCCTATTAGTGATTAATAGTAACCTAGGCCCTATCTCGCACCGTTATTGAGATACAACGACTTATTGGTCAAAAGTCGCAAATTTTGCCCACCCGCCTCTTATTTAGTCCCCTCGTTCGGGGTGACTCCCTTCGAATTTATGGAAAAGCTTTATGGTTCCTGAAACTAGAGTCTTCCAGGCAGCCGACGGTGACGATTTGGTGATCCTAGCTTGCACCGTTTTTGACTGATCCATTCGTGTGACGAACAGACGGACAGACAGATTTGCGATGGCTAAGACGCGCTGAAAGCAGTAGCTGCTTTCGGGCGTAAAAAAACGAGAAATTTTGTATCCGGGTTATATTTTGATTTAGCCTTATTCGACATTCGACCCCGGTATTGTCGGCTACACCTGTAGCGAGTAGGCTACCTCTATATGCTACTGACATGTTGTAACGAATTGTTAGCTAGTGTATCAACAGACACGGTTTCTGCATTTTCCAGGTCCTCAGCGAACTTCAGCCGCAGAAACAAGTTTGATTGCGCGCTGACGAACTTCAGATCTTTAGAATAATGATCTCCACCATGCAATAAGAAGGCCACATATTGCGGGGGTCTGTCCGTTTGCAATTTCTTGGTTTCTTTGCTGGATTTCGTGAAAGGTTTGGACGGGTTTTTATGAATTTCTGGCGGGGTGGCCAAAGAACAAGTGATTAGATTTTTATCCGGATCCAGACATTTTTCAATAGGTGCACACAGCGGCGTTGTATAATGTCCTTTGTATTCGCCAGGTGGTAGCATTGCTATCGGCGGAGGTTTGAGATATCTGATCGTTACTTGTTGTTTGTGTTTGTCCGTTGTTGTTGTTGTTGTTGTTGTTGTTGTTGTTGCTGATTTAACGTTAACGCGTACCGACGTTCTATGAACGAGCATGTGATATTTTTGACATTGTGGGTACACGCTGTTGTAAGGATTTACTTTCGATATAAATACAAACTGAACGCAAAAAAGCACTTTTTATGTGCTTTTATACAAAACAGTAGGCCTACAATAAGCACAACCAACGTAATACCTTTTCTCTGCATTGTCAATTTATCACCATAATCATCAGTTTCGTTAGGCCTACGTGGTCGTAACTCGCCGCACTACGAGTTTTGCTCGTCCGCCTTTCTGTATCCGTCTGTCCAGTATGGGCTCTAAACTCGAAAGCACAAAAGTGCAGAAAAACAGAATTGTCTTGCACGTTCCACGGATTAGTGCGTTAATTTTCAGTTTGAAATGTCACCATGAACCAGCTAGCGTATGTCCCGCGCATAACCACGTGTGATCTAATTTCCCGTATTGTCCACCACGCCCGGCAGCAAACAAAATTTGAATTTGTTTTTAATGGCGCATTCTGGTGTACTGTACTTTATATTTTTGAGCGACGGCGGGGCCCCCAAACGTCGCGGGGCCCGGAGTAACTTATCCCTACTCTGCTCTTGACGGGCCTAGCTGTAACTGAATTGGATTTCACAGAGTATATTCCAACCGAAATTTGGGGTGTTCACCTGTCCTCCAATAGACAGCATTATGAGATTAATGACTGTCAGGAGGAAAACAGGGAAGATTATTAGAACTGCCATTATCGTCACATATGCACAATTATAATCGGCAGTTTGTACAATTTTACATTTAGGTCGTTTTTTTGTGTTTTGTGTTTCACAAAGGTTAAACTTTGTGTTTCGTTAGTAGGCTATGTGTTTGTGCAATTTTTGCCTGCAAAGCCTGACCCCGAAATGAACTATACTGTGTCGGGTTGGACGTGAAACCCTACTCACTCACTCACTTCGTGTGTCCAAAACCTCGATAGACTTTAAGCTAGTTACATGTGCAGTTACTTTCCAATTTGAGTTTAACCCAACATAAACGGATACGATACATTAACGTTAACGTTACAAACAACGTACGATTGCAATACCACGACTTGCACTACGTGCATCACGCGGTAAAGAATAGGTCTATCGAATAAGTACTAAGTAGTACTGAAAATCAATTTTTATGACGTACACCAAAAAAAATCTCTGCGATCACGCGATGGACGACTAGATGAAAACTTTCAAGTCATAACTATACTGTGTTTTACGGTCATTATTTTAAGCAGTAATAGATGCTCCACGTCTGTCATTAGCTTGATCGTTGACAGAAAGGCGGGACGAAGCCGTGAGGACAGAGACATCTGTCGGGAGCAATGCAACGTCCGCCGTTCATACATAGCCTCGAACACACCGCTGGATCAATGCAGCAACGACATTTCGGTCAATCAGTTAATCGATCAATAATTTAAGCAGTATTTAGGCCTACAATGAAGCTTCTTCTAAACTGCTATAGGTCTCCAATTTCTGAGATTGTGTAAACGCTTCTATACCCGAATCTGACTCGTGTAAGTAACGCTATTATAGACTAGGCCTAAAGAAATCGGAGTTTTGCCTTTTTCTTTCCTCTACCTGGCTGTATTAATCGTTAATCGTTAATCGTAACCAACAATATTTCATACTGCGATGCATTTTCGGCACATTTTGAAGTTCTTTATTCATATACTCGGATCGTGTTTCAGAATAGCCTAAATGCACCAGTACGAGGGTTGATCAATAAGTAATGAGAATCAATGTATTAGACTAGAATTTTTTTCACAATCTATATATCAGTAAAAAGTACATTTTCTACGAACATATATGGGTTTGTTGCGGATATG
>Ga0056128_1004245_pt1 | contig 17872 bp, 8 predicted proteins | sample WorMetLIZISLAND2_FD_71113 | JGI IMG/M metagenome (GOLD analysis project Ga0056128, IMG submission 71113) | Marine gutless worms symbiont microbial communities from Max Planck institute for Marine Microbiology, Germany - Olavius geniculatus... ... | reverse complement strand
CGAAGAAGAAGCCGTTGACCGCTACCTTTATGCCTGGGTGAGGACTGGTGAAGGACTAGCGCCCCGCTGGTTTTCAAGCCAGAATTTCTATGTTCCCGGGGTTAAGCTCCGCTACACTTCAGTGCCTGCACAAAGTTATTCGTTGGGTAGTCCCTTTCAGTGTATTATTTTTTCCCTTTTGCACAATGATTCTTGCATTTCTACAAGATGACATCTTGTCTGAAAAACTTGAAAGTTTTGCTTCTATGAGAATTGTTAGGAAAAGAGTCTTCGGTGAAAACTGTCTATTGTTTACTTTGGATTTTGTGAGCAGCACCAGTGCTTATTAGTGTAATAGTTTAGATGGTGCCTTTCTGTGCAAGTGCTTGGTAATTTACTGTAGTGTTATTACTGCGTACAGAAGATGGGGTGGAGTGCTGTAAGAAGTCAGGGTAATGTTGAGAATTTTCACAGAGCCTGGCCATTAGACTCCCTGTTTATAGTGACTGTTTTATGGTTTATTCATGCAGCATCTTTGCCTATGTCTGCAGGTGCCCATGGGTGTCGCCATTTTTCTGTTAATTGCCTAATGTAATTCTAACTTGAATTTTTGCCGCTGTTTGCCTTACACCCGTGAAACAGAGTAATTCCTATGCATTCCCAGCTAACATCTGATGAGGTTCCTGTAGGCTACGGAGTGGTGCTACAGTGATTTTTGTATGAAAATTTTGCAATCGTTTAGATCAGATCACAGTTTTTGCGGATGCTTTTTTCATCAATTCATTTTAGTTGTTTTTTCATTAAATTTGTTTTCATTTTGTCAGATGCAAGAATGCATGCACTGCACATGTTTACTGTTGTGTTAGTGGGAAGTGTCTTCGACGGGAAAAAATCAAAACGGCCATTTTTATGTCATTTAATTAAATAATAACCAAAATGAATATGTTGTTATACTTTTTTGTTTTCGTGGTCTGAGAAAAAGGTGTACAGTAACTAAAACAGAACAATTTTATTAGGCTTATTTCTTTGAATCAACTTTGTTGTTAACTGTATTGACTAACTGCTATTACTGGTCCATCAAAAAACCAATTTTTTTTATCTGAAACTATGTGAGTAGATGGAATAAGTAGAGAATTTTGAGTGATGGTGTGCAATTATGGGATATTAATGGTGTCCAAAACAAAAAATTATCTCATCCAAAAGCAGATGCATGCAAATGTCACAGACATGCTGCTGAGTTATCCGAGTCTTTTGTGAACGATTTTTAGTTTCAGCTAATTTTAGTAGCTGCTTATCTGCTGCAATTATTAGTAGTGTCTTGGCAGGGGAGACCATCCCCGCCTGTACATTTTAGCATGTCAGAAAATTTTGTTATTATGGAAAATTTGTCATCTTTTTTTTACGGTACGCAGCTCTCTAACTCATGCAAGAAAGTACGTAGCAAATGCAATGCATGCAAAATATGCAAGAAACGCAAGGATAGAAACAGTTGATTCGTCGGCTACGTCAGTTGCGTTTGCTTTGATGAACTTGTTCTGTTCATTATTTTGTAGCGTGTTGTGAACGACGCAATTCTAGTGATGTAGTGAAAGAGTTAATTGAACATAAGAAACAAAAGACAGTTAATTAAACTAAGAAAATGTATAAGATGTCAAACTTGTAATTTGACTGCTTTTATTGCCAGTTAGAATGTGTGTATCGTATTTAACAATGTTTTTGTTCGTTGAGACTGATGTGAGTTATGTCAAAGATTAAACTAGATCATATGATGTATTGTTCGGTTTGCCTTTTTGTTGTTCACCGTCTTGGAAGCAGAAAATGTCAGTTATCACCAGTGGCTTCTGTCCTCCCAAATATGGAATAGAAATTGAGTGCAACTTCCCCCCCCAGTTTTGGGCTCTGGTCCCCCTCCCAATTTCTGACTCAAGTTTTCCCCTCTATTTTGGGCTTTTTACCCCCTAGGGAAAAATTTTGTTAAGGGTGTAGATTGAAAATTAGGGGGGAGGTAAAAATAGAGGAAGAAATTTTGTTAGGGGAGAAAATGAAAAAATAAGCGAAAGTGAAATATAGGCGGAGTTTTGTTAAGGGTGCAGATTGAAAAATAGGGGGGAAGTAAAAAATAAGGGGGGAAGTTTTGTCAAATGTGTAGTTTGTCCAGTGAAAATAGGGGGGAAGTTTTGATATACAACCTTATCAAAACTACTATTTTTCACTGGGCGCAAGCTGTGTCCACCAGATATATTGATAGAAGCCACGTGGTTATCACTTCCTTAGGCATCATCTCTCTCCTAAGTTTGGGGGACATACAGTACGTGGTCAATTCTCCTTTTCCCTTGCCTTTCTTTGTCTTCCTTTTCCCTCTCCTGCTTATTTTCCCATCAGAAGTCTAGCTAGGGGATCTGGGGAATGCTGTAAGCTCAATCCCCTAGTGGGCTTTGGGCTGGAGCCCCACTCGAAATGTAATTCGGTGCATTTTAGCCTTAAATACAACATCTGGTTGCAACATTTTGTTAGTAGTTACCTACTTAGTTCAGAGGCACGAAACTGAGCAAAACAAATGTAGCATTTTTCACTTGCGCTAAATTGGTCGCCGAGAAAAACGACAGAAACAACAATTATTAGATGTACCGTTTAAGAGCTTTTAGTCACAAATGTTAAGTTGGGTATTTCATGTTAGTCCACAGAACTATCATTGCTAGACCATGGAAATTTTATTGAGAATGTAACAAGCTTCATGGGCCTATACCTCGACAGAAGATCAGTTGGAACAATGAAAAGAACCAGTTAAGAAATTAACGGACATCACTGAGTGGACTGAGTTGACTGTGAAGCTGTTTGACTGTCGCAAGGCGTGCAGGAATAATGGAAAATTACCAAGGGACAAGATCGTCATAGCGCAGATAGGAATTTTATTCTTGTAAAAAAGGTTAACCTAGTATTAAACGGTACAGGACTGTAAATTAAATTTATTCAACGATGATAATTAAAAATTTCGAGAAGACGAAATACGGGCAAAAAATTTGCATCGGCCGGGAATCGAACCCGGGCCGCCCGCGTGGCAGGCGAGCATTCTACCACTGAACCACCGATGCGGATGATTTGTATTGTTTAAATGTCCTATGTTGACAAACATACAGTCACACGCGATTAATCGTTACAAATTTGTATGTATTATGGTAGTCTCAGATTTTTGTTGGCCAAGTGAAGGTAATGCTGCAGTTTAGAATATAAAACTGATGAGCTAAATAGCAGCTGTGAGGTCCTGTATGTGACTGTGGCAATCTCAGATGTGAGCAGTCTGTAGTTTTATGGTAAATATGGTTAGGGTAGGAGGTTCGAGTTGAGGCACGAGGGTTAGCCCTGAATTATGTCCCAAACCTCTTCCTACTAGCCTTTCCTGTACCGGTAATGTCCGGTATCATGGGTGACATCAGAGAACTCAGAATTTTGAGGATTTCTAGATTTTTGTCAACTCCTTTTCGGCACTGTCAATATCAACTTTTACGTAAACATTGCAGTTTAGATATTCTTCGTTTGTTGTTATTTGTTTATTAAATTCATTTAACACTGTAACTTGTTTGGGATATGGACACGGAATTCAACATAACGATATCCAAAAATCAAATTGAAATAGGACGGTTAGCTCTGCCTGTAGCTTGTTACGTAGAAATGCTGATGAAGAATGGGAAACTCTGTTCTCTTGGCCCGAGTTTTACTCGGATTGCTGATGTCAGTACAGGGTAAGCGATAAGAAACACGCAGAAAAACATACAATTAAACGCATTAAATACAGACATAATAAAATGCGACAGACAAAGGAGATATAGGTCTGCCAGAGTGGCTGCCTGAATTGTCCCCCTGCGCCCCTCGCTACTTGGTTGGCCATATTCTGGCGCAATCACATTTTCCCCCAAAGAGCGTTTTCGCATACCTAGAATACCTACCTTTACTGAACAATTTCGTACAATTTCGTGTAAATGAACACTGGCACAAACCCTAATCACTGACTCTATCCCTAACCCTAACTGACCCTTGGTATTCGAAAATGCTCTCCGGGGAAAAATGCGATTGCACCTACATTCTGACCCACTATTTTTACTTCCTGGATGACTTATTAACTTCTTCCAGTACTATTTCTTTTGCCAGGTGCAATGATTATGAATATTGTTGCAGGTCAGATGCAGACATTCATGAAGAATGCTGTGGTGATAGATTTAAGCTTTTGCTGCCATATGCTGGTCAGACACTTGAGTGTAAGTTATTCTGTGTGTATCAGGACCAAAGTTTTGTAATACAAATGCTGGATAGAAGTGGATATTATTGCCATTAACTATCTGCTGCATACTGTGCTCTTTCTCTTTTCAGTAATCTGATCACTCAGCAGAAGTATCTTAATGGTTGCTGCTTTTTTTGATTGGTATACAGGGTAAATATTTTTTTTTCTGTCCAGGTATCTACCACTTGTATCTGTCTTCTTCCCTAGTTAGCCGACCATACTTAAGAACAGTTGAGCTATTGTCATCTGTCTGTCTGTAACAGATGTACTGTGGTTAACGTGTAGGGAGTAGGGGGGAAACTGTCTGTTTACACGAATAAATAGCTATGTGTCTTAAACTTGAGCATGCAAAATTTTAAAGATCTACTCCAAGGGGAACATTTTCAAATTGGGGTTGAATGAAAGGGGGTCTAGGAACAATGTGTGTTTTTCAATGGAAAACTGGCCATATATCTCAGAAACGGTGAGAGATACAGCCTAGGTTACTGTTAATCACTAATATGAAGTGGCATACACTCTGTCATATTAGATGGAAATCATTGACCTTGGATGACCTTGAAGGTCACTGACATTTCGTTCCGGCTGGCAGTGCTGGTTTATCGCTGCCTCCACGGCTCTGCACCTGGCTACCTGGCCTCAGATCTTCAGCGCATGTCACACCTCAACGCACGTCGACGATTGCGCTCTTTGACTACAGCAGTGCTGGTCGTTCCACGCACTATGCGTTCTACCATTGGCGACCACACCTTTCCAGCGACTGCTACATCAGTCTGGAACAGTTTGCCGGAGTCGGTCCAGTTGTCTCCGTTGTTGCAAGTTTTCCACAGCAGACTGAAAACCGAACTTTTTGCCTGGTCTTACAGTCATGACTAACAGCGTCTCATTGCACTGACTACTATTACGTGTCTTCACTCTTTAGGCTTATTGTTACGTGTCCTTGTAGTCTTAGGACTTAACACCATGCTAAAGTTAATTCGTCCGTCATCATCATCATCAACCAGTACAGTTGGCTATTCTAGTGTCAGCTGAGCTTCTTGTTTTTTCTGTAACATCCTTCCCCTTAGTAGTAATATATCATGGAACATTCCACTGTGCCTTAACACATGACTCAATTGTTTGTGTTTATGACTTCCCATTGTGCCTGCTGTCCAGTATATTATTTTATTGAACCATATGCAGAATGTCTTTTATGACGTACAGCAGTTGCTGTAATGTTTTGTGGTTGAAGCTGCGTGATTTTAGCTGTAAAATGTTTTATGTACTTGCAGGGGAAACTTTGTTTAATGTGAACTATCTGACAGAACCTCCAGATTTCATCTTTGGTGACAATGACCAACAGTTTCTGCCTGATATTGAACAAGTTAAGGTTGTGTTGGAACTCTAACATGTGTTTAGTGTTCACTGTTCATAACTGGGAGAATGGGTTGTCTGTCATCATATAAAACTGAATCTACATGTAACTGTAATTGCCAGTAGCTATAGTGAATATTGCAACAAAATTATTAGAAATGGATTTTTTCAGCATCAACTTTGGAAGTGTTGCAAACGTTCTAGTATGATGCATGATTTACTGATTTGTCATGCGCGAAAGCAGCTACTGCTTTCAGCGCGTCTTAGCCATCGCAATTCTGTCCGTATGTCACACAGGTGGATCCGTCAAGAACGGTGCAAGCTAGAATTACCAGATTTTCACTGTCGGCTGCCTGGAAGACTCTGGTTTCAGGAACCGTAAGGCTTTTCCATAAATTCGAAGGGGGTCACCCTGAACGAGGGCGCTATATGAGAAGGGGGTGGGCAAAATTTGCGATTTTTGGCCAATAAGTCGCTGTATCTCAGTAACAGTGCGAGATAGGGCCTAGGTTACTATTAATCACTTATAGGAAGTCGTACACTGGCTTTCGATTGGCGCTGAATTCAGTGACCTTGAATGACCTTGAACGCCAAAAAAAGGGGGTTTTATGGATTTTTTGGCGATTTCTGGCTACGACACAAGTCTATCATTCACAAGGTGGCACCATGCTACTGTCATTATGCGATCCAGATGGAGAATTTGGTATTTGTATATTAACTTAGCGTGAACATCCCAATTTTCAGCTAAACTACTGAACCGGAACTGCTATAGGCTTTCGCACGTCTCGTGAACATTAGCTCAAATTTCTTAAAGACATTTCGGCAACTCTGTTGCGTACTTTGAAACAATCAATTTATGTAGCAGTGATGAAACTGAAATCATTCAGAATCATGCAGCAACAGTCACTGAAGCACCAACATAAAGGCCACATAAAGGTTGTATTTCAGTGAATTTATGTAGATTGATAGTTACTATTTTAACCTATGAGTATATTCAGAGATGTTACTTTACTGCAACTGTAGCTTGACAGTCTTAATTTAGTAATCGCTGCAGTGGTTGATGTGTACAGTCGCTGTGGAACTGGGATGCTCATGATGACAGCTCACTGCTGAATGCTGTGAATGAACTTCTAGTCCTGTACAAGCAATATCAGGCGGATCTGTTGAAAGGCAGTCGGCTTGAGTATGATTGCAGCCTGCTGCTCGAGGAATACAGTTTTGATGATGTTGAAGTCTACGTCTCAGGCAAGAATGCGGTCAGTATCCTCATCGTCGTTATCATCAAAAATAGAAAGGTTTAACATGGCATAAGTAATATGCATTATTTCTAGCAACACATCAGTAAAATGTCAGATAAGTAGGTCTAGATATGAGCAACTAAAAAGTGTCTAGAGAAGCTGCTTGAAGACTGAGACCGGTGGTGCAGAGGTGATGTGTTTTGTATTGCAGTACAGTGCTGGTCCTGTACATTTTCTCATTCGACTTAGGGTTGATCTGTCGAAGCTGCCCGACTCTGTCATCTTGGCTGGCAATCGCCATGTGAGTAGATTTCTTGTAGAAAATATATTTTGACATTTTATGTCATTTATCCGCAGGTTTCATATTGTACTGTGTGTTGTTTTTTTTCTAATTTTTGTTTCAGTGGTACTGGTAGTTTTTACTGTAGTGTACACTGTAGTACCGTATGTAGTTATGCTGCCATCTGGCATTCGACAGTTAGTTAACAAAAGTGTAAAAGTGTGCAGTCTTGTTGAAAGTTGATCATTCCATGGCTTATTGATTACTTTTTGCTTATAGTTGGTATTTGTAAGTATAAAAATCAATTTTGATAATAATTATTGGTTTATTGTTTTAATTTTATCAATGGATATTTCATGTGATATGTTTGCTGTGCCTATGACAACAATATTTTTCACAATCTATACATCAGTGAAACGTGCATCCTTTACAAACTCTAATGAGTTGGTTGTGGATATGACGTTGTTGCAATTTATGACATCATATAGCTGTAAACCGAAACGATTTGGAACACTAATGCAAACAGCTTAGAATCAGGCTCACTATTGCATGACAGTTTTTCAGTCTGTACTAGGCTTACCAACGTGGAGCCCCGTGGCATCTGATTTTGTGAAAGCCTTAATCGATACGTTTGTGAATTTTTATTATTTTTTATTTGCATATGTGAATATACGACAACCTATATTTGCGCTAGCCGCAAATAAGAGCATTCGAGTCAATTACGACTTTATGCAAATATGAGGGGCATTCAAAAAGTTCTGAGCTTCAATATACTGGACAAAAACCCAGCTGGCTGTTCACGACTATAACTTTGTATGCTAAGACCACTGTGCACTCAGCAATGACCTGACCTTCAGTGACTATTATCTGTTTTAAAATTTGAATTTTGGTCATGATGGTGTCCGCTGTCCACGACGATGAATAACTCGAGCCTTGTTTGTTGACGCTGCAAATCGTTTCTATTTAATTTTCCGTGATGTCATAAATTACAACGACGTCATATCTGCAGCAGACTCATATGAGTCAGTAAATAATGTACGTTTCACTGATGTATAGATTGTGGAAAATATTGTAGTCCAGCATGTCGAGGCTGGAAACTTTTGGGATGACCCTCTTATGTGATACGTGCAGGTGAATGAGAGCGAGAGTAAGGCGTTATTATTTGTCAGTTATCAGAGTTCTGACGGAGGTCGCGTCACTCCACGTATCATTCCCTCCTTACTCCTGGAACAGTATGTTGCTCATGGCTGGAAAAGAAACCTTGGTTTTTAAGGAATATTTTTATGTTTTTAAAGCTTTTTTCAGTTTACTGTTTAATGAACACTGTGCACAAAATTATGACTCAGGAAAAACATCTCATGCACCATGTTCGTCACGTAATCATGTTTTCCATAAATCATAGCAAAATGAAGTGAACAAAAATCACGATTAAAATAATTAATTAAAATATGATGCAACACTACTACGTATGGTTTAGCTACAATACATGCTTCACACAACACCACAATATACAGTTAAGCCACAGTGTATGCACACATGACACAACGACATACAGTTTTGCTGCAATAAAGCCAGCCAGCCACGTGTCGTCAGCGTGGTCCTAGTCTTGAATATTAAATATTAATGAGGCGTGACCAGTCAAAATCACTTTAATATTGCTTCAAGGGCAATCGTAGAATGATTTTTGATCGGTTGGTTGAGCGGTTGGTGAATAGCGTGTATTTGAAACTGTCACGTGATGCTATTTGGACCAATCGCGAGCAGGTATTTTGCCTTCAGGCATAACAATTAGCAATACATGTAGTTCACTATTAGCTGAGGTGGTGGTTTGGCTCAGTTGGTATGCCATTGGATGCATGAACAAAGTTAATCAACGGTTGGCCTTCTTAGTACTTGGATGTCACATTTTTTATGGACCACAGTGTGCATGCTCTGAAGATATATGTTTCAGCATTTTTACCTCCGCCAAGAAGGTAATGTTTTTGCCGTTTTTTGTTTTTCTGTTTGTTTGCTTGTCTCGTAAAGTTATGAACGGATTTTTCTGAAATTTTGAGGGTATGTCGGGCATGGCATAAACTACCAGTAGTTCAATTTTGGGGGTGATCCGGCAGGAATCCTGGATTCTAGATCACTTTGAAATTTCTGTTGCCATTGCGTTAAAGGGGGCATAAGGGAACCGCTGGCAAAGCGAAAATGGTGATGCCACCTGGCGAATAACATTGCCTTGGCGGAGGTACCTGTGGGCTATGACTGCTTTCTAGTTTATTGTTGTGATGGTTTTGTGTAGATTGTTTGAAGCATATGAGCTTAAGCTGAACAGTCTTCAGTTTCCATCCGAGGGTTGTCTGGTTGATTTTGTCGCTGCAGTCAGAAGTCACCTAAGTCAGCTGGTGTGTGTTCAGCTTGCTTGTTTTGCACTTTTACACTGTGTCTCAGGACAAACATCCCCGACATGTTCACTGTGACTTAAAGAAAAGCTGCGATTTGGATGGCCTAACAACCATGAACAAGTTTAGTGCGCCACGGATAATTAGATACTCTATGCTGAAGCAGGAAAAACAAATTTACTAGTATTTGGCATCAATACAACAGAACAAAACTCTTTCTAATTTTCCGTCTGTTGTGCCGTCAAACAGAAATTAAAACTATTGGCTAAAAGTATTAAAACTATTAAAAGTATTATTATCATTAGCATATTTATAATATATTTATCTGTGGTGCACTAAACTTGATCATGGTTGTTAGGCCATCCAAAATGCAGCTAAAGATCATCCCAGCTAACATTTGCTTCTGTACTACCTAGGGAAAGCAGGATAAGCAAAATATGCATTGAAATGAACAAAAAACATGAAAAACTTTTCCAACATTAACGATCATAACTTGAGAAAGGATTTTCAGATTTTAGTAATTTATGGCACTGATATTTCTGATGCAACTGGCTATTAAATGACTGTTTAAGTTTCCATCTCACGTAACATCTGCTTCTGCACTACCTTGGGAAAGCGGACCAAGCAAAATATACATTGAACTGAGTAAAAACATTAAAAAAATTCCAGGTTAAGACCAAATTTGAGACCATCAAGACCAAGACCATCGTTTTCATACCTGAACCAGCAGAACAATAGATTTATTAAACTGAAACACATATGTCATTTTCTAATGCAGTCAGAAAAATTTGAGTTTGAAACTAGAATGGGACGTACCACTGGAGATTAAAAATATATGACTCAGACCAGACCAAAATCTCTTGTCCTGCTTAGTGTGTGATTTAAGTCAGTGCAACTTTTCTGATAATTTTGATTTGCCTTAATGGTGCTTTGGCGCTGTTGCCTGCAAGGGCATCCATACTGTATGAATGTTGCTATAGCAATTGCTTTAGTGGATTTGTAACTGCTGGGCTGAGTCAAAAACAAGCTGGTTGTGCAGTGTCATGTTATTAGTATTTTTAGGAAAAGGTGGCCGATGAAAAATATTCCAATGTGAAGAAAGTTTTTTATAAATTTCTTCAATTTGCTTGACAGTGTTTTTGTAGGTGGATCTCATTGTTCGGTCACATGAGAAAAGGAAAGAATTTATTGATGCATTTTTGAAAGAGTTTAGCGGGTGAGTACATTGTGCTGTTACAAGAAAATCTAAGAGTTGCTGAATGGTATAATTATTTTAGAATTGTGCGTGAACGTGTTTTTGGTAAAAGCTAAATGTCTAGTACTTCTGTAGCGCTTTGCACAAGTCAGACTCAGGAGTGGGAGCTGATGATACCGCAGTGCGCTATGCAGCAATCAATTGTTCGCATTAGCAACAGGGTTCTTGCAGGTCCTTGAAAGTCCTTGAATTTTTTGTTCCAGATTTTCGAGGCCTGGAAAATCCTTGAAAACAGACATGGTTTTTGAAAGTCCTTGAATCTGTGTCTGAAGGTTTTGGACAGTGCATAAATTTGATGTTCTAAAACGCTGTGACATTGACATTGTGCTATTGACATTCTGAAGTCTATATGTAGTAATTGGATTTAGTGACAACTATTGATGCATGTTGTAAATTTTTCTGATAATTCCAGTTTTTGAGTAATGCTTGAAGGTGTCAAGTTGGCAAATGTAAACTGAATCTGCTTATATATGCTTATAAAAGTGCCGGTTTGATTTATTTCAGTTCTTATTATATGTCCTTCGTATTGTCCTTGAAAGTCCTTGAAAAGTTCTTGAATTTGATTTTGACAAATGGTAAGAACCATGTAGCAAAGAGTTGGATTTTATGTATCATTCAGATCTACGTCAGATTTTAACAAAATATTTAGCCAAATAAATCTTTACATTGTAGCAGTAACATTTCTTTGTAGTTTTGCAGTAAATAGGGCATTTGATATCAAATCTTTATACATCTGTTTTAACAGATCATGTTACGGGTCTGACCTGTCTACAGGGTGCGGCATAAAAAGTAGCCCCCTAAAGTTTTTTGATGTTTTCTCAGCAACCATTTGGAATTTTAATGTGAAATTTTTCAGTTTTATATAGTGAAACCTTATACATCTAACTGCCAAGTAAAATGTGACTGTTGAAAAACGACGAAGTTATAGACTTTTTAACGTGACCGCTTACCGATTTTTCAGCATTAAAAATGTTTAAGCTAAAAAAATGCTATTTAATTTTCAAAAACGGTTTAGCACATTTTTGCACAAATCTCAGTTTAATAATTCCAACATCACCATTACACAATGTCAGAAGAACTTTGCCGACTGTGTAATGGTAAAGTTTGAATTATTAGATTGTGATTTGTGCTGTTTTATATCTACAACCACGATGTCACCCTTACACTGTATATAAACTGAACAGTTTTTTTTACATAAATAGCAGTTTTAATTCACAGGTTGTCTTGATTTATCTCTATCCTTTTCATCGCAATTCACTTTTGAAATCTGCGCTGCAGCCACAAATTGCAAAAAAACACTAAAACCACTATTTTGGTTGTTCACGGTCATTCAAGGTCATCAACAGGTTATTGACACCAATAAAAAGCTTGTCTTTATTGCTTGTTATAATAAGCAGCGTGTCTGTTTATCTGCAACCATTTTTGCACTACACGAGCCAATAGCGGTAAAATAACAACTTTTTAGGGGGGTAGCCATCTTTGACGCCCGCCTGCGCCGGCCTCCTTGAACCTAGGGAGTCAGGACTTGGACTGCTAAAATCAACGTTTAATGCTGAAAATTTTACATGCAGGTTGTCTTGGTCTATCTCCAGCCATTTCGTTGCAATATACTGTTGAAATGTGCGCTGCAGCCGAAAATTGTGAAAAAAAATCACCGAAACCCCTCTTTTGTGGGTTCAAGGTCATCGATGTGACAAATCTAAAAAGTCCATCACCAGTACTTGTTACAATATGCAGCAAGTCTGTACCTATCTGCAACCGTTTTCACACTATAAGAGCCAGTAGCGGCAAAATAACACCTTTTTAAGGGGGTGCCCGTTTTTGACGCCCTCGTTCGAGGGGAACCCCCTCACCCAGGGGCGTGAAATTTTGTCACTAAAAACTGGAGTTCTTGGGGCATCCCAGAGTGTAGATTTGGTGATCCTAGCGTGCATCATTTTGATACAGATCATGAGTGTGACAGACAGACAGACGGACGCCTAGACGATGGCTAAGATGCACAAAGCATTCTGCTGTCATACGTAAAAATTGATGTGAACATTTCCCGTGGCAGGAGTAGCCGGTGTACAAATTTTTCAGTTGAGAAGGTCAGGCTTGGCATTAGGATTGTGCAGTGCACTGGTAAGCGAAGAGACATGTGGATGGCTGCATATCATTCGTGTGCTATTGCTACACTGATGTCTTTACTTATGTGAAGTGTAACTGCATTCTGTTGCTTCTTAACTCGGCGCAGAAGAGTGAAAATTCTATGCAAATGTATTCAGGTCGATCGTTGAGTTCAGAGCTCGTGACTACAGGCGACTCAGTTTCATGCAAGTCTGGAATGACTTCATGTTCTTGGTTATAAGTTAGTCATGCTTTTGCTATTTTGATATAAGTCTGTCTGGTTTCAGTTATGTGGTTACAGTGTAGTGACTGTTGAGCTTTTGTGTGTGTTTAAATCAGCCATATCGGCAAACGATTATCCGTTATAGTCAAGTATCGTATCAGGATTATACCTTTTGATTTCTAATTTTTTGGGGTAATTTTTTATCAGTAAGCATGTATGAAGTGTTATTGAGTTGTTTGCAGTTTTACTACGAAAGCTGAGCCTTTGGTTGGCATGTTACACTGCAGTTTTGTTATTTTTTTGATATAATTATTACTGTTGCTGCAGTGATTCTAGCTGCACTTCATTTGTTCATTTGAAAAAGATGCAAGTAGCTTTTCATGTTAATTCATCACAGAGCTGTGGACCGGGAACACCCCACTTCAACCCCCACCGTGATGACTGCTACTTACTTACTTGAACGCTGGAGTGATGGAAGGCTGAGTTGACCTGGTTGGTTGGTTATATAAAGAGATGGTTATCTGTCTGCACATAAGTCACCCATCCAAGTAGTAACTCTTAGTAACGGGGTTCCTATAGGTCAGGGAAAACTGGAAAATGTCAGGGAATTTGTGTATTCAAGGAAATGTCAGGGAAAAAATATTATTTTTGAAAAGTCAAGGAAAATGATCTTGGATCATGCAGACTGCAGGCAACTGTGATTTTTTGCATTTTGAAAGTTGGGGAATTTTGCTACAGAAAACCTGTAGGAACCCTGTAGTAACTGCTTGATAGCAACTCGGTCAGGAGTTGAACCCACAACCTTTTGATCATGAGTCTGACGCTTTACAGTTGTGCCACCGTGCTGTCTTTATTGTAGTTTCGTGTTGCTGTTTGTGTGTTTGTTAAAGTTAGCATTCCGCTCAAGTTTCCTCAAAAGCAACCGATCCTTGTTCTGCAATCCATTTACCACACACGCTCAGATGACACACGGTTCTTCAGAACTTACACATCATATCCTTATAGTCCCCGCTGGACGGGAGCGGAGATGGCTCAACGCATGCGGTCAGTATCCGTCAATGTGTTCATCCAGTGAAACTTAATCGAAAGCTGTTGGTAATTGTTTATGTAGATGTAGACATACAGTGGATATACAAGCGCATGCTTTAGCCTCTTTGTACACCTCTTTGTACACTGTTTATAACTACTATATATACTGTTATAGTGTATACCTTACTTCTAAATTTCACTTCGACTTCTGGTTCCTTCTAATTGTTGTGCACAAAAGTCATAATAATATCCTGATTATGCCAGACTGTATCAAGTCTTGTTTTAAATGTGTTAGTACTCTCAGCTGTAACAACCAAATTTGGCAGAGCATGCATTATTCGTGGATGGTACAACATCAGTATTATATCTTTGAGTTAATATTTTTTATGTTTCTATAATGTCTCCTCTCATTCGACAGTAGTTCATCATATAGCTAGAAAATGTGTTGGTCATTCTCAGACTAACAAATGTCAAGGGTCGAAGTGGGATAGTATGGGGCATATGGCATACCGGCAATTCCTTGGCCGCCTTATATATACTGGGTGGTCCATAAAAAACGTCCCGAACTTTGCATAACTATAGCAGTGCATATACTATATGGAAATAAATTTCTTTTTGTCCATTTGTACATCAATGTGTATTCTTACTGATTTAGAAATTTCAGTGACAACATTAAGGACACCACTGAATGCCACTTAATGACGTAAAGCCCATTAAAAATTGAATTATGTAAAGACAGCATTCCACCACACTGCATCAAAGCAGCTCAAAATTTTCTCCAGACAACATGCCAAATTCAATCAGCTCACTAAAATGCACACCACATTTGCCAGATTTGACTCCACTAGATTACTAAGTTTGGCATGCCTTGCAAGAGCTTTTTTATGAAGGAAGATGTATGATGGCATGATGTTAACATCAGATGTTTATCAACAATGGCATAGCAGAATGGAAGACCTATTCAGCACATTTTCTGCTGATCAGTTGATTGATGATTAGGCCGAGTGTGTGACGTTTTGTTGTAGCCTGCGTATGACCAGCAGCGTAAATGATGAGCTGCTTGCATAATTTGCTTTATGATGTGTAACACTATTTTGTTTGTATCTCCGCTAATACGAAAGTGTTTTAAGCGAAAATTCCTAGACATATTCGAGGATGTTTGCTCATTACATATGTGCTTTTTTGCTGCTTTATTCTGACTACAACGCTGCATAACACATGCACATGTTTGGGACGTTTTTTCGCAATATTTGATTTACAACTGCACTCCGACAGTTCCCACATGGAAGTATAAATAGTTCCCACAGTGGCACTTATTTTTTTCACTTCAATGGTCTGCATGACTGTCACATCGTATGGTTATTTATTTCCTTGCAATTGCACAGCTCAGTTTAGCTTGTTGCTGATGCAGTTGAGTAATGTCACTGTGTGCTGATTGCTTGTAGTGATTATATACTGACTTCCATTCAAGAATTTCAAAGAAGTTCCTGCTTCGAGGGGCGTATGCCAATGTCAGGAAGTGACTGAAAGTGAAGCTGCAGCCTAAATCTTCTGAGTGGGTCTCCCAGCCCTTGCCGTGCCTCAGTTAGAAACTTGAACTGATTGAATGCAGTACTAATATCAAGTACTGTGTTACTTTTTTGTTGTCTTAGTATAAGTGTTATAACTGCTATTATTTTTTTGTTCAGCTGGCCACGTTATTGTTTCGAAAGCACTGATCGACTTTGTAATTGCCGTTATGTGATTTTTGCATTGAGAATTTGATTCGGTTCGGTTGGCTTTTCATGCTTTTTTGATTCAGTTGTTACATATTGGCAGAATAAATAATTATGCTAAATATTTGTGTAGCGTATTGTATAATACACATTATTACAATACAGCTTTGCTAGTGTGACCTTAGAATGAGAGTAGCAGGGGTGTAGCGGGTGGTAGGTGGGCTATATAGCCCCCTCCTTACCAAAAGTATCCATTTTAACCCATCACTTTTTTTTGTAGGGTAGCCCTCACATTACTTGACTGTCACACTACCTTTTGTTGGTCTGTGTTCTTTGATGAAGTTAAAAAAAATGACAACAAATGTATATTCTTTTTGTCACATGTGCTATGTTTGCTTTTGTTTTAATCAGTGAACAGAAATGCAAGTTTTAATAATCTCTGGCTGTCACCAGTATGTCAAGTTTTTTTGTCTTTCTTAAACTTCCTTTCGAATTTCACCATATAAGCCTGCTGAAGAATGTCAAAGCATGAGAGTATATGTTTCAGCCTCCACTGCTTGGGACTTGTCCCAAGACATTGGAGTCTACTTTGGACATAGTGAATTTTGCCAAACACTTGGGAATTTTAGGCATGCAGGAGATTTTTCATGTACTTGCTATTCCACGCCAGTGAGAGATAAAACTGCTTTTCAACGTGAATCTGTCTGGATGAAGCCAGACAAGCATCTGAGGTGCTAGTTGTCACATCGTGTTGTCTGAGACTGAGTCTAACGCCCAACACTGAAATAGTAGGCTGCCGCTGCCGTTTCTAAAGACATTGAAACTAACTGTTCAATGATCTCAAGTTGTGGCTTACAGGGCCTATGATCCCCCCTAAGAACTGGAGACAGCCCCCCCTTTACCTTTCCCTTCCTCCCCCTCCCACTTTCCTTGATTGTTCCCCCTTTCTTCCGCTCTCCTTAGAAGTAGGCCCCCTTAAATCCAGCTAAGGGGTCTGGGGAGCGCTGTAAGCTCCCCTAGTGGGGTCTAGGGCAGAGCCCCAGCAGAGATTGAATTTGGTGTATTTTAACCTTAAAATGTGACATCTGGTAGCATCAGTTTTAGTAATTTTTACCAGATTTATTGACTAGAGATTGTGTATTTTTTTTCTAATTGTGTTTCTGTGCTTTTATGGTCTTAAATCTTGATTTACTTTATAATCAGCTGCTATTCTTCATGGCAAGTTGCCTATTGCATGTCACTTCATCAGTGATCGAATAACGAAAAAATAAAAATAAAGAATAGAAGTTTATTAGCCTATTGATTGTTCTGCTGAACTATGCAACATCAGTGTCATTAGCACCAATGGTCTAATTCTGCAGTGAGTACACTGCACAGTAAGTTGTAGTTGCAACAGAGCAGACTAGAACAGAAAACTTCACCCAGCTGTCAAGTGACGACATTATTGCTCATGTAGTTAAGTGACTAAGTCACAGCCATCGTTGAAGTCACACTTTAAGGGTAAAATGACAAAACATCTTATCTGCTGTTGATGACATTTAAAAATGGAAACAACTGTCAACACCACATATTTTTAAAATTATCTCCCAGTATTTTTAATAATGTTTGAAAACTTTGGTGATATTAATTAACATCTAGATTTGCTTGCTATATTTCATATTTTAATGAAAAAATATTTCAGTAGCATTTTGAAGAACATTGTGCCCCCTGGAACATGCAAATTTCCCCCCTGACTCAAAGTGGAGGCAGTTTGCCTCCACTTTACCCTACGTAGTAGGCCCAGGTTTTTACACGATACAGCCGTGCTGAATAGCGCGTCTGTGACACGATTGTCGTCTGTCTGTCTGTCAATCTGTCTGTCACGAATGTATTGTGGTTAAATGGTACGAGATAGGGCCTAGGTTGCTATTGCTTCTAATAGGAAGTCGCACATTGGCTTTTAAATGACATGAAAATCATTGGCCTTGGATGAACTCGGAAAGTCATAACGCAATGCAAATCGTGCGGTATTGTGACAAAACGGTAAGTCTATCG
>Ga0056128_1004244_pt1 | contig 17875 bp, 10 predicted proteins | sample WorMetLIZISLAND2_FD_71113 | JGI IMG/M metagenome (GOLD analysis project Ga0056128, IMG submission 71113) | Marine gutless worms symbiont microbial communities from Max Planck institute for Marine Microbiology, Germany - Olavius geniculatus... ... | reverse complement strand
TGTGTTGGATGAGTTTCCACAATGATTTTCTGATAACCCAGGTTTCTGTAACGTGGTTCAGCATGAGATTCATGTTACTAGTGACTTCAAAGCGAAACGATTACGGTACAAGGCCACAGCAAAGTAATCTGTTACAGTGCTATCGATCTTGGATATGAAAGGACTTAAAAAAGGACTTGCTGGCAGAGCCTCTAAGTCCAAGTCCAAGTCCAAGTCCATAGCTTTCAAGTCCAAGTCCAAGTCCGAGTCCTTAGAGCCCAAGTCCAAGTCCAAGTCCAAGTCCAGCAAAAACGGACTTAAGTCCGGACTCTAGTCCAAGTCCGGACTCGAGTACTACAAGTCTGACAGTTAACGTGTGGCGAAATATTTAATAACCGCTATATTGCTAATTGTCAACAAAATGCATTAGTAGAAAAATTTTGAAAATCAGTTGATTTTTGGCGAAGATCTAAACAAAAGTAAAGTGGCACGTTTTTTGGCCCACCCTGTAATAATGATGATGATTGATGACGATGATGATAGTGTTTCGTTCGAGTTACATCGGTTGTGTTAAAATCATTGAATTGTTCAGGTCTGGTTTCAAAACCGTCGAGCGAAGTGGCGGAAAAGAGAGTCGATGGATATGGCGCTGAATGCCAATCGTTTTTACACTCTGCCCTCACTGAGTCTACTTTCACGGCACATGATGTACCCAGCACCTGTCGAGAGTATGCTCGGTCTGGGCGATCTGATACATCAGCAGCGGCACAGTCTCGTCAACCACGTTCCGGGCTTCCTCAACGCTGCCGCTGCGTTCTCCCCGCAGGACGGCGTCGTCGTGGATGGTAAGTCCTCGCAGCATGATGAGGATGAGACCGGGACGGATCTCTCCAGTACAGCGGCCGACAGTCAGCGTACGGGACGGATGCTGATTGGAGACACCGTGCCGCGCTCATGGTTGCCCTTCACCCACAGCGATTCTACTCGTGTCGCCGATCCACCGTCTCTGAGCGATGTCGGAATGTCACACGTGTTCCACATGGTTACACCATGTTGCGAGTGTTACACGTGTTACACGTGTTTCCGGTCACCCTTCACCCGCAGCAGCGAGTTGACTCGTGTCGCCGATCTTAGCAGTGCCGGAGTGTTATACGTGTTACACATGTGTTACACAATGTTACACAGTGTTACGACTGTTACATCCGTTATACGTGTTTCGCGCATTCCACGCGTTACACGTGTTTCCGGTCATCCTTCACCCGCAGCAGCGAGTTGACTCGTGTCGCTGATCCGGGTGTTGGAGTGTATCAGCGTCTGCTGGCTTTTATGTCTCGACGTGCGTCGTTTCTCGACAGCATACAGAAGCGTAACGCGCATCAGTCTCTTTTCGATCGGCCTTACGGTCCGCGCGTCGACAGCGCCGCTATAATGTCGCTCAACGTCCCGCGCACACCACCAGGCTCTGAATCCATCTGAGCAGTGTTTCTCAGCAGTTTATTCGCACGATGCATTAGCCACAAAAGAACGAGGCTTTTTTGAAATACAGATTGGCCCAAGAAAGTAAGCTATCGCACTTTGACCATATCTTTACTAAATATTAACTAATTTTTACAATTTTGTTGCCAGTAGACTCCGTAAAAAATTTGCTACTAGTGGCATGCACAACACACTTACTGTGTCGTTACTTTACCTTGTAAAACATAAATATCCCAAAGCCAACAATTTCTACAGATCACCAGAAGGTCTAAAAGTAATTTTTTTATAGTATTTAACTGAAATGTTAAATATAAGTTATAGTAAATGCAAAGAACAATGGAGGACATATTGAACATTTTTTTCGAATAATTTGAATCATTTTTATGCATAAATTTTTAATGTACATTAATGCTGGTTGGCGGCTGCAATTTTGCTCAGTTAACTGCATGAGCATTGCATTTTGGTCATGCGGCCCTACAAGCTGTGCACTATTTTGCTGAAAGATAAAAACTTACTCTGTGGCTATATGTGAACATTTTGGCACTTACTATAATTCGTATTTAACATTTTACTTAAATGCTTTTAAAATTACCATTATATTTCCTGCCCATCTGTAAATATTGCTAGTTTTTATATGTATGTTTTACAAGGTAGTGTAGCGAAACAGCAAGTGTGGTGTGCATGCCACTAAGTAACAAATTTTTTACAGAGTCTACTGGTGAAAAAATTGTGAAAATTGGTCAATATTTAGCAAAGATATGGACAAAATGCAATAGCTCACTTTTTGGGCCACCCTGTAATTAGTTTAATGTTTAATTTCGCTATAGGTATGTGCGACAGTATGTTCTTGTTATGCTTTATTTGTCACTATTTGTGACGCAAAGCCTGGATGTTCTACTGTTATGCAAAAATGTCAAATCAACCGTCAACTCAGTTTTCTATTCTTCCGACTCTGGTGTGGGTAAATCGAGTAACGGCCAGCTTGCCTGGGGTTAATGCTGGGCTCGTTTATTTGTTTCGTGTGGCAGGTTTTGTGGTTATGAGATACATTTCCTCGAATAGCTTAAAACTAAATCTTTTTATTCTAGCTAAATCAGTCACTATAGTTTATCAAAAGACAAATAGAACATTTTCGTATATAAGCGCGTATATAAGCGCGATATTGCTTGACAGTGAGTCATTATATTTGACTTACATAAAGCCCGAAAAAATCTGAAATAAACAGAATTATATCTTGTTTACGCGATCAAGCAAACATCGAGCTGGCTCGTCCAGCTAACTAGAGCCAGCTCGTCGAGCCAGCTTCATCGTGTAAACGGGGTATTATGCATGCACTGAAAAAATTGTACCGTTTGCGTCAACATGACAGTTATGATTTCTTTGTTGTGTAGGCCTACAACTTTGCATGTAAGCCTAGCGTGGCACAGTCTGAACGAATTATATGAAATTGTGTGTTTTGATACTATATTTAACAACCTGATTTTTTAACTGTGATTTGTATGACGCAGTAATAGTGGTGTAAAATAGCATACGAATGCAACGCGTTTAATTGATCCAGTTTAATGTTTAATTTCGCTATAGGTATGTTCTTGTTATGCTTTACTCTCGGGTTTTGTGATTCATTGGAAACGATTTTTTTAGCTTACGGCTTCCCACCGGTAATTAATCATTTTTTTTCATTTTTTACATTTTTTGCGTAAATGCAAACAAAATGCTGATCGCTGAATTTTGAGCGCATTTTCATTTCGGACTTGGGTACAGCGAATGCTGCATTGTACCGCGCAGTTTTGTTGTAATTTCGATTCCAGCATAAAGCAGCACACCCGCCCACCCAGCCAGAGTATCGACGCAATTAGTACAATTATCGCGAACGCGGCGTCATACAAAACGAACAATGCGACCATTAGCTAACGTAAATAATGCAAACTCGTGGCTTTCGGTGCCGCCAGTGAATTATTGACGATGCTGAAACGACTCGTGATTATTGTCGGCATTACACGATCATTAGTCCACGCTTGCGAGTTCATCGTTAGCGCCGCTGTGAAACATGAGCCCCCAACAACGGCAAAAAAGTGACGCAAACGGCCTAGAAGAAAACTTCCAGTGTTTTCCAGTGGCGTAATCAGAAAAAAATATTTTACGAAAACAAATATAGGTATGGCATGGCATGTGATGTGCTCATCGTGATTATATATTCAGCTTTATTCACCATACAATGGTAGCACATATGAAGAAAAAAAAACATAAACATAATTAACAACACAGCGGACGGTAAGACAGAGTTACAGTAAGATGACACAAATAGATAAAAGCCTTAACTTATCATACACAGTTTAGCATAACCTAAATAATAAGCACATATTTTAGGAACGCGTCAGTACAGTGTCCGATAAGAAAGTTCTGTTATAAACGGCGTGAAATTTAGCACGGGAGAACCTGGAAGTCGCCAGCTTCGTTCTTCCACAACTAACGCAAGTGTTATCATGAGGACATCAGTTCGGAAAGCGAGCCTTTCGATTGCTTGCTATTAATAATTGTTCAGTAGATTACAACATTTGGGTACCGTCAAAAACAGTACGGCATATGCTTGAGAATACTTCTCGAAACAGTTTAGCCTGGACACAATAGACAGGAAGTACACTAACCTTTTTACGTTATTTTGAAATAACGAAAAGTGGCTTTTAGAAATCCGGCAAGAAAACTGTTAACCTGTCCATCACCCGTTCATTATTTTTTTCCAATCTCAAATCTTTACAGGACATACAGCACCTCTTCGGACTAATCTCACAGATATTTAGACTTGCTTACAATTTTTTTTGTTTTAGTTTCTTTTAGTTTTATTTTCTTTCGTTTTATTCTCTCGGGGTTTTTATATATATCATAACCGTCTGTTTTTGGATTTTTACCATTCTAATTTCTCTTATTTCAGTTTCGTTCAAAAGAATTCTAGTTTTTTAGTTTACGTGTTAGATAAAACTGTCAGTTTTCTAGTGCACATTATTTATAATATCATAATTATATCGTCTGCTGTTCGCGCCAGTTTCAGTAAGCCTATATTTTCGGTCGTGGATGGCACCGACTGCCGCAGTGACGCTATTATTGTGCGCAGTCGACGCCAAGCAATAATTGCAGGTGCCCGCTGACGACCGAGGACACTAACTCCCTTGATTCGCGGCACATTTGCATTTGCACTGATCGAAAACAATAATGCGGTAAATGAAATAATGGATGCGCGTTTATACTCGCATTAATATTGTAGGCCCAACGAGTCGTTGCCGCTAATTATCGCTTGCGTTGGGCGGACGAATCGCGTCTAAGTGCCAAACAGTATCGCCAATGAAATGATTGAGATCGCTTTGCTTTGCCGAAACACTTAACGACATCAACCGGCTGTCATTTTTGTTTGCGAAATCGTCATCGAGCGAACCTGCATAAACTTTATCGAAAAACTTCACATAAACTTTGTAGGCCTACAGGACGATTACACTGTGTCCCAAAACCCAAAAAACATCCCCGACATTTTTAACTGTAACTTAAAAAACAATTATCGGATTTTGATAATTTTTGGTACAAATATTCCTGACACAACTTGCCATCAAATGACTATTTAGTTTTTCACCTCACCTAATGTATGCTTCTGCACTACCTAGGGAAAGCAGATCAAGTGAAATATGTGTTGAAATAAACAGAAAACCTGAAAAAACATCCCCGGCATTATCGATCGTGACTTAAATAAAGATCAGCAGATTTTAATAATTTTTGGCAGAAATATTTCTGGCACAACTGGCTATTAAATAAGTGTTTTAGTTTCTATATCATCCAACGTCTGTTTCTGCACTACCTGGAGAAAATCTGTGAGCTCCAACAGCCGGTCTATTCCAAGGTTTGACTGTCATGCAGCAGTGTGTTTACCAGATAAAGTTTAGGAATGTTTGTGAAATCAAGAAGTGACTGGTACAGCCTGGATTGGTCTGGAGCAGAACATTATTGACACTGCTGTCAACGAATGGAGAAAGCGTCTTCTTGCCTGTGTTCGCATAGTAAGCCAACACTGCAAGCAATTTTACTACAGGCAGTTAAAAAATGGACAACCATAGTGTCAGAAATGTGAACAAAATGTGTTTTTAAGCGTTATGTTAATTAAGCAATCATATCGCACTGGATAAAAAAGTGATATTTCGCTGGTTGTATTTTCCCCAGGTAGTGCAAAAACAAACGTTGGGTGAGGTGGGAAACTAAATGGTCATTTGATGGCAAGTTATGTCTGGAATTTTTGTGCCAAAAATTATCAAAATCTGATAATTGGTTTTCACGCTACAGTCGAAAATGTCGGGGATGTTTTTTTGGGACACAGTGTATAAAAGCTTTCCATTTGCATTCATTTAGTCGAAAGTCGTGCCATATTAATACTGTTTTAAGCAAAGTCAACAAATTTTTGGGCTATTTTTTACATAAGTTTCACGAAAGTCAGTTTAACATGCGCAGCGCCAGCGATTCCGCCTATTCCTACACACTTCTCCATCGCGTGGTCTGCCTGTCTGTCGTCTGTTTGCCACATTCACGCACTTTGCTGAAATCGTTAGACGGTTTGCAGTTACATAATGACACAATGTCATTGTGTTAGATGGGGTCTCTGACCTCTAGGAAAAAAGAGACATGTGGGATCAAACCTTCAGCCAAAACATGCAGCTGCAAATTGTAGCCAAACCGCCAGACCTATGCTGCCACCTGGCAAATCGAAACGAGAAAGAATTACGTCTTTTGCCTAATTATTTTGATCTTTGTTTTTGCCTGCTACACGTGGAAAAACTTGACTAAACAACCGTCGTGTTCATCATGCGCGTACAGTAATTGTCGGTGCTGTTTTAATTATAGGCTAACTTTCGACAATCAAGTAACAAAAATAATATTTGCTCGTACCAATCAGCTGTTACTTCAAAAATTGTAAAGCGCTGCCGAAGTTACTCGTGTACGCGGTGCTGCTATACATCTAGCAAATGCATTTACCCCAATTTCACGGATATCTGGACTCGGTTACGGTTTTTTCTCATTTCATTTTTTAGTTTTAGTTGTCGTTATTTTATTTCAAGTTTTTTTTTCAGATTTTAGGCTTTTACTCTCGCATGACTATCTGTTTTTGGTTGTTTTTGTTTTATATAGCAGCACTTTTGTTTTAGTTTTAGCCGACCGTACGTTAGTAGCCGTCGAGCTGTTGTCATGGTTGTCGTCCGTCTGTTCGTCCGTTCGTCACGGATGTATTGTGACTAAACGGTGCAAGATAAGGCCTAGGTTGCTTATTGATCACTAATAAGAAGTCGTATATTGGCTTTCAAATTACCGGCAAGTCATCGATCTTGGATGACCCCTTGAAGGTCAGTGACAACCAGTACGGTCGGCTATTCTAGCGACAGCTGGGCTTCTTGTTCTCGTTTTATTTTTATATAAAATATTTTTAGTTTGTATGGTCTACGTGCCAGGTTATGCTGACATCATGCTTGTCATTTTTCTAGTGCAAATCGTATCGTAACGTATCGTTAAATATAAAACTTCGTCGATGCGTGCGACGTTGTCTCGTGACGTTGATAGACCTATCGACGTTTTACCCACTTGCATTCATATGGAATAAACAGGAATGGGCAAATTACAACAAGCAATTTAATTCCATTACCAATTATTGCAAATTACTTATTGTAATTTAAGTACAAACTGCAAACTACCGGTACTTTATGAGCTGTATGACAAATTACAAATAGCAAATTAGTAATCTAAAATTGCATCAAATTAGAAATCACACAAGTATTAGATTACGATAGGCGCCTACGTGCGTTCGTCGGCTGTGAATAGTCAGTATAGTGAATAATCGGGAAAACAGTATAATTGCAGTCGTATATAACACAGCACTATTATCAGCATTTAGCACCATGTTAAACATTGCAAAATCTTCAAAATAGAAAGGAACGCAAAATACAAGGCGCGACCACAAAATCCTTTAAAGTTATGGCCATTTTTCAGAAACGTCTTAAAATTTTAACGCAAAATGTTACACACTTATTACCTGCTTTTGCATGCATGTACTGGCCAAACGGCATTTGATACTATTTTACTGTTGCAAAGTTACAGTATTTTTGCCATCTACATGGGGATTGTACACAATCGCAAACTTTGTGCTGTTATGAGTTATGAATTACGCGTATTGAAAACAACTGGGTCTCTCTTTTTTCGTGACGCCAAGTAACGTTAAGCCTAACTTTATAAACAAGTCTGTAAAGTCTTCTGTTTAAATTTGTGCTGCTTGTGATTGTGAACGGGACAAAATTGATGAGACGGTTACAAAAGCAATACAATAACCACTTTGTCGTAGTTAAAAACAATGACATGTTTTTGACACTGCTACATAAAAATGAACAACTAATATGTGCATAAAGAATTTTATTAAAAGTTAAAGCGGGTGCTCAAAAAATAACGAAAAACCGGTACAGTAGAGCATGCTTTTTTGCCGCACGCTATAGGCCTAGATATGAGTCATGTCGAACAGTATCTACTGTCTACACTAGACCCTAGTAGTAGTTTAGTCAGATATGATCAAAAATGTGAAAGTAATTTGATTTGGAGAAGTAATTTCAAATTACAAATGACTCCACAATGTAATTTCATTAGAAGTTATACCAAATTCTAAAAGAATTCATTACAAATTACTAAGTTGCGCTTTTTGCCTGTTAACTTTGCTTTTAGTATCTTATGTAAACATAGCTTACTCGTGACGTAAACGAAAGCAAAATTACTGGAGAAAAAACTTGACGAGAAGCTGACGAAAAACCAGAACGACCTAGGCCTATATACACTCTGCCAGTTTTCCATTCACATCTCAAGACTCTGGTTAAAACTCATCTGTTTTGACCAGGGGTCTTAACTGCAACGTAGCGAGGTCATCTGTTCCTTATCTTAGAATTTTACCCAAAGTTAGCCTACGCGACGAACTGGAGAACTGAAAAGTTGGTGTTGGTCCCGGTATGGATTTGCTTATTATGATTAATAAGAGTCCGCCCAAAACTGGGGGTTTAACCATTTTGTTCAAGCCCAACAAATGACGTACTGCAGTCAACGGTTTTCAAAAGTCTTAGAGACAGTTGCTGCGTCTGCTTTTAAGCCTTCATCACAATGGCTACGCCACTGCATGTCGCATCTGGGCAGCATCATGGCGTGCAAGATCGTAATAATTCTTAGAGCCTAAGCCAAGTCAACATACCAGCTGCTCGAACCAGGGGCGTCTATCCCCCCTTGGACACACTACGCAAGCTCCCCCTACTTCATCTCCAATGCTTGTCTCTCCCTTAATGTCAACTCAAACCGCTCCCACTTTAAGCTTACCGGCAATCAAGTGCTGCGCGCAATGATAGTTGACAGATGACGGCATTCTTACTCATGAGTCCCCAAAACATTTACCAAAGGGGAAGAACCTATTTTTCTTCACAGCTTATCGGGGAATATGGAAAGCGTCGTAAGACCCCGCAGTGGGGTCCAAGGCGAAGCACCAACCGCAAATGAATTTGGTGCATTTTAGCCACACAAATTCCACAAAATACTTCTGGTCAAGTTTTGATGGAACGATCACTGCCCCCTCTAAAGTCCTACTAAAAGTTGCCCCCTTGAGAAAAAGTAATATGTTTTGAGCGTAGTCCTCAATAAACGTAGATGCCCCTGCAGTGGCGGTTTTAGGCCCGGGCCGGGGGGCACAGGTCCCCAGTTTTGCTCCAGAACCCCTTTCCCCCAGTTTCGTGGCCACCCATGATTTTTGCAAACATAAAACAAATATCTGATTTCTTTGCGTTTCCAAATTGTAGAAAAGTGGGCAAATTTGGGGCTTCCATTGAACGTCCAAAAACCAAGTGTTTCAGCTTCAAGGGGCTTTGCGCCCTTGACCTCCTGACCAGGAGCTCTGCTCCTGGGCCCCGCTGGGAGCTCTGCCCCCAGGCCCCCGTTATAGGTGCGCTACTGCGCTCGCCATGAAGCCATGCCCCCTACAGATGTTGCGGGCTAGAACCGCCACTGTGCCTCTGGCTCGCACACGTGCTCGGAGCAACATGCAGGTGCTACGAATAGGCGTATCTCTTCGAGCTATAGTTTTTAACATTTTCGCCCATGAAGTCACGATTTCACGGCGCTGTATTAATAATATTAATAATAATTATCATTTGCAGTCGTTCGCTAGTTGGCAGTAATTATCGTTCGCGTTACTAAGCGGTCTATAATTTACCAGAATGGTTGATTGTTTTTGTCACACCATAAATCGCGGTTTATGGTCACGAAAAGAAATTCAATACTTTTGCACTAATACCTCGGCCCTCATTTTTTTAGTCTGTGCCGTAAATCTGTGACGAATGTTTAATTTTGTTACATATATGCAATACAATGTCGTTTTGGGAATCACACGCTTTTCTTGCCAAATGGCATCTCGAAGCGCACAAGTATGACAGACGGACATGCATACAATCAGACGGACGGACCGCACTACAATAACATCTGCCGCAATAGGTTGAAGCGATGCCAGATAAAAGTAATGGAAAACTACATTGTGTCTCAAAAAACATCCTCGACATTTTCGACTGTAACGTGAAAAGCAATTACCAGATTTTGATAATTTTTGGTACGAATATTTTCTGACACAACTTGCCATGAAACGACCATTTAGTTTCCCACCTCACCCAACGTTTGTTTCTGCACTACCTGGGAAAAACATAACCAACGAAATATGACTTTATATCCAATGCGATATAATTGCTTAATTAACATAAAATGCGTAAAAACACATTTCGTTCACATTTTTGACACTGTGGCTGACATTTCATTTAGTTGTCCATTTTTTAACTGCCTGCAGTAAAATTGCTTGCAGTGTTGGTCCACTATGCGAACACAGGCAAGAAGACGCTTTCTCCATTCATTGACAGCAGTATCGATAATGTTCTGCTCCAGACAAATCCATGCTGTACCAGTCGCTTCTTGACTTCACAAACATTCTTAAACTTTATTTGTTAAACACACTGCTGCATGATGGTCAAACCTTGTAATAGACCGGTTCTTGGGGCCCACAGATTAGGATAAATAAAATTTATCGACGTTTTTTCATTCATTTTAACACGTATTATGCTTCGTCTGATTTCCCCGGGTAATGCAAAAGCAGACGTTGGGTGATATAGAAACTAAAACACTTATCTAGTAGCCAGTGGTGTCAGAAATATTTCTGCCAAAAATTATTAAAATATGCTAATTTTTCTTTAAGTTACGATCGATAATGTCAGGGATGTTTTTTAGGTTTTCTGTTTATTTCAACACTTATTTCGCTTAATCTGATTTCCCTAGGTGATGCAAAGGCATACATTATATAAGATAAGAAACGAAACGGTCATTTGATGGCAAGTTGTGTCAGAAATATTTGTACCAAAAATTATCAAAATCTGATAATTAATTTTTAAGTTATAGTCAAAAATGTCGGGGATGTTTTTTGAGACACAGTGTATTAGCACAACGATAGTCTATCATGTTACTGATTTTTTTCTCTTTGTTTTACCTTTTCACAAAAATAGACAACATTACAAATATTTGAGTTGTAAACAGCAGTAGCACGATCAATGAAGTCAGAATAATAATAATAATAATAATAATAATAATAATACGACAATTTGTATGGCGCAGTAAAATATTTTAAGATAAAAACAAGAGCACCTAACAAAACATGCACAAGGTAAACAATAGGCCTAAAGTCAATGTCTAAAATGCTAAAACGCTACTCCAACTCATGTTCGGAAGCTGCTTCAAGACGCGCTATTATGCTTCGTGCATAGTACCACTATAGGCACGCTATCACTCGTTAGACCGACGTGTCTTCTTTTCTGTATAGGATTACATGTCAATACCGTATCCAATGCACTAGTAGAGGTGTCTCGTTACGCGTGCCTTAGTATTTTAGTCTGGTAAGATTTTAAATAGTATATTATTGAGCATCGCCAGATTTCTCTGCGATAGCCAACAATTTTTTAGTGAATTACGGCAATCTGTCGTCGTAATTCAACCAGACGCTATTAAGATTATTACATTGTCCGCATCATGCATGCACGTGCAGCGCGAACACGGCTGCGGAGATTGAGAACGAGATGTGGCAATAATTAACCATCTGTGACGTCATCTTATTTATTTATAAATACCAAGATTGTATCCGCTCCAGACAGTTGGCTCACGTGCGCAAGAACTTATCCATAGTACTGGCCAACTGGTACTCAGCGAAATCAGCAATCCAGGTAACGCTAGTGGCTCATCTCTTGTTGCGACTATCTCGTCAACTTTCGACATAAAATAGCTGCATTTTGTGCTGTATACTGACAACTTTTGATCAGCATTTTGTAACAAGAAGCCCAGTTGTCCGTAAAGAAGGCCGACCGTACGCGGGTGTCGGAAAACCAGCAAATGTAAATGCTATGTTTTTTACTCGCTTAACGTCAAAACTTTCCGTTAAAATTGCTGCTAAACCGCTGCAGATGGATCCGACAAACACGTTTATAAATTTGTTATTTGCAACTGTGTAATGTGTATATACGATATTGACGGCAAACAAGAGCATTTCAGTTAATTACAACGTCATGACGCTATGAGTAATTTGTTAAAAAATGTAATATGTAATGAAATCAGTTGTGTTGCTAAAAAGCTAAACAAGATTTGTGATACGCCGAGGCTTGTGAGCAAGCCACATGCACCCTCCCTAAATTTGGCATTGCAGTCCAGTCCCAAAGTCTGTTCGAGACTGTGGCTTCGTACACTAAGACCACCCTGCATACAGTGACGACTGGCGCGTAGTGACTTATCTGTTTTGAAAATTGAAATCTCATCATAATGGAAAGAACGTTATCCACAACAGTAAATGACTCCAGGCTGTTTGCGTTGACTGTTCACCAATAGGCTGTGTTCTTAAGTAGGCTAGGCCTACAAGTACTCAAGTACATGAAAGTACATACTCATCGCCGAACTACAAATCCGTCACGAAATGACATCTGTGTGAAGTAGCTCATATCTGTTGATTTGCTGCAATTCATATATTTCATAGAAAAAATAAAACGCGTGTTTGAAATACAGAGCGTGCGCTGCTGCCAGGAAAGATGACAGAAGAAAGCTATTCCAGCAAGTCGCACCTGTCCGTTGCCATGACAACAACCAGAGAAGAAGCAATGGCGCCGTTGTCGTCGTCGCGTGGGGTCGACTTCATATTCGAGTGCGCAGTCGTTTGTATTGGGGTCGGGGGAGCTGCGGCCAATGCGCTCATCCTATACGCCATGGTGGCGTCGAAGCACCACACGAAGCAGTTGCTGATCTTCAACCAGAACGTATTCGACTTCTGTGGCTGCATATTCCTCGTGATAGTCTACGCGCTGAAGATCAGCCACATCTACGTGACGGGAACGTTTGGCTACTGGCTCTGCATGATGCTACTCAGCGAAAATCTTCTCTGGGTCTCACTCAACGGCTCTGCGGTCAACCTGCTGACCGTTACCATCGAGCGATATTTGAAAGTCGTTCACCCAGCTCTCAGTAGGAAATTGCTGCGCAAGTCGGTGATATATTCGGCAATGGCAGGCGCTTGGATCGGTTCTATTATATCCGTTGTATTTCATGTACTTATATTTCACTTCAGACATATCTCTGTTCACACCAGAACAGAATAGCCTACATTTTACACACACAATAAAAACAGAATAAAATAAGGTTTTAAATACAGTAGTAAAATAGCTTTGTACAGCGTACGTCAGATATGCGTGGATCGGTTCCATTATCTACAACATGATTATAGTGTTTTCGACGAGCAAAGTGGAAGACGGAGTGTGCTACGGGTACGTCAACTGGGACAGCGAAATAGCTCCGCTCATCTACGGCGTATGGTACTTCTTCTCGTTCTTCGGCATCGAGGTGTTCGGCCTGGTCTTCTGCTACTGGCGCATCTTGGTTGTCATCCGCCGTCAAAATAAGGTGATGGCTGCCCACAGCGGATCTCAAGGTCATGGTCAAGGTCATGGTCATGGGCCGAGTGCCACCGATACGCGCTCGCACCACATTCAGATGAACGTGATTAAAACGATGATTCTGGTCTGCTCGTTCTAACGGCGCACGTGACTAGGCACGCGTATGCATCAGTCTGCTCGTTCTACGTCGTTTCCTACATCCCGGACAACGTCTACTTTCTGCTGGTCAACCTCGGCTTCCCGCTGCCGCTGTCCGGCACCGGCTACTGTATCACCACCTTCTGCGCGTTCCTCTACATCTGCACCAATCCGTTCATATATGCGGCCAAGTTTGACCCGGTCAGGCGCGTGCTGGCGGCGATGATCGTCTGCAAGAAAGCCTTCGTGGATCCGGAAGAAACCCAGGACACCCATCCCGGTACGAGCACTCGCACGGCCATAACGGTTTCGCATGCCCAACAACAAGGTCGAGCAACCTGACCAGAGCGCAGAAGCATCGACGAATGTTTGCCGTGTCCTGTAGCTAACAGCTTACGTGTTACTGTGTTAGATAATGCAGACTTATTGACTTTTATTGTCGTCACAAACTGAGAAGTGCATCACACGTGGTTGAATTTGTGTAGACCCTTACGTACGTATACACGTGGAGTGAACGCTGCACGCCTAGTTTTTGACATCTAAACCGTGGCTCAAAGTGTGTTGCTGGCAATCCACAATCTGTTTTTGCGCACATTGTAACGTAGATTTAAATCAATTGAAGTTTATGGCAGTTGTTGTTTTAGCTTGTCTCTTCAAGCAGTAAAAATGTAGTTATAATTTAGTAAGTAGGTAGTTGATGCAAATAACTGATTGAAGTGATCATAATTATTACTGCAGATGTAATCCAGAATACGCGTAAAAACGACTGTATACGATGCGATAAAAATGCACTGAAAAACTGACACCTTAGCTGCTAGTTTTATCTAGCACTTAAGCTAAAAAGAAATGATTTTTATGAGAGAAAGGAAAGCGGACTGGAAGTATTGTTGCATATGTTTGTTTCACTTTTATATTACTTTTTTGTATTTACGCTGTCCATTTCTGCCTACATTGTACTTTGTGTACGATTTTTATATGCAACTAAATATGGGTACTTTTTCAAAACACGTTATTACTTTTTGCACGCTGTACACTGCTTATACCCACGTGGCAGAACCGATGCTGTCGCGCGTTGTGTGAGCTTTGCTTAAATTACTTAGGGAAGTTAATACACGCATGGGTCCATCCAAACTAAATCTGAAGAAGCGGAACATCATCATCTATGGAATTCTGGTCGCCTTGTGGCGGACCCAGACCGCGCAGTGGCAAAGCGTAGAGCAGTCGGTCGAGCCAGTCGTCTGCCGTGTACTAAGACGCAGGTATTGACGAAGTACCGCGGTGTCGGAGCTGACGTCATCGACGTCGAGGTCCGCCTGACTGTCCAGCATCATCAGCACGATCAGGCGCTTCTTGCGTTTCACGACCACGTTGTGATGATAGGCCATAAAAACTCCGTCATACAGAAAGAACTGCAACAAAAACAGTTTTTATGCATTATAATTACAATTTACAAAGCTTTGTAATGCCGTATCGTTAGAGGCCCTAACTGTCCCACACTACACTATACGCGGTGTTTCAATAAAAAGCACCCTAATTAGCCTACAGCGGTCTGTCTAAGTGAGATTAAAGCAAAGTGCGTTTACGATTTACCTGCATCAGGTGGCAGGTAACAATCAAATATACGAGACAAAAAGACAATGTGTGATCCCATATGTCAGGTGACGCTCCGTTGATGAACAGAATGATCGTGCTTCGTAACTGTGGTATCGCTCTGCGTCACTTGGTGCACGGTGATTGATGCGTCAGTCATTATTACGCGCGATAGCATGCAATGCTTCGCGCGTCTTAGCTATCATCTAGATGTCCGTTCGTCAGTCCGTCTCTGTTTTTGTCCGTCTCTCCGTCCGTCCATCACACCCGTGAGCCCTATCAAAATGATGCACGCTAAGAGCACGAAATCTTAACTGAATGTTGCCAAAGAACTTTAGCTTTTGTAACCAAATTTCGTGCCCTTGGGTGAAAAGGTTTCCCTCGGACAGGGCGTGAAAGAGGGGTACCCTTTAAACGTTTTTATTTTACCGCTATAATGGCTCCTTTAGCGTAAACGGTTACAGATAGCATAGACTTACTGCCTATCTCAACTAGCACTGGTGACGAGCTTTTCGTGGATATCAACATCGGTGACCTTAAACGACATTGAACCCCCAAAATACGAAGTTTTAGTAATTTTTTGCAAACTTTGGCTGCAGCGCACATTTCAAAAGCGAACTGCGACGAAATGGATAGAGGCAGACCAAAACGGCCTAAAAATAAAATTTTAAACGCAAATTTCAGCAGTCCAAGTTCCGACCCTCGGGATTCAAGAAAGCCGGCGCACGCGGCGTATCCCGATAAAAGTGGTTATTTTGCCGCAATTGGCTCACCTAGCATAGTCTAGACATTCTGCCTATCATAGCATACACCGGTGACTAGCAAAAGGGCATCAACGTCGATGACCTTAAATGAACTTAAACACCAAAGTAAAGGGTTTTAGGGTTCTTTTTGCGATTTTTGGGTGCGGTGCACATTTCAAAAGTAAACTGCGGCGAAATTGCTAGAGATAGACCAAGACAACCTGCATACGAGATTTTTAGCGTCAAAGGTAGATTTTAGCAGTCTAATCCCAAAAACCATATGTTTGAAAAAGTCCCTTAAAAGTCGTTTTTACCGCTGTTGGTTCGTCTAGCGTAAAAATAGTAGCGGACAGACGGGGACTTGCTGCATACAAGCACTAGTGACTAGCTTTTCGAGGTACCTACGTTGACAAGCTTAAACAACCTCGAAATACGGAAAGCGAGTTTTAGTGATTTTTGGCGATTTGTGGCTGCGACGCTCATTTTCACAGTAAGTTAAGCCGAAATTACTTGAGATACACGAAGACAATTTGCACATAAAATCTGCAGCATAAAACATAAAATTTAATTGTCCGAGTTTCGACTTTATGGGTTCAAAGAGTCCTCCGTACGAAGATGTCATAATGTGGGTACCTTTTCAAAACGCATTGCTATTTTATTGCACGTTGTGCACTAATTCTCGAAGCAGTAGCATCAATGCTGTTGTCCGTCACGTAAACCTTGCTCAGATTACTTATTATAATAAACAGATAAAACATAATAAAGTGCAGAAACAAATGGTTATGGGAGGGCTAAAAAATTAAAAGCATGGACGCTTGTAGATATACCCAAGACAAGAAGGCAGTTTTCTTGTAGGCAAAAAGAAATTGGGTAGTGATACTCGTAGCCTACATACAAGGAGATACAAGCAGTGGAACTAACATTTAAACTAGTACATTTTTTGCAAATAATGGTTTGTTTGAAGACCACGTCCAATCTTCAACGTGTGCTGTAGATGCTTAAAATGTTATGCATTTCTGTAAGATTTGCAAAAGCATTTTGCAACATTCGTATTTTACGTATAACCGCGCGTCGTTACAAATACAGTCCTCCCCCTCCGAAAAAAACGGAACGGTAAAAATTTGTTTGCTCTGTGTGTCAACGCAAACCCACACAAGCAAACACTCATACAGATGCTAGCCATATACTATCAATAATAAGCCGTTCGGCTGTGCTGCCTGTGGTCTTGGTCGTAACTAATCGCCCAGCTGCAGATGGTGCGTTCAGATTGGACGCATCTCAAGTCACCCACCGATTGACAGCAGCCATTGTCCGACGCTTGTCGACGCCTATAGACGAGACACACATTATTGTTATCGTTACCGTTACCGTTCCACGGCCCGGCGGTGGCCTGTGTGAAGCTTTAGCCATAATTCTTTCGGCGTCACGATCTTGTCGTCGCAGCCGAGACGCGACAATGCAGCAACGTTCCACTCATCTTTGATGAAAATTCCTGACTGGCGACTGGTGAACGCGGTCTGTGAATGGCCTGTCTGATTGCATTAAGGACACCAAACACACCAAGCAACAGCAAACACCTGCTGAAACGAACGAACCAACATCAGCCGATGACTGATACGCGGTCGGACTAATATAACTCGGTGTATGTATAGAGGTTCTATTCACACGGATCAACACGAACGAATAAGTCCCAGTATGAATGAGTTTTAGTGTTATAATAGGCCTAGCGGTATTTTACTGGTCGTATTTACTCGTACGAGCTTCGATGGTCCAACCGGAGTGTGCGGTCACTTGTACGAGCACAAACCCAAAATACGTAATTCGCCCCAAATCGCTTGCCATGATTATAACGGCTTGTGCGATAGCAACAAACTGTTGTATAAGCGATGTGCCAAGTCAATGGGAAGGCCGAAATTTCGACCCCCCACAGCTCCCACATTTTTCAAC
>Ga0056128_1004243_pt1 | contig 17876 bp, 14 predicted proteins | sample WorMetLIZISLAND2_FD_71113 | JGI IMG/M metagenome (GOLD analysis project Ga0056128, IMG submission 71113) | Marine gutless worms symbiont microbial communities from Max Planck institute for Marine Microbiology, Germany - Olavius geniculatus... ... | reverse complement strand
TGCCACCTTCCTATGTCTTCTTATGGCAATTCTGTAATGAATTCAAGTGAGGCTCAACTCAAGACACGTTTCGAGAATTTCTATTAGCAAACACATCAGACTACTCTCAATACAAATATATGAAAAAAAACTGATCAAAGTCAGATCTCCGCAACATCTCTGTTTGCTCAGCGCTTGAACAACAACCCTTCAAAGCTAGCGCCTCGCAAGACTCGCTCCCCCAGGCCTACGCAGGCCGGCTAGGCAGCAGGCTAGCTAATGTCACGTAACGTATAGCAATTAACTACAGACAGTGAAATGGCAAATATATAACAGTACAAGTTAGAAATCAAACAAAAGCGTCCATATTGCAACAGTTCACACTTTTAGCACGATGAGAAGCTGGGGAAGGAGGTCCGTCACAATATGACACTGTTGAATGTTGTGTTCAGTGCAATGCGGGATCAGTACATGAGGACTGGCGAAGGGTTTCTCTGTGTTTTTGCTGTCAACAATTCCAAGTCTTTTGATGATATCAATCAGTACCGCGAACAGGTCTTGTCTGCTACGTTTTTCAACGGGCTTGGGTTTGTTTAATTATTGTCCATTTTCCATGTTTTTTGTCCAGATGTTGGAGCAAGGCATTTTTAGTTGTTTAGGAACTTAGTAACTGGTTACATTGTTTAAAATTTCTGGTTTAGTGTGCTAGTGAAAAAATGTGTATCAGAGATATTGGCAACAATGTGATGGCTTTAGTTCCACTCAAAATTTACATCTTTCACTCATTCATAATGAAAAGTGTCACTACTGCAGAATTGTTTTACAAGCCACATGATGCTTATTGCTTGCTATTGTGTCTGTGCATTTTTTGCTGCAGATAAAGCGAGTGAAAGATGCTGATGAAGTCCCCATGGTTTGTAAGTATCAGTTTTGTGTGTGTCGGTAGTTTGTTGTTGTTACATATATCTTAGTTACTATACCACACAAATTCACAGTGCACACAAACACAAACATGCCTTTTTCACAGCCATTTTCCCCAGTAAATCTAGATACCTTGCCAGTTTCCCCTCACCCTGATTTTCGGTTTCTGTTGCTCCCTCTTTTGAGCTATCACATGGAACAGGTCAAAATTCATTATATCAAGGTGAAACCATCTGCATAATAACAACCCTTGTAGCATTGACAACTTCGGTTACAGTGGTATCAGCCAGCTGTTTCTTACATTGTGGATTGTGTGGAGTTTATCAATACTTCAGACTGTTCAGAAGTTGTTGGTGAAATGTATTCAGTTGCAAAAATATGCCTTAAGCAAACTATGCCTGATTCAGGCAGTATTAATATTTTAAATAAACAAAAGTACTAAAATTTGGATGCATTTGCTGTGCCTGTGTTTTGCCTTCTTATGTTGTGGAGTATGTGCCGACTGCTGACTAAGTGCATAATGAATGACACTTTTTGTTACAGTTTAACATATGATGTTATTGTACTTAGTGCATACACAGTGTTTTACGCATTAAGTTCTTATCAGTAATAGTGTATGTTTGCAGTGGTTGGCAACAAAGTGGATTTACCATCTCGTATGGTGGAGACGAGACAAGGTCGTGTGAAGGCAGAATCTTACGGGATTCCTTACATCGAGACTTCGGCAAAGACTCGCCAGGGTGTTGATGATGCATTCTATACCCTCGTCAGAGAAATTAGGAAATATGTACGTATGCTTTTTGTTTATCATTGTGTAATAGGTTTCAACATGGTCTGCAGTGTATTATGCCAGTATAGACCATGTTGAATGTTGAAACATACTTATTTCACGGCCGTGATCGACAGCGTGTTCTGCCTGGATGCACGTGTGACATACAATTGGGAGATGCTATCAGTCGTAACGCTCGAGTGCAGTGAGATTATGACACTTCGGACACTGTAATGAGAGACAGGAGGACTAAGTAGATAATGAAATGAGTAAAACACACAACAAAGAGTGAACATACATACGATTCTATGTGCTAGTTATAATGATTATTATTACGATTATTATTACTATATTTTTTTGTGCAGTTTAGTTGCTGAATGAAATTTTGTGAACAAGTTTTTTTTACAAAATACTGTGATATGTACTTAATGGCAGGCTGATTTCCGAATAAAGTTTACTATAGCTCTTAATAGGATACCCATTTTGGAACGTCACTTGTCATATAAGATCATACAGTGTTACCTTATCTCAGTCCAGCATCTGGTGTACAGTCTGCAATAGATCTCAGTGTATGTGACCCATCTCTATACTTAGATTTTTTTTGGAAAACCCATCCGGATCTCTGTGGAAACGATCATTTTCCTATAGAGATTACATGTGACAGCTTCTCTATGTCAAACAAACAGCAGATGGAAGCTTTCTAAAGCGGATTGGAATGCTTTCTCCAACAAAGCCAATTCTCAGCTCATATTGAATCCATTCTTGATACTGACAACCCTATCGGTACATTCACAAACATGCTTATAGACATAGCTAATGATACCATCCCTAAAAGCAAACTTAGAATTGTAAAAAAACAACACAGTCTGGTACAATGATGAGTGCAAAAACACGAGAAAGGAATGCAAAAAGGCACTCAACTTCATCAAAAGACAACCCACTCGCTCTAATCTAGAGCATTACAGAATTATACGAGCCAAGACAAGGAGTATAATGAAATCTACTAAATGTCAATCTTGGCAATCTTCGTATCAAAAATCAGCAGTAGAGCTCATCTAAAAGGGTCTGGTCTATGATCTGTAAAATATCTGATAAACACTCTGCTCAGAAAATCAACCATCTCCATGTTAATGGAGCTGAAGTTACAGATGTGTCAGACAGTCAACATCCTGGGTGAGACTTTCTCTGACAACTTTTCCTCGGATCATTGTTAAGCGGATTGGAATGCTTTCTCCATAATCGACACCGACACTGTGAACAAATGCTGTAAAATTGGTTACTGTATGATTTCTGCTTTCTTATGTGTGCATATATTGTGGCTAAACCGTACATACCGATGTACGGTTTAGCCAAAACACACAAGAAAGTAGAAATCGTACAGTCACCAAATTTGCAGCATTTGGTCATGTTGTCTGTGACACTGTGTACAAATTTTTGTGGCAAATGGACCATGTTTGACAAAGTTATAATAAAAAACTAAAAATACTGATGTTTCCAAGTTTGCGGACCCGAGCATGGCTGCCGTCAGTCCTTATTTTAAGAGGTCTGTGGCATGTAGTCAGACTTCCGACATAAGATGTCTGGCTGTTTGTGTGTTTTGTTACAGAAAGACAAGAAGGGCAAGAATCCTAGTAAAAAGAAAAGAAAGAAATGTACCATATTGTAAATGACATGATCCATTTTCTTATCACTGTGAAGTATTTTAACTAGTAATTGTGACATATGTAGTTTTTAATTTTCATTAATAATCGTAGTTTGGCAGTGACACAATTGGGACTTGTAGTGCTGATGTGCACTGTACACTGATAGTTGATTGCATATTTTTATATGCTGAACTGGATGCTTCGCCGCTGTCCAGTAGTTTTTAAGTAAGTGTCACACTTTGACTGCTACATTGCATATACAGCTGCTTTATGCTGTTTTGTACGCTTCTGACTTTTATCCATGAAACCAATCTGTACAGAATATAATGATAATGCTCGCGGGGAAATAATACTGCAAACAGTAGAAGATTGTATTATAATGAGCTTACTGATTATGTGAAAATGCAGTGTGAGCTACATGACCGATTGTCAGCGAGTGTGGAGCAGGTGTGTTGAGCTGCTCTGCAGTGTATAAGTTTGCAGTTCCAAATCATGGTTTGATGTAGTGATCAGTATGTTAACTCTTGTCATTTTGCATCGGTAAAGCCACGTGCAGAGTGACGTAACTGAACTGAACTGACGTGGTTTAGTTTTTGACGAATTGACCAATGGACAAGCAGTAATGCATTACATTAGGCACCATCTAACGGCATTGGTGTCCTACGTGACTACACTGACGTATGCGCCAACCATTGACCAATGGGCTCACTGCTTGCTTATTAGTCAAAAACTAAACTGTGTCATACTGTCAGTTCAGTTCAGTTATGTTGCTCTGTATGTGCTTTAACGCAATTCAGACTGTATACTGTGAACATGCGGTTGCTGACCGTATGTCAAAAGCACTGCTGTGAACTTTCAGAATGTTGCGTTGATTTGTTTTATCCTCAATGCAGCTTGTGCATTCATTTGAGCTAACTGATGGTGATTACAACTAAAGCTTTCTTTCATCAAGCAGTGTCTCAGGAACTGCAGCAGATATGAAAGTTAAACTTAGCACGTCGCACATTGCAATGGGAAGTTGATGTTCATCCCATTTTGTTGGCTAGGATTGTTTGAAGGAAACTGACAATTGATATCATAATTTGCTATCTGCATAGTTGCTCAAAATGTACAAGAAATCTGAGCTAATGCTCATGTTATGCGCAAGAGCCTATAGCAGTTCCTGTTCGCGGGTAATCTTGGTCTATCTCCATCCATTTCGTCGCAGTTCACTCTTTTTGCAACCAAAAATCACCAAAAAATCACTAAAAACCTGCTTTTAGGGTTCAAGGTTATTCAAGGTCATCGATGTTAACATTTTTAAGAAGCTCGTCACCAGTGCTTGTTATGATAAGCAGCATGTCTGTGCATATCTGCAATTATTTTCACGTTAGACAAACCAACAGCGAATAAATAACCACTTTTTACAGGGATACCCCTCTTTGACACCCGCATGCGCAGACCTTCTTGAACCTAGTGAGTCCGCACATAGACTGCTAAAATCTATATTCAATGCTGAAAATTTCATACGCAGGTTGTTTTGGTTCATCTCCAGCCATTTTGGCGCAATTCACTCTTGAAATGTGTGTCGCAGCTTGAAATCGCGAAAAATTCACTATAACCCCTATTTTCAGGGTTCAAGATCATTCAAGGTCATCGATGTTGACATTCCTAAGAAGCTTGTCTCCAGTGCTTGTTATGGTAAGCAGCATGTCTGTGATTATCTGCAACCATTTTCACGTTAGACAAGCCAATAGCAGTAGAATAACACCATTCTAAGGGGTATGCCTCTGTTTCACCCCCTCGTTCGCAGGGACCCCCTTTACCCAGTGGTATGAAATTTCGTCAAAAAATACTAGAGACAGGCTATCATATGGTGGAAACCTGAAGTCTGTATCTCACAGGGTCTCCAAGCAGTACTGGGTCGTGACAGACGGACGTACGGACAGAATTACCATAGCTAATATGCACTATAGCTATGCTAGCTAGCTCTTGCGCGTAAAAACTGATCGCATCACTCAGTTTTGGAATTGTGCAAAAAAAATCATTGCACAGTTATGTTGGGCTCGTGCGTAAATTCCTCAGCAGTGTGAGTCAAATGTACTTATATGGTTGCACTGAGGATCTCGCAGATGTAGGAGCCTTACCTGTGCATACATAGTGTTAAGGCATAGTGTGTGGTCTGGTGCAGAACTAGGCCTGCTGCATCAGCATTTACGGCTACAAGGCTGTTCCGTTTGTACCTGTCGACTAAGTGCAGTGGCATCGTCGCAGGGAGGGAGGGGGGCAGTTGCCCACCCTAAACTTTTGGTTGTCTGAAAATTGTCAGGTAGTCTTCATGTCAGAAAAATTGTTGTCCAAAATTGCAATAAAAAATTCCATGCTGAACCTTCTCCCCGCATTTTGGCTAAATTAAGGGGTGAAATCGAAATTCTAAGGACCCACGATATCTTCTGTTAGAAATTTGCAACTGTCTCTGGGAACTTCCTGTCCTGCCTACTTTTTTAGTCCGTGACGCTGCTGATTTTGCGTAACGCTGCTTGTCGGCTAGCCTGCACTTAGCAGTGTGACATCGGCTGTGCTGCTGTCCTGGTCTGTGCTTTTGCATACATTTGTTGTTACACCCCAAGCTCACTCAAAGCACGAGGCATTTTCATTTTGTACCAGGTTGACTTTCTTGGGCCTGTGTGTTTAACTTGACATATACGATGCACTGACATAAACACTGACTTTGAATGATACACTGAACTCGTATAGAGCATTTTGAGATTAATTAATTTGTTTCCTTGTTTTCTTTTACCAGATTTGTATGGTTTTAAGTTTTGTTTGGAAAATGGAACCACAGTCTATACCTTATGATTCTTCGTGGTTATGCAATGCCATTATAAACTGTTCTAGCATTTTTCCCTGTAATGTATTCTATTTAAGGATAATGAGTAAATAGCAACTTTACTAGTTTTATGCCTGTATATTTGCTGTGTAAGATGCTTGCTGCTTGTACTGCTTTACGTCGTGTCTCTTTAAAAACTGATTTCCGAAACTGTTTTACTGATCAGTGATATTTTATATGGAGTGTTCCAGAAAAAACCTAATGCACATATTTTAAATCATTAATGCTTGGAAAAACCGTAACCTTTGTCAAACATTTCCTGCTAAAGTTTCGATTTTATGATGAATAGTTTAATATTTATGTGTAAAACTTCGTGCATTTTTCTGGAATACCCTGTATGATAATTTGATAGATTATGCAAACAGCTTTTCTTCAACGGGCTATTTTTGCTGCTGTTAGTCCAGATTAGGCCAGTCCCTAAAGTGAACTTTGTAACAGTATTTTTACAGGTCATATCATATTTTCTAAACTAAATACAAAGAATATTTGGTCATATGCTCTTGCTGTCCCCTAGCCACACCCACAAAGTACTATGGAAGAACCGATTTACCTGCTGTAGATTAATCTGTACGCATGTACGAGAACTAGTGATGGGTATCAGCTGCCTACTTAGTAGTTCAGTAAGTAAGTAAATATATCCTTAACATAGTTGCAGAATCACAAAAGATAAACCCGCACGTGTATGCACTGCGGATATTTAAAAAAAAGACTGATTAACATTAAAAGAGCATTTGAAAACCTATAAACACAGGTGGGCAGTTGCGTGGACAGCCATATAACATTAATAAGTTAATGCTATTTGGTTATACATTCACAAAGTTACGGACTGTCACGCACTATACCCGTGATATACCCACACCCACCCACACAAGTCTGGTTTCGTCTTAATACCCGGCTGGCAGCTAACCGTGACCAACGTACCAGGGTAGGCGTGTTTAGTAGGCCTGCTTGACTTATTTCTCGGCTGACTTTCACATAACCGACTGATGACAGTGAGTGAGCACGAGTCCATTCACCATTCTAGGTGCAACAGGTCACAGACGGCTGGAAAATTGGTCTGAAAAACCGAGCTTTTTAGATTTTTAAAGTCTACTTTTAGGTTCTTTTTGTTTGTTGTGAAATTCTACGTATTGCTATAATTTATGGAAAAGAACGTGGTCGTAATTTTGTGCACGGTGTTCATTGGACACTAAACCAAAATAAACTCAAAATAAAAACCTTTAAAAACCTAACATCTAATTTTAACTTCTACTGCAAAAACATTAAATATTTTAGTGGAAGTTATGGTATAGAATTATGCACATTTCTGCCAAGGCACTTTCAGCACCAAGGGGGCTTGCCCCCTGACCAGAGGCTGATGGACCCCGCTGGAAACTAAGGCCCCAGGCCTCCCTTATAGGCTCGCACCATCGCGATGGCCATGCGTCTGTCCTCTTTTTTCCAGCTTCCAGATCCGCCAGTCCTCGAGGTTCTGAGCATCATCTCGCACTGAGATTTTTAAAACGTTGTCCTGGACGTTAGAAGAGTTAACTCAATTGATGATGTAACTCGGGTCACAGCGCGGCTGAACGTTCGCCAAAAGGCGATGCCACAGGCAGGTGCCCGCCACAACTTCTAATAACCGGTAACGTTTTACTGCATATTGAATAATTGCCAAAATCGTAATTAACAAACCCTAATCTTGAACTTAACCCTAATCACTTTATACGGCTTGCTCGATATCAATTTTCGCTGACTTCCAGAAATTTTGCTCTGTGCTTGCTTGTTCGCAAACCCGCCCACAAGTCGGTTGAAGTCACCCTGAAGTCACCTGAGTGACTGAGTGGATATTTACCGGTATTTTTAGAACGGCAGGCAGCCCGCGTGGCCGCCCGCCGTGAGTCACGCGTACGCCTAGGCAGGCTAATGCACCAGAGACGTGCGGAGCCTTAATTTGTAACTCCGCGTTCTTCTGATTTTCATTCAAGCGCAATATTCGGAAAAAAGTAACCCCCTAGACAATCATGGCAACATAACTTAAGTGTGACAGCTGAACGAACCCAGATAAGATTTTGCACTCCTGATCCTCATTGAATCGCTGAATAACTGCGTATACTTCTGTCACAAAAAACATTACTTAATATATAATCGATTTATCAGTATCGAACACAGTGCAACAAGCCTCCGTTTTCGATATGGTGTTACTTACTGCAGTCGCTTGACCAAAAGTGACGTTTTGCTTACGCAGTTAATCTAAAGTAAACAATAATTCGTAAACAATAACAATAAATGTTTTCGCGGAAGATCGCATTCGTTAAGTTTTGAGGCAAAAGAAACGGTATTATCGCGGAATTTTCCAACAAGCCGTGATACTGACTGAACTAAACGAAAAAAACTGCTGCGGCAGGATGGCGTCTGCGAAAAATGCGTGACCCGCGGATCCCGGTCCGCAGTGCACACGTCTCTGTAGCCGACGCAGCGGGCTAACACGCCCCGCCCCCTGGCTGTCAGTCAGTGGCTCAGTCTTTATCTGCCTGCTCGACGCTTTTCGCTGCCGTGCTGTTGATTCTGCGCTCATTTCCGGTCCGTCGTTTCGTGTAAATAAGAAGGGAGCGGCCGCACGAAATGTCGAGTGTTGCGGACTAGCGGTTATTTGAGGTCGACGACGTCACGTCACGTAGAGTTGAGGGTTGACGACCGATGTAGTAGCCTACCTGTAAAATGCGAACTTGATTGGTTCATGACGTCATCGCCCATTCGTAGTGGATCCTCGTAGCTGGTAGTAAACCAACTGGTGGTGGTGATGACCGGGTAGGGCGATCGTCGACGCTGCTATGGTTGATGACTGGACGTCGTGTACTGGCCAGTGGCTGTGCAACCAGCTGTCTGACGGCGACAAGTCGTCCGATCTACTCTTGCTGGACTGTCGCTCCGCCGACGAGTACACCAGCTCTCACGTGGCCGGCTCGCTGCTAATCGTCGTGCCGACCATGATGCTGCGACGACTGCGTAACGGCAACGTCAGCGTGTCGGCCGCGATTTCACCCAACTCGTCGTCCCGCGCCGTGTTCTCTGATCGCTGCAGGACCTCGCACGTAGTGCTGTATGACACCAGTGGAGACTCGCTGGGGTCTGGCGCTGATAGCGTCATTCAAGTACTGATGAATGGACTTCAGAAGGACGGCTGTCGTGTCAGCTACTTGCTAGGTAACATATTACGCGGATACTTAGATACCACACTGCTGGAGTGGGTAAGGAGTACACAGTACAAACTTATACCACTCCAGGCAGTGTGTTGTCGTTACTTGAACCACGCTCAGGTTGCATAGACTACCGTCGTTGGCTGAAAGTTGCAGGAACGGTATCAGTTCAGGCTGTGTGTGGTTTAAATTACGTGACGTAACTTGGTTTCACTAAGAAAGCCTACCCATGTAGTCAGCGTATTCTGGCTGTTAAAATAGCCAGCTAGAATTTTAGCACATGTCATCAGTTCTCGTAATCATTATAATTATCATCATTGAAGAGGTGTAATATGCTATAAATCAGTGATGTAATCCCGGGATCTCAAATTCCGCGATCTCAGTCGTTTTCAACCATCCCGAATCACATACCAAAATAACAACCAATTCATAAACCTAATCCAGAAAATGGGATCATGGGATTACATATTTTTAATCCCTGATCCCAACTTTGGGAATTCAGTCCTAGGATTGCTGTCACCAGTCTAAGTGAAACTTTATCTTAGGATCACATCATTGAAGTCCTATGTGAGAGACGAAACAGTAAGCCAAGATGGAGAGAGTGATGTTACAGAGGTAATGTCAGACGGATTGGAAGCTGTTTCCTCAGATTGGCATCAAGGACAGTAAATGCCTGCCTGTCAACTGACTGCAGCAGCAGAAAACGTTGATACATTTAAATGATCTGTTGAGACTGTTGGTCATGCATGGCCTGTCTGGTGGCGAGTAAACCATCTTGGTATGTAACCAGCCGCCCTAGTAAACTTAGCCTGGCCAACCCGCTGTGTGTATAGGTGCAATGTGTACTACCAGGGAAGGCTAGGAGCGTAAGCAGGCACACCGGTGGATGCATCAGTTGTGGTCTCGTTGTGTAAGCTGGTGTATGACCAGGGCTCGAAGTGGGACGGCATGGACTGGTATGGCACACCGGCACTTCTTTTTTGAGAAAAGTCATACCGGTGTGATTTGCAGGCTATTTTATGACATTTAGGCAACTGGTCGCTGATGTTTGCATCGATCAGTGGCTAAAATTGCACTAGCTTGAAAGGACGAAGGGAGGGAAGGCAAAGCTACCATACCGGCACTTATTTTCCCCACTTCGAGCTTTGTGTATGACTACACGGACTTTGTTGTTTAGAACTTTGAAAGGAATTTACGTTTACGTTTTACCTACGTTGGTGAATGGTGTTGTTTCCGCAGCAAGCCGGTCTAGTGAATGAATGTAGGCCATTCCGGCCTAGTTTCTGTGGTGTTAGAACAACGAAAGAAGGTGAGTGGTAAACAGACATTGACTGATGACAGACTGAGACCTGTGGAGTGAATGGGCTGTGAACACTGAACAGCTGGGCGTGGCCTAGTAGCATGGCAGGTAGCGTGGACAGGTGTAGCATCACCTGGCAGTTCTCAGAGGCACAGCTCGGTGGCCAAGCGTCAAAGTGCTAGGGAGAACACTGAGGCACTGCGTTCCCCCGCCTTCCATTTTCAGTTTCTGTAGGTTTTCCATTTGAATTTAAAGGTTAACCTGCATTAATTGCATCCTGAAATCAGTCTGGTCTGAATGATCCATCATAAATTCATGTATGGCCTCTAGTATAATAATGGGACAGCATTAAGTCACGCCACACCCCAGTTACATGTATGTGTGCTCTGAGTGTGATTAAATCTGCAACCTCGTAAGTCATCAGTTGAGAAAACGCATACACTGAGGAAAATAGTGACACCAGATGTCAGCTTTTAAGGCTAAAATGCACCAAATTCAATCGCTCTATAACCCACCGGGGAAGTTTACAGAGCTTCTGCAGACCATGTACTTGTACAGTATTTGAGGGCCTACTTGTAGAGAGAGGGAAAGGGGGAGGGAGGAGAAATCGAGTATTGAGCTGTCTGGCTGGGGTTGAGGCGGGGCGTCTTCACCTGTGTCGGGTAGCAGGTAGTACTGTGTGATCCATATGGCAGGTGAAGCTCCATAGCTCTGAGATGGGTTTTCCATGAATAGCTATACCGTTTAAGCCTTAAACCTTTATATACGGGGTAAAGTAGGAAGTGCGTGCAGGTCGCCCCCACGGTGTTAGAAGTGAGTCCTAGAACTGATTGACTGACATAGGCATGTCACTCAACTAGCGGCGGGCCAGCCTTACTATCGAGTATCAACCAACCAGTTACTGACCCGACTCGTTCCTTCTACCGAGAATTGTGTTGCTATAGGTTACCAGGTATAAGGACATTCGTCTCTGTTAATGATACAAACACCTGTTACACTACTGCTGCCGGTATACTGAGTCGGATGCGGTGTATGCCATGCAGGGCTGGTTATTTACTTACTTTCACGCTGTTGAGCTCCAGAATGCCGTTTTCTGTGTTGGTGCAGATATTTCTTAAAAGTTATGGGAGTACATGCGGAGTGGTCAGCTGCAGGTTCCGCAGATCAGCATGTCAACCTACGGACACCGTGTTTCTGGAATGACGTGCCAGTCCATCTAGTTGGAACTCGAAACGCTTTTCCTAACATTCTTAAATGCAGCACGCGCTATTTAGCTATTTTTAGACGCCGCCTAAAACGTTTCTACTTTTCGAGTGTGTTTGAGGTAACTTATTACAACAAGTAACGCGCTGCATATGATAGATTACTCACTATCTTACTGAAGTGATGGTGTATTCACAGTATTTTGTGCTGTTGCTGTCAGATGGATTTGCGTCGTTTCGTCGCCAGTTTTCTCACCTGTGCGTTGAGCGACAGTCCACTACTGCTGCTGCTGCTGTTACTGCTGCTGACGCTGATGATGATGTAAATGATGGTTCTGATGACGGCCATGATGGCGCCACTGTGCCGGCAGCCCGTCCCCAGCTGCTGCGTATCTCCGACCACCATCACGCGCCATCCGTTGACATCTTCGGTCTGTCGAATCTGCGTCTATCGTCGTCGGCGCCGTCGTCGACGGCTCAGTTTTTGCATGACAATGACCACAACTCGTCGTGCCATGCAGTTCAATCGCCGGTGCACAGTGGCCGTCAGTCTATGAGTCCTCGGCGCCCAACGGAGGGCTGCTGCGACGTCTCCACTGCCACGTCCTTACCCTTCCCGGTCCAGGTCAGACACTTCTCCTACCAGGCAGCGTAAGATATTTTGTGTGCAGGGTGGACCAAAAACAACTGGACTGTTTCTGAGCGTTGATAACTTGGCGACGGTTCGTGATAGAAAGGCATGTGATAGGTCCGAAGTTTTGGAATTTTGTGTAGAAAAAGTGTAGAGGTTACAGGTCAGAGCAGCTGAATATTCTTTAGCAGCCTAATTTGTATAGGCCTAAATCTTCACCACTTCTGAAATTGTGCTGAATTTGACAGTAACGCATTTAACTCAGTCTTAATCACTACAAACCTTATTGTGTGGGGTCGTAGTGAATATTCAACATGCACCTGGTGTGTGAGCAGCATTTGAAAACAAACATTGACAGTATACTAGCACTACTCTAGCGCTTCGGAGACATTTATTTATTTATTTGTCTTCAATAGCAGGCTCGAGGCCCATGCACACAACACACAAACACAGAGACTAAAAAAAGACTAAAACAAACTACATCGCCAACATTTAAAAACTGGAGATTTAAAAAACAAGTCCGAAGATAAAATAGCATTGACAAGTGAATTTTCACTAATCTGCAATGATCGCCATAGTGAGAAAGTTAATTTACACATATTTTCCAGTAATGATGAAACACTTGTTAAAAACAAAAAGAAGCACTACACCATTTGTAATCTGTGCACTTTTTCTTATATGTTTTCCTTTTTATTTAATTTGACACAGGTGCTGAGCAACCTGTACCTAGGTGACGCGGCGACGGCGCGTGACTTGGACTGTCTGCGGCGTCACAACATCCAGTACATCGTGAACGTGACGGCTGACGTGGACAACACGTTTGAAGACGACTCGACGCTGACTTACATGCGTATTGCCATCACTGATCACTGGTCCGAGACGCCGACCACCTTCTTCACTACTGCCATCAACTTCATCGGTACGTCTGTCTGTTGCTTTCTTAACAAGAAGCCCAGCTGTCGCTAGGGATGACATGCTACAGCCTATACAGTTCTTCTTGCAGTACTGACCTTCAAGGTCATCCAAGGTCGATGATTTTCATGTCATTTGAAAGCCAATATACCACTTACTATTAGTGATCAATAGCAACCTAGGCCCTATCTCGCACCGTTTAGCCATAATACATCCATTACATACAGAGAGACGGACACACGACAACCGGTGCCGTAGACGCCTACGGCATAGCTGTAGCGCGTCAATAAAATGGTATAGCTCTTCATGGTAAACCCGTCATAGAGCTGCGGAGCGTCACCTGCCGTATGGGGTCGCATAATGTTACCTGTCACTCGACTTAGATGAACGCTCCCCTTCTTGAGCCCTGGCTGCCAGACAGACCGGTACGCGATTTACCTACTCCAGAGGGCTGGAAGGCTGAGTTGACCTTGGTGTTGGTTATATACGTAGATGGTTTAACTGTCCGCAGACAGTCAGCCATCCAGGTAGTAACCGTTTGATAGCGACCCGATGGGGAGTTGAACCCATGACCTCGTGATCGCAAGTCCAACGTTTTATCGTTACGCTATTAAGCCACTAGTGAAATGGTGTAGCAGTGTAAACTGGCGTCTGCCTGAGGTCTAAAGGCGTGTACAGAGCGACGTAACTGAACGGAACTGAACTGACATGGTTTAGTTTTTGACGAACTGACTAATGGGCAAGCCGTAATGCATTACAGTGGGCACCGTCGAACGACGTTGGTGACTACGCGCACGTACGCGTCAACCAATGACCAACGAACTCGTCCTGCTTGCCCTTTGGTCAGTTTATCAAAAACTAAACCGTTCCAGTTCAGTTCAGTTCAGTTACGTCGTCGCTCTGTATACGCGCCTTAAGGAAATGTAGATCAGTGTCGTCCAATGGGTCTTTACTTTTTTCTTTACGATGACGTGTACGTGTGTGTGAATGTATAGAGGAGGGTCGACGGAAGAACGTGGGCGTGTTGGTGCACTGTCTGGCTGGCATCAGTCGCTCAGTGACCGTGACCGTCGCCTATCTCATGTTCTGCATGTCGCTGTCCCTGGAAGACGCGTACGAGTTCTTGCGCCGGGTCCGCCCCAACATCTCACCCAACTTCAACTTCATGGGTCAGCTGGCCGACTTCGACCAGACCCTCAGCTACGCGCGCCAGCACTGCAGTTGTTTATCGGACGCGGCGCCGCTGTTGAAGCTGTGTGAGAACTGCAGGCGTCAGGTCAAGACCTATTTCTCGTCCCCCTGTGCTGCTGCTGCTGCTGTCTCTGCCGCTACGGTAGCAACCTGTGATGATGTGGGTACGACGTCAACCACGCTGTCCTCGTCTTCTAACTCTCCGTTTTCAGTCTCGTCTCTGACGTCGTCGACGTCCACTCATTCCCTGCCGTCCCCTGCTCCCGCCAAGTAGCACGCGTTACGGTTCAGCTCGTTAAATAGTGGTATAGCTCTTCATAGAAAGCCCATCTCAGAGCTACGGAGCGTCACCTGCCACATGGAATCACACAGTGTTGCCTGCCACCCGAGACAGGTGAACGTGCTTCGCCATAACTTTAGCCAGGCAGGCTGCTTGGTGCTCAATTTACCTGCCCCAGAGGGATGGAAGGCTGAGTTGGTGGTTGGTTATATACTGAATCGGTTTACCTGTCCGCAGACAGTCACCTATCCAAGTAGTAACAACTTGATAGCGGCCCGATTGGGAGTCGAACCAACGATCCCTTGATCGTAAGTTCGACGTCCTAGTTGTTACATCACCAAGCCACACGTCTCGCCGTAGCGTCTGGTTCAATTCATTCGCATGTGATACCGACTGGGTGTGATTCATAAATATTATCAATCTGGTTTTTGTCGTCGCTCGCTTTCGCCAAGTAGCACGCCCGGATTTCATTATGCCGACTTCCCCTCCCCTCGTGAGTGACATTTCCGCGGGGGAAGTCTAGAGCTTGTCACGGGGAAGTCGAGGACGTAGACTATGAAACGGGGATGTAACAGCGAAGTTTCGGGCTTTTAAACCGTCACAATATTGATGATATGGAAAAAGCCTGTGACTGACTAGTCAGTGAGAAACCCGTTTTTTCGCTCTAATGGAATTTAGGAACGAGCACGATGACACGACAAACGGACATTGGCACGTCGCGGAATTGTCACGGAGAGAAATTGCGATGTAGTGGACTTCCATTGTCTTCCCCATGTCTTGCCACGAGGATGTCACGGGGGGGGGAAGTCGACGTAATGGAATTTGGGCTGTAGCATGTGCAACGCACCCGCGGCAAATGTTCCATAAAGGTAAGGGGGCGAAGGTTTGTACCTCTACGAGGGGGGGGGAAGCCAGTTTAATTTAGCACGTTTTGGGGGACTTTGTCTGTAGCAGATCTCAGTCTTCGTCCCTGACCCTAGTGGGAGTCCCCTTTCAGACGTTCACTGATCATGTTTCCCATGCATGCCCTGAACGCACCTGCTACTTGCATATTCATGATGAGGCAGTGCTGGCTGTCCACTGGTAACAGGCGACTGAGCCAGTACTGAGTAGAGAGTGTTTTATAGGTCCCGTTTGACACATTGTTATAGGTCATTTCTAAGACGAGCAACTCGCAAGAAACTGTGGCAATATGGCATTTAATGTTCGTCGTTCACGTTTATTATGCGGCCGTCTTAATAGGCCGTAGTATGGTTCTTGCCCGTCCGCCCGTCCGTCTTTCTGTTTTGTACAAGCCACAACTTTGAAGCAAAAAGGATACAAAAACCAAAATACTGGCGTGAACGTTCTCTAGATCAGGAATAACAGGTATGCCAGTTGTCATTTCAAAAGGACAAAGGGTCAGGGTTGAGGTTAGGGTTTAGGGTGCGCAGCTGTAAGTGGACGGCCGCATGATTTGTTGTCACTGAACCGACGTATTTTTCTAGCTAACAGCGTGTTGTAGGTATTTGTTGCATATCAATCAAGGCTGCTGTGTTTAGCACGATACTGCATGTAGATAGATATTAAATGGGGCTGCAACCGATTTAAGAATTTGTAATCGATCAACTTCCACAAGTTAATTATTTCAGTTAATTTCTGTTGTCAAAAAGTTTGCACGAAAACTGCAGAATTCAGCTACTAGCTGTGGTTATGTTTTGCAGACAGAAGCAAAATCTAAAACAGTAAAAAATGCAGACTATTGAACTAACACTATTGTAGAAAAAATCTGTATGACATATCCTACGTGACGTAAAAGTAGATTAAGAACGTTGTCCATCAGTCATTTTAGGCTGTTAAAAAGTCCAAAATTTTAACAAATTTTATTTGATTAAAAGAATTTAATCTGTTACTTTTTAACGATTAATCGATTAATTAATCGTTAATTTCTGCAGCCCTAATATTAAACTTATCATCATCACTATAGATAGAGTCTGACTGAGCTAAAAGCAAACTCTGTATAGACTTTGTACAGTCTGTACATGCTTGGCAGACGTTACATTCTGTTAATATGCGTATCAAACATTTGTATTGTATTTTTTCCATCGTTTTAAATCAGTTTGTTTCTAGCCAGCGTGTGGACTGTAGACCCTGGACCATGGCAGGGATATATGCATGTTATACGTACGTTTTACGATTTTATGTTAGTTTTTATTAATTCATTTGTTTGTTTCGATTCATTTGTGGTTGATAATCGTGAATGTGCTATGTGCAATTAATTGTTACCCAACAGCGACCCATTGAATAGTATTTATGTGAATTAGAGTAAAATACTGCAGCATAACGGACTGCAGACAGTTTTGTTTCAGTAAAAAAATACTGCATCCATATTTTGAAGGGTCCAACTATACTCCAGTGAATATTGCGGGCATGGGTGACAGTAGGAATCTGATGTTGGGGAGGGCAACGAGGGGGCAAGGCCAGGGCACGGGGGACAATAAATTTTTAGTGTGGGCCAAATGTCGACTTTTATTCAGTTGTTATATGCATCGAAAAGATGTAGCGGGGCCCAGGGGCAGAGCCGCTGGTCAGGGGTCAGGTAGGCAACCCCCCTGAAGCTGAAACACTTTTAGCTTTTTGGACGTGCAATGGAAGCCACAAATTTGCCTGCTTTTTAATATTTGGAAAAGCAAAAAATCACGGATGTCTGTGTTGTCTTGCAAAAATGACGTTTAATAAGTCACCACCTTGGCATGTGTATGGTTACCAGAGAGCAGTTTATCACCATCAAAATTTTTCCTGGAAGGGCGGAGTCAGCCAAGGGCACGGGAGCAGCGGCATGGGGGCAGCTCACCCTGCTCCCCTCTTTGGCGCCGCTTAGGATTACGGGGCCGAAGGTTTTTAGGGACGTTTGGCAACTGAAAGCACTTGATTTTTACGCGCGAAAGCAGAATGCTTCGCGCATCTTTGCCATCGTCTGGGCGTCCGTCCGTCTGTCTGTCCGTCCGTCCGTCACACTCG
>Ga0056128_1004240_pt1 | contig 17878 bp, 7 predicted proteins | sample WorMetLIZISLAND2_FD_71113 | JGI IMG/M metagenome (GOLD analysis project Ga0056128, IMG submission 71113) | Marine gutless worms symbiont microbial communities from Max Planck institute for Marine Microbiology, Germany - Olavius geniculatus... ... | reverse complement strand
GTCGAGACATGCTCTGCGCGGCCTATCAGCTGACCTCGAAGCAAAAACTCCGACGATAACAATGACGGGGGTCGCGTCGCGGCGTCGGTTCTGCCCGAACGTGTCCCGTGGCCGTTCGCTGCCCGGAGACCGCGTCAACAAAACCAGCAGCTAGTGCAAACCGCGTATCAATTATTGACGCCACTCAAAGAATAATAGACTTAATGCATAACAATAGTGACAACGCACGACAATAAAACAGCTGCTGGCTGGCTTTTTACTGGCGCTTTTATTTACTGCGAGCGTTGGCACGGAGCTTTTTTATTTTGTTATTTTTGCTATTTGTGTCATTATTGTTATTTTCTTATTACACTTTTATTGTTCAGTTCTACACAAACTGTGCAGTTTTAAATAAAATTGTAGTTTAACAGTTCGTGAAATGGATATCAAATTGTAAGCCTACGCAATAGGCCTATTAACAGAAGAAAACGTATTATTTTCACTATCCTGTTAGCATTTAAAAAAACATCTGCAGTTGTTGCAACAAACGTTGTGCAATTTAATCAAAATTCTCAAAATTAAAATTCGCTTTGATTGATAATTATAGCCTAATAGGCTACTATTAATTTTGCTTTTAATACAGAAAGATCAGTAGCTGTACGACTAGCACTTCATTCACAGGACGCTTACCAGATTGCAGAATGTTTTAATTGCATAAGCCTATATGATTTCGTTGCTACTTTATTAGATAAAAAATTATAACATTAAACCAAAACAAAAAGTTTAGCTGTCGCTAGGATAGCCGACCGTACTGGTCGTCAGTGACTTTCAAGGTCATCCAAGGTCGATGATTTTATATCGATCATCTGAAAGAACGTACCGGTAGACTATGCGATTTTCTATTAGTGACCCTATATATGTCACCGTTTTTGATATACGGCCTGTATATCGTTGTTCATCTTGCTTTAATATAAATTTTATCAAACTGTATGCGTCATTGATTGAGCAAGTGCAATCTAAGCCACGCAAGCAAAATCGTAACATTTGGGGGCTTGTTCGGGATTGGCTGTTAACATTTGGGATAGGCTGTTATTATCTGCGATTGACCGTTAACATTTAGAACTCTTTACCATTATTTGTCGTATAGTCGTAGTGTTAACGTTTAGTTTCATTCGCTTGTTTATTATGTCGTCGTTTAGTTGCGGAGTTAACCTTTTCGTGTTCACTTAGCCTAGTCATGTATTATCGTGTATGTATCTCGTGCCACGGTAACTTAGGCTATAAGTAAGAACCCTGCAGTGCTGCTACTGTTTTCCAGCACGTACGTGGCAAGCGGGTTCAAAGGCAGCCGCCCGACTACCGCCTTCCGTCCGTCGTTGTCTTCTGTCTTCCGTCCGCCATCCTCCGGCTTCCACCTCGCATCACCGACTAGCTGCAGGACAGTCGCATGTTATGCTTTTGTTTGCTGCTGCGCTTTTATGTTTTAGTTCCATTCCTTAGACAATAGCCATTCACTGTAGGCCTATATCGTTGTTCATCTTGCTTTAATGAAAATTTTATCAGACTGTATGCGTTACTGAGCAAGTGCAATCTAAGCCACACAAGCAAAAACGTAACACAAAAATGTTTGGGCAACATTAAAATTTTGAGCACTTATAAGGACCTATCTCCTCTGCCAGAAATTTTCAGTGAAACTACCAAGTATGACAAATGTTGCCCGACCTGTTGTAGTGCTGTCGAGAATTTTTTTGCACCCTGTTATTTCTTAATGCTAATTTGGCATAGACTTTTTATTATAGGTTGAAGTTAACAAGACTTTGTAGCACATCTTACACACGTCGATCTAAAAAAAACAGAAAATTACACCAATAATAAGTAAGAAAACATTATCGCGATATATCGAAATTCGAAAATCTTGATATTCGATACCGAAACACTAATTTGAGCATCACTAATTAGTATAATCGTGGTGCCCATCTATGCTTTTATAGACTCTATGGAGTGCGGGCGGTGGCTCAGGAGTTGTTTATGTTGTTTTTCGATGTAAATAGTGGCGAAATACTGGATTAATAGGTGTTCGTTCGCTAAAGTTATGAGTTTGATGGACCAGCAGTCCATAATAACTCAGGTTGCGCGAGAAGATTGCGAATGTGAACAGAGCAAGTCTGCAAACACCACGGAGAGAGGTTGGCCGTTGTGCTCTTGAGTGCCGCCTTTGCGTAGAATGTCAGTCACAGAGTTCTGCTGCAAAGTAGTTAATGGCATAGTGGCGTTATTGCAGCAACATATGTCTGTCTTTTCCTGTAGGTAAAGCGGAGGCTGAGGTCTGGGCAAAGTCAGCTGTCGTATTTTATGCTAATAGAATTAGGGGTTGATTTAGGGTTTGTTGTGATCTGGCAACTTTTATTGTGCCTTTTTGTGACATCGTATTGTGCTGGATTGTATCTTTTTGATATTTTATGCTTGACTGCTCGCTGCATGTGTGCTTTATCTGTTAGTTTCACTTATGCAATTAAGTAAGTTCTTTGCTTTGATAATGCTTGTTTTAGTCTTAAAAAGTAATTGATAGTTTGCATAATTATGTGTTGTTATTGATTTAGTTCCTGTTACTGTGTGCAGTCACTGTGACTCGGAAGCCGAAAAGTTCCCGCTTACTTGAAAGTCTGCTGTGCTGTTTTCGACCGGCCAGTGCCACTGTGGTGCATCAGACCCCGCCACCCCCACCCCCACACCTGTCATCATTACCAACGTCCCCAACTACTCTCACTACCAGTACCACTGCATCGGCCGGCTGCACAGAAGACAATGGATTCTCTGTGCCTTTAGAGGTGGTCGTAAGTTGTCTATTTACTTATCGTGATTTCTGATACATATTCTTTAGTTGCTTTCATTAACATGCCAGTAATGAATGATCAGATAGCACATGTGGAAATTCACAGCTCAGCATGTGTCTGGAATTAACTAATTGGTCTTATCATCTGCATGTTGAGGCATCGCTGTTTTCTACTTGCTATTTGTTATCAACATGTATAAACAGCTCATATGTCATTCGCATCATATGTCATCATATCATGTAACTTGCTTGTCCCCTTATTCGTAGCACAATGGTGCTGTAATATATAGCCGTAAGTTATACAGTAATAAAATATGAAATAAAAGCTACATGCAATGATTAGTCTTAATGTTGTGTGATGTCTGTTGTAGGTGGATGATTTGCCGTTCTTGCTGCAGCCATTGAAAGCTGATTTAGTCTGTGATAAGCCGAGGAAATGTGCCGTCATAGATCTTGACGAAACGCTTGTACACAGCTCCTTTGCTGTAAGTGCTTACACAGTTGTTTATCATGGGTGTTCTGTTGTACGTTAAATAAGTAGGAAACGAGCTGCTAATGAAGGAAATGGTATGATGCTGTCTTTTATGACAAGAAGCGCATTTTCGAACATTTTTCCATTATCACACTAGTTTTAGTAGAGTATGGCTCATGTATAAGACACTCATAATAACAGATGACATAGCACGTAGTTAGGCTGTACTGGTACATTAACTTTGTGAGTTAAAACCTATATGTAATAATTATAACTGAAATCTTGTTTTTTTGAGTGATAAAAAGTCTTTGTTTTCATTTATATTATGTAATATGTATGTATTTTATGTGCGTTTACAGCCAGTAGGCAATGCGGACTTTGTGATACCTGTAGAAATTGATGGCACCATTCACCAGGTGACAGCTTCTTTAAGTTCTTTATATCATTCATGCATAGTGTCAGGAATTTGTGGTTGAATACAAATGATGCTGTTAATCATTGAGGCATAGTATTACCATGCAGTGCCACAGGAAAACTGCAGCTGGTACTTTGTTCTTAACTTTTCACAAAATAACAATTGCTATTAAGTCCTAACTATGTAGGGAGTCTTTGTACCAAAATTTGTTGATATTGAATCAGTAATGCTGGGAGTTATTTTGAAAATGTATTAGGCATCCATTTTTTAGACACTGTGGAGCCAGTGGTGCCAAGTGATGTATTGCCGTGATTATTAGTGGGTGATTAGCTGCATGCCTATCTGCAGGTGTATGTACTGAAGCGACCTCACGTTGATGAATTCCTACAGAAGATGGGTGAACTGTTTGAGTGCATTCTTTTTACTGCAAGCCTAGGCAAGGTCTGACGATGCTGCTTGTTGCTTGCTGTAATGCTATAGACTTACCTACTCTGTAGAACTTGAACCAGAACTAACACTGATTGCTTGTGCTCTTTTGTACTCTTTTCATTACTGTAGGAAGGGCAGAAAGTTGAGAATAATGGTCAGTGGTAAAGAATTGGAGTCAGTCACACAGTTCTGCTACCTTGGAAGTATGGTGACTGAGGACTGCAGAAATGAATGTGAAATAAGATGACGCGTTGCATTGGCAAAGGAAGCTTTTAACAAGAAGAAAGATCTGAAAAAAAACGCATAGTCAAAGTATTCGTTCGGAGTATTGCACTGTATGAAAGTGAGATATGGACCCTGCAAAAGAGTGACATAAGAAGGATTGAAGCATTTGAAATGTGCATTTGGCAACATGTTAAAGATATCTTGGATGGAGCATAAAAAACGATGAAGTACTAAAAACAGTTGAAGCAAGAAGGGAACTCATGGACACACTGAGGAATAGACAGAAGAGGTGGTTGGGACATGTGCTACATCATGGTTCTTTGGTGAGAACAGTGTTGGAAGGTCGACTGCCAGGGAAGAAGGGAAGAGGGAGGCCAAAAGAAATGCTACTGAGTTGGCTACTGTAGACATGGGTTATTCACAACTCAAGGAGCTAGCACAATAGCGGACAAGATGGAGTTGATGGAGAATGTGAACCTGCAGTGTACCTTTGGCCTTTGGGAAATTCTTTCTTTGTTTCTCTGAGCAGTCTTAGTGTTCAATTTTGAGAGCAATTTTGACACACAAGAGATAATGAGACTGCATGTCCTATTGCTGTGTTTACGTCATATTGTTGATCTTGCTTGTTGTGGTTTGTTTTCATTAACGGACTGGTTGCTGGGAGTCATACTGGTCAGTTAGGTGACTGATTGTGTTTTGCAGAAGGCTAATGCGACGTATTGCAGCTACCAGTTATATGCGAATGTGCAATTGCAGCATATACACGGTGTTTCATAAAAAGTTTTAAATATTTTAACAAAAAATGGCAGTTGATTAAATATTCTTCGGTAGTCGTGACGTAACGCTGACGTCATAATATGTCACGGGTACAAGCTTGCTAGTCTCAACTAGTGCTGTCAGTTGCTACTCTGCTCCAATGGTGAAAAATCTGGTTTGTTGGTCACAATTTTTTGAAGTTTTACAGTTGCAGCCACAAAAAAAGTGCAAAGCGATTGCATTTTCGTGTTTGTGGGGATAGCTGGACTTTCACATGTTCGAGCAAGAGTGTGCACTAGCACACCAAGCTTGCAAAATGGTTGCATTTTTGGATCGTGAGACACCTGATTTCATGTCCCCATGTTGCTCAGTGCTGACATGATAAACATTTTTCATTAGTGAACCAGATTAAGGTCACCGTCGAAGCAGGGTAGCAACTGACAGTACCAGTTGAGATGAGGAAGCTTGTACTCACGATACATTATGACATCATCATTATGTTATGACAAGCAAAGAATATTTAATCTTGTTTAAATATTTTGAATTAGTATTTTGTCAGTTACAACTGGTAAAAATTTTGTGTAAATTGATCATCATTTGAGTGAATTATAAAAAAACAAAAAGGGTTTTTTATAAAACACCATGTATATGGCATTCACTGTCACATTTTGCAAAAATCTTTATAGTGCATATTTTTTGCATGTAATGTATGAGGCATATAAGCCAAAAATTGCCACAGACATGTGCATTTGTACTTGTATATGCCTTTTATTTTAATACATGTTTTCTTGGCAAATCTTTCATATTTTCATGTCTATTTCAAAACATTGTTCACGTGGCTATAGACTGCTGTGCATATGCAGCAGTGCGGTTGCTGTTGTTGCAGTATGCAGACCCAGTGGCTGATCTGCTGGATAAATGGGGTGTCTTCCAGGCACGCCTGTTCCGAGACTCTTGTGTCTTTCATCATGGAAGCTACGTCAAGGTCAGTCACTCACTGCAGTCTGTGTTTGGAGCTTGTGTTTCACAAGCACTTTAAAACATAAATTCTGTTTTCAGTCAGCATACTCTGCTCCCCTTAATTACCTACCCCAGCACCTCAGATTCATTTTTTTTATTTTGGTATTACATAACTTAATTTGCCTATCTACTTTTTCTTTGCTGTTGTTTTTTGTTCCATCAATCTTGTGTTGGTTTTTCTTTTTACATTTATTATATTAGTATATATAGATTATATATATATATATATATATATATATAGTATATATATTATATTAGTATATTTTAGGCATTTCTGCATCTTGTAGTTTTATTGGTATTCCTTGAATTCATCACAAAAATGAGGTATTTATTATTTCCGCAAAGGAGAGCATAGTGAACATTGGAGGAGGTTAAGAGATTGGCCGTTCTGCCCGTCGTTCCTTCTGTGTACATGATGACTCATAATAACAATGACGTCATTGCACCAACAGCACAAGCATCAACACAGGCTGTTACTTTTCCCTCCCTTCGCGAAGTGGCTCTTCTTTCTCCCTCCCCTTTCTTTGTTGTATCGTGTAGTTGTAGGTGTTGTTGTATTTGTAGGTGTAGTAGTAGTAACAGTAATGTTTAAATCACTATTTGGCAGAGATATGAAGTCTCACGAGTGCCTTCTAGTTATTGATTGTTTTGTTGTTGTTGATATGTTCAGGACTTAAGTCGTCTTGGTCGAGAACTCAACCAAGTGGTTATTATCGACAACTCTCCGATGTCATACATGTTTCATCCACAAAACGCTGTAAGCTTGCTTGTTTTTGTTTGGCACACCCGTTAATGCAGTGCCGTGAGATGGTTGATTCTGTTTAGCATAGCCATGGCATTAGCACAATTTCCTCATATCTTACATGTTTTCAGCCATCATATATGTTTCAGCCACAAAATGCTACGACTTGATTAGAATCGTGAAGGTCTTGCTGTGGTAGGTTATTATAGTTATAGTTTGTTGCAACACAATTCAGCTAAGAGCATCAGAGCTCTTAGGTTTACCATGGGGACATTGTAGTCATTGGGCACCCCATGGACACTTTAGGGAGCTGTCATTTTTGGCTGTTATGGCATCGAGGTCATTTACCGCCATTGGGCAATACCAAAGGCATTATGTTTTTTGTTGTTGTCTGTCTGTGCATACATTCATGTGTGAGTGCCTGTGTCTGTTTTTGTAATTATCTCCAGTATGCAATGACAAATGTTCTCCAAACTTTTGTCACTATTACATCTTGGGTTGAAGATGAACTGGTTAGGTTTTCGGGATAAAAGGTCAAAGTTCAAGGTCACCACGGAACAATGAAATGATCCATTTGTGTGCATAGGTGCCGGTGTTGTCGTGGTTCGATGACATGTCCGATTGCGAACTGCTCAATCTGATTCCTTTCTTTGAAGCTCTCGCCGACATCGACGACATCTACACGTTTCTAGGCACAGCTGACCAGTTGCATGATCAAGCCGTCACCACGTCTGATCCACCATCACCCCACATAGATTACCACTTGCCAAACCACATTGGTACTGTAACCAGTACTATAACTAGCCCACTGCCACCACCACCCAACACAACAGGCCAGTTGTCCGATCATGCTAGTAACCCGTCACCTTTAGCCAACGCGAATTACCAGTTGCCGAATCACACGCGTATGATTGCCAGCCTTTCGTCGCCCACCACAGGCGACCGTTTGCCAGATGACGTCAGTGCTACGACTGACCTAGCATCACCCGGCCCAGGTGACGACTTATCAAACCATGTCTGCACTATGGATAGCCAACTACCCCTCACCAGTGATGACTGCGGCCAAATAGAAGACACCAACGAAGCGTCGATGATGACCAGTGACGTCGTTGCTCAGGAGGAGTGACTGTTTTATGCCACCAATTGTCAACTCAATGACCACATGTTAGTGTCGTCTGTTTACTCCTGTGACATTGCTAGCTTTAGCTCATAATTCAGTGGAATAGCATTACTAAGGTTGTGATTTGTTTTACAGTAGGGTTTTCTCCAAGAAAAAGCTTTAAATGCAGACGTGTTTAATTCCCTAGCAGTAGATATGAAGCTCAGTGTCATGTATGTAGTTTATATCACACAGCTGCACCAAAATCAGCATAGGACAATTAGAGAAAGTCATTTTGGGATTTAAATACAGCAGCAGTGCATTTCTCTTCCACTGTTACGTCACGACTAGCAAAGAATATTTAATCAACAGTCATACTTTGTCAAAATATTTTGAGTTAAAATTTCTTTAGCTACAACTGGTGAAAATTTCGCGTAAATTGATCATCAGTTGATCGAATTATGAACGAAAGAAAAAGGGGCCCATTTTTTATGAAACACCATGTATTTATCTGCACTTAGTTTCAAGTGAGTCGCTAACACCGCATCGGTTTGATAAATTTGTATAACATGTACGTTACTGATACATTTAATCTATCTGTCCATTCAAAATCAGTCTGTCTGGCTGTGTGTCCGTAGCTGATGGTGCTAATCATAGATGCATTTAGTGAGTGCTGTGGTGATTGCCAGTTCCCACCACCGGTGTGCTAACGTCGTCCGTGATTCATCGCAGACTTGCAGCACGCGTATCTCGTCATCGTACCACGCTTCACAGATCTTACTCACTTACTTACTTACTCTCTTACTGATTTTTTGCACATGGTTGGCCGATAGAATGATAGAATCTTGCTGACTCGGATGTAAACACAGTCTCTCTGCTGGCAACTCTCTGTATGCTGCTTTCGGTCTGTCTCAGCCAGGGCTGTTAGCAGGCCAGAAGCAGATGAGGCCAAGGCCACAAGGTTGGGGCTGAGGCCTGATTTTTGTCCAGTACAAGGCCCTGGTCTCCCTGTGCTCATGTCTGTCTATGGTGAGTGTGAATGGATGAGGTCAAGTTTTGTTAAGACTTTAATTTTCTAAACTATCAGTAGTTATTGGTACTTAGTCCAGTGTGTCACTAAGACCGAACTTGACCTCTGTGTCATCTAAGGCCAAAGTTAAGCCCTATGGCTTAAGATGGCTTAAGAGCAAAGTTACTTGGGAAATTCCCAGCACACTGCTGTCAAGTTCAGCTTAATTTTTGTCTAGACTTTGGTGTAAAACCAAACTTTCATCTTAGGTTTTTCATCTCGGTTAAACTTGACCTTGTCTGTTGTGTCTGTCTGCTGATATCTATCTGTGTATCCATGTGTGAGAGGCTGCACTAAGTAGTGGTCATTTGTGATGGTGATCTGCATGTATTGCTTCGTTATCTGATCACTACTGTAAACTTTGTGCTCTACTTTTGTAACATATTCCTATTTTAATACTTACTGCTGTGCTAATAGTGTAAATATAAGTTTGTACTTAAGAACGCTGGGATCGTTTGTTTGTGTATTTATACACTGTGTCCAAGGAAATGTAGCCGGTAGTCGTGATGTATTTTCAGAAGTTTCATGTTCAGCACAAGCAGGCGTACAGCTGTTAGAGGCATGCATTTTTGTCATCTGTGAGTATTTCTTATTTAAAAGGCAAGAGGTAAAGTTCAGTACTTGCTATAGCACTTCTTACATGAGACGAACTCGTGGCCAGAAGCACTTTGACAATCTCTGAAGTGGCAGCTGATTGGCATGAGCTAATGATACCGCAGCGCACTATGCGTCCATCCATTGCCTGTGTTAGCGAACAATTGGACCTACGATTTACAGCTAGCAGACATACCACCGCCCCAATCAGCCACACTAGGCCTTCATCCTGTAGCCCAAAAGCTATTACTCATTGCCCATTCGACGGAGGGTAGGAGGCTGAGTTGGCCTGAGCCCACAGTAGGTTAGCAACTTGCTCAAGGTTTCTTGCAAATGACCGGCAGCAAGAATCGAACCGCAACCTGAAAGTTACGAGTCGACACCAACCGCTAGACACTCACCTACAAAAGACCGCTTGCACCTACTTAATTTGCTATCTACGTGCAGCGATGCAGTTAACTAGGGAAATGTTGTGACATTTATTGCATGTTTTCATCTGTTTATACCTGACAGCGCAGAATAGCTAATGTTCGAATTTTCACACAAATCTTTTGCAGTTTGGCTGAATTTTTGACAGTTTGGCCGTTTTTTTCTGGGACACAGTGTATATGTATGTAATGTATGTAGACATATACACAGGTGTGTTGGCCATCTGAGTTTTGTTGGCATAATGCTGTTAATGTGTGTTATTATTTTCTTGAACTTACCCTAACCAATATAATGCTGAAGTTTACCTACGACTGCCCGTCAGTGTTATTCCTGTACCTTGCTATGACTGGGTTAACGTGATGTCATAGTCTTTGTGGTTTTCATCAAAGTTGCTTTAGTGTTTAAAATAATCAGTAATATTTTGTGAAATTTTATTTAATATATGGCTTTCAATATAGCAGCAATTTTATCTTTATCATATCTTTGAGTTAGAATTGCATTACTCCATGAAATTTTTAAAAATGCCATTATTGGCTGCATCTTACTAAGCTTGTTTAGTCCACTCAACAACTGTCAGTTTGCAGGGAATTCTTTAGGAAAATGCTTTTTCTATATCATTTTATTTCATATATTAACAGAGAGTTATGCCAATCAAAGCTCGGGGGTGCGGTACTTAAAAGTCTATTGTGTATATACACTATGTTTATTTTTGTGGGTTTTTCACTGCATATTATTATGGTTCACTGGTGTAGAAATTATCTTGGGGCTTATTTACTTCAGCTGGTGCTCTGCAATTGATTTAATATGTTAAAAGTTTTCACTGCAGTGATGTGAATGCTGTTTTGTTTTGGCAGCTTTTAGAAGTTTGAATCGACTCTAAGATATGTTGGACACTGACTGCTAATCTGATTGAAAGTGTTGAGAACTGTTCATTTGTTTCAATGTTTGCAGTTTTTATTAACTTATTTTAACATTTTAGTGCAGCTAAAAACGGGTGTTTGTTTAACGTTCATGCAGACATTGCAGCGGTTTAATTGGCTATTGAAATGTGAGAAATAAGCTAGGTGGATTGAACATAAGAACAGTGTACTTTGAACAGCTTTTGAACATCAGATCAATTTTACAAGTTTGACGATGTCTAGCAGTGATAATAATGTTTGTTGATTAATGTTATTTGATCGCTGAACGTTTTACGGATTCATTGTCGGTTTTACCTTCAGTGACGATGATGTACCGGTAACTATATTTGCTGATGATAATTGCTGTGCCTCTATCTCTGCTGACTGACCCTGTATGATATGTTAGTATGTTACCAATTGGTGATTGAATTTCAACGGAACCATCAGCCATCATTACGCCGACGTTTTTACTGTGCCATAAGTGCCTTTGCCGTTGTTTGTTGTTTAATGACAATCTTGTTTTAGTGCTGGATCATTTCTGCGTTTTGTTGGTTGGTGTTGGGCATCAGCAACATTTGTGTGTGTGTGTTTGTGATGTTATTATTTTCGCCAAGTGAACGTAGTGAACGTAGTGAACATTGGAGGAGATTAAGAGATTTGTCGTTTTGTTTATTTGTGTGTGTGTTTGTTTGTGTAGACGATGACTAATAATAGCAATGACGTCATTGCACCAACAGCGCAAGCAGCAATGCCGGCTGTTACATTTCCCTCCCTCCTCTGCAGCGAAGTGGCTTTTCCTTACCTTCCCCTTTCCTTGTGTTTAAATCACTTCACTTGGCGGAGATACGCACTCTCATGATCGCTTTCTAGTATAATTATTTTGTCACTATATGCATGTTTTCCCTACTCTAACAGGGTGCTTTGTTCCACAGCTCACCGAGACTGTCACTCCAACTTGCATCTGAGCTGCTGTTTTGACATGCGGGTATCTAGAAAACCAGGTACCCGTCACGTATTGAAATAGGTACTGGAGTATTGCGTAAGATCGGTGCATGCTATGTCTAATGCAAATTTTGTCATTATTGACTATGTTGGTGATGTGATTGTATGGCAATGAGATTGGCTGGGTTACTTACCATTGCATTACTATAGATGTGTTTGTGTGCATTTTGCCTGCAAAGGCCGTCCCCGAAATGATCTTTACTGTGTCGGGCAGGATGTTAAACCCTACTCACTCACTCACTCACTCATTTACAATGAGTTATCGGTGATATTCTTCATTGTTACTGGTGCTTCAAATGTCACACTTGGTTCGCAGTAGGATGTTGAGAAGAAATTTGTCGAGTTTGAACTGTAACTTGATTTTGTAGTTTTTTAAACTTTGTGTTCCACAATACGAAATTCAGTTATTATTAGTAGTAGTATTATTGCATGCTGTATGGCTGGCATTAGCTGTCTACAGGGTGGGCCCAAAAAATGACTTAACTTGTTTTTGTAAGAACTTCGTCAAATCTTCACCTAATTTGATAAATTTTGGCACGCAGACAGCCAAGATGATAGAATTATGTATGATACACTCATTGTCCACTGCACCTAATTTATGTCAACACACTACCATGTAAAATGCAGATACTCCAAATTGTTACATTATGTGGTGATTATCAGCATCAGATTGCTCAGATTTTCATTATCAATTCGACAGAGGGTGTCACGTGATTTAATATTTTTGTGGTATTAAATATTTTATGCTAAAAAAGCAGCCAACAAAATAGCTGACTTATGAGCTCAAAACACATCCATGAATCCATGAATGAGTGCTATGATATTGATCAGCTGATCGTTAATGCCGCTATCAGCCATGGCATCACTGCTAAGCCGATGTGTACATTTTGGGCATAAATTTTAAAAATTTGGAAGCATGTTGTTACACACATTTATAATTCTGCTAAATAAGTCACATTTTAGTTTATAATGTGCTTAATTAAGTCATTAGAACTTTTACGGTGACAACAACTAAGCATCATGCAACAATTTGGAGCATCTGCATTTTACACGGTAGTGTGCTGACATAAATTAGGTAAGGACGTTGAGACATTGAGTGTACCTTGGCTACCTGTATGCCTAAAATTATTAAATTTGGTGGAGATTTGACAAAGTTCTCACAAAAACAAGTTCGCTCATTTTTAGCCTACCCTGTAGAATATCACGTTGTTGGTCTGAGTTATTCATTATGCTGTTGTTGGTTTTCTGTGCCAAAGTAACAACTTCACTTGCAGACAAACTTTTTTATGTGTGCGTGTGTCTGACATTACTTATGTGTTTTGTTACTTTTTGTAGCTTAGTGCTGCTGTGCCTGAGAGAATTAATTCATATTTAATTCTGAAGCAGTTTAGTATATTGCATAATTATGAACATGTATTAATGTCTGTTGCTGGCATGAAAAGTGTCTGATTTGAATATTTTAACTGCTTTGCCAAATGCCTGTAATCTTTCTTTGGCAGTATTGATAATACTGACATTATTGCACTACCATGCTACTTAGCACATGAACAGGATTGGAGAGGTTTTGAAACATTTTTTTACTGTTGCATCATACATATTTATTGACGTAAACGACTTCAATTACATCGCACTGTTGTGTCTAACTTGTGCTTGCATAATGTAAAAGTTTTTTGGTATTTGTTTTATAATTATGGCATTAAGTTTAGTATTAGGGCAAGATGAAGAGTTGTAGATGAATAAAATGCACGTTTCTCTGCTTATCTTTGCACTGTTAATTTTCCTATAGTATATGATGTGTCATTCGGTGCATATATAGCTGCCAGAGTGCTTCCATACAATGTGTAGTTAGCTAAGCCAACCATCAGTGTCAGTTTCAAGTGCACCATTGTAGATTTGTGCACTGCATACTTACCTGCATCAGATTCGCATGAATACGTTGAGATGACAATGTCCGGCTAATGTTTTGTACGTCTGCAAATTTCAGGCTGTGCGTACATTGTCTGGGCGCGAGTTAGTGGCATGTTTAAGTTGTCGTGCTTACCTTGTTTTCTGTTTTGGCTGTTTGGCCGAGTTCTGTGCTGATGTGTATTCATTGTGGTCATGTTGAATTGAACTATGACTCTGTGTAAGCTTATAACGGACTTAGTGAAGACGAAATTTCTCATGACGGTTTAGCAGCTAATGACGGCTGAACAAATGCAGTAGGCTTTCTCGTTGACATTCACCATTAACAGCAATGTATAGCATTGGTTCAGTTGTCATTCAATGTTCACTTTATTTAGTTTTCGTCATAATTAAGTTGAGCACGACTAAACAAATAGTGCAGGATTTATTACAGCCACATTATCGCATTGCTGTTAATAGCCAATGTCTTCCTTCTGTCATGTTGTCTTGTAAAGCCCAAATTCCATTACGCTGACTTTGTTCTTTGTGACAAAGTCTGGAACAAGTTCGAGACAAAGTTGCGGACTTGTCGCGGACACAAGTCATGAAAGTTGCGACACAAATCACGTCGCCGACTTTCATGATTTGTGTCCGCCACTTTGTCGCGAACTTGTCCTGGACTTTGTCGCCGACTTTCACCGTGCATTGTAACGGGCTAAATTCCATAAGAGCGACACAAACAGGTTTGTCGCGGACTTGTCACCGACTTTGTCGTAAACATCTCAACATATGGAGATGGTTTGTGTCCGTGACTTTCGTGATTTGTGTCCACGACTTTCCTCGTGGGGAAGTTTTGCTGAAAGTCGACATAATGGAATTTGGGCTTAATGCTACAAGCAGAACTGAAACTTTGTATTCAAGACGTTTCATGGTTCATCAGTAATACGTTTTTCAACCAATGCTGCTGATTTCGTCATCAGCAACTGTTAACTGCTACGAATCACTAAAGCTGATGACAGACGCGACAGTTTTCAAACTGTTAACGATTGAAATCTGTCTCGTCTGACAGCATTTCCGTTAACAGAAACCGGCGACTGCCAGCCCTCGATAGTAGCTGTACACATTACGTATTGCATCAAATATTGCATCAGTGTATGTCTGCTGAAACGGCAACATGTAGGCGAACACGAAGTGTTGATTTTATTATGAGGCCGTGTATATTGGCATTGTTTCTGTACACAGCTGCTGCTGGTTTTTTTAGACGTTGTGTATACGTCAACAACAGTTGTCCAGCTGTCTGTAACACTACTAACGATTGCTTCAACTAACCACAAAGTACTGGGGTTAGCCATGTCCAGTGGCGTCGTGGTAGGGGGGGTGGCCGGGAGATGCCCCCACTCTCACTGGATTTTGGGTTGTCAGAAAATTTTTGTCCACAATGAAAAATTTGGGGCCCAAAAGTCCCAATTACATGAAAATTCAAGGGCAAAAATTGAAAGCGAGCATCCATGATGTTTTCTGCTGGGAATTTGTCGGTCAAAAAAAATGCGACTTCCTGCCCCGCGTAATTTTTTAACCTGCAGCGCCGTTGGCTCGCTCCATTCATCAGAGTTTAGTTTTGTTAGTGCTGATTTGTTCGGTTTTCGGTCGTTTAATTTTAGTTGCACGTCGTTCCAGATTGTTGTTTTTACCGCATGACGCTGCATGCTCTGTTTCTCACACACGCGGAAGCCTTAATTCCAGTTCTCTGACATCAAACTGCTCGTTTGTTCATACTTTATGGGTCTTTTTGTAAATGTCATTATGTGTGGCATCATCGTCAGAACAGTATAGACACACACGACGTAGTTAAGCGTGAAACGCAGCGCTGCTGCGTAACTGGTGTTATTTAACTCATGGACTGTGCACGTAACAGCTAGCAAAAGTGTCAGCGCATCTTTCTGTTGTCATATTTTCAATCGCAGAAACAGAATTACGGTATCTTGTTTTTCTGTGCATTTTGGTGAGAAAAAGTAACGTGGACGTTTGACGTTAATCCCGACAACATCTGTGAAATTTCCCACCACCCACTTCTGGCCCCATGTCCTCCAATATACAGCATTATGAGATTGACGACTGTCTTGAGGATAACACGGAAGATCATTAGAACTGTTATTACAGTTTAATATGCACAATAATAACGGCGGGAAGTTCTTACAATTTTAGGTTTAGGTCGTTTCTGTGTTTTATTTTCCATATTAGGTTTTTCTGTAAAGGTTAAACTTTGTGTTTCATTGTTGTAAAGCTTAAAGTTACTGTTCCATTATTATGTATCTGTGCATTTGCCTGGAAAGGCGGTCCCCGAATTGACCTATACTGTGTCGGGTGGGACGTTAAACCCTACTCGATCACTCACTCACTCATTGTCACTTCTGCATTCGTTGCCCCTCCACGTTGTTTGTGTGTGTACACGCTGTTTTATACTGTTATAAGTTGGGCAAATAATATCGTATGATTACGATGATGATGATGATGCTGATGCATTGCTGAATGCCATCGATGGCATGACGTACCAAACACACACTACGCTGCTTAGCATAGGCGCCGGCGTCATTGGGGCATCGCTCCACGGAAGCCTTTGGTGACGTGAGGGGTTGCCCCCACGTACGGGCGTTCGATTTCCGAGTATTTTTGCAACGGTAGAATGAGCTGATTTACAGTGATTTTGCATCTCGACATCTGGCTCAACCTTAATGCAAGTGGCTTTTTTGTACAGTCAAACTGAAAACTGAAAAGTGCCGTGTGAAAATATGCCAGTCTGACCGCCGAACGATTCTTAGTAGACGTACAGGTACACATTAATACCTGAAACTGTCCACTTTTTGTCACTTGCAGAATTTCACATTTGTGGTTCTACTGGACTGGAAACGCTTATAGCAATCCCCAGACCCTGTGATCGGGTTTGGGAGTGGGAAGAAGGGAAGCAAGAGAAGGGTACAAAGGGAAGGAGAATGGGTGTAGGAAAGGGTGGGAAGGGGAAAGCGAGACACCCCTCCCCAGTGATTTCTCCTGATGTCGCCACCTATGCTACTTGTTATCCCAGTAGTTGAGCTGTAAAGGCATGGCGATGAATGGCATATTTTTTGCTGATGTGCCGTTAAAAATGTACCCACTGAATAGGTGCGTTCTGCTACTGACTGTTTGTGATTCATTTGCACTTTGAACTCGTCCCCTGCGGTGGTTGGCCGATTTTCACCGCGAAAATACGAAATGCTGTTGAGTATTGTAATAAAACTAATTAACGCTAGTGAACGTGTCATGTCGTTATCAGCCGCAGCCCGCACCATTATGTATCCTATACTCAGGTGTGTCTGTGACCATTTCTGGCGAACTACCCAATTATGTTAAACAAGAAATCTGAGCTAATGCTCATGAGTCGCGCGAGAGCCTATAGCAGTTTCTATTCGCAGGTAATCTTAGTCTATTTCCAGCCATTTCGGTACAATTCACTCTTGAAATGTTGTCGCAGACCGAAATCGCAAAAAAACTACTAAAACCCCCTATTTTGGGGGTTTAAGGTCATTCAGAGTCATCGATGTTGACATTCTTAAGAAGCTCGTCATCAGTGCTTGTTATGATAAGCAGCATGTCTTGTGCTGTCTGCAACCATTTTCATGTTAGACACACAAATAGCGGATTAATAACCACTTTTTAAAGAGGTACATGTATCTATTTGACACCCACGTGCGCAGGCCTTTTGGCACCTAGAGTGACCGGACTTGGACTGCTAAAATCTTTTCTTCAATACTGAAAATTTCACACACAAGTTCTCTTGGTCAGTCATCTTTTGATTCTGGTCATCTTTTGATTTTGGTTAGTCAACCGGCCATTTTGGCGCAATTCACTCTTGAAATGTGTGTTGCAGACCGAAATCGCGAAAATTCACTAAAACCCCCTATTTTGGGGGTTCAAGGTCATCGATGTTGACATTCCTAAGAAGCTCGTCATCAGTGCTTGTTATGATAAGCAGCATGTCTGTGCCTATCTGCAAC
>Ga0056128_1004236_pt1 | contig 17885 bp, 12 predicted proteins | sample WorMetLIZISLAND2_FD_71113 | JGI IMG/M metagenome (GOLD analysis project Ga0056128, IMG submission 71113) | Marine gutless worms symbiont microbial communities from Max Planck institute for Marine Microbiology, Germany - Olavius geniculatus... ... | reverse complement strand
ATTGGTTGATTCGCGTATATAAGTGACATATTTGGCAGGTGTCATAAGGAACCCTCGCCGCCTTGCCCCGGGTGACCTCGTTACCATGGCAACGGCCGTTCCCTTTGTCTGTACTCAACTGCAAGGACGGCCCCATAGCGGGCGGCCCCTCAACGGCCGCACCCTCTTGTTCCAATTTAGGTTACTCCTCGTCGTAAACAGGCCTACACTTATGTCCGTAACCTATAGTACCAAAGACCAAAAGATCCACGACTCTGTAGCGGAAAATAATTGAACAAAAGCACAAGAACGAGGACAGTGGCATCAAAAAATCGACAGCACCTCTGTTTTCGAGTTCTTAATCTCTCCGTAGAGGATGGCGTTCATTGGCGGAACGGCTACTTCCGGTATGATGTTGTACATGTACCACTCGAAATTCTTGCACTGCAGTCGCTGACGCAGTCGTTTGCGTTCCTCGAGTGACGCCAGTTCGTCTGGATCGGTGAGTTCGACGCGTTTGAACGTGTAGACTCGCGTCGACGCGTAGAAATACTTGCGCATTCCGTCCATCCACGTCTCCGCCACTCGCATCAAGTTCTTCTGCACGATGTCTTCCTTGTTGCCGTCAAACTGGTACGGAAATTCCTGCACGGAAATTTGTCCAGCTAGGATCGACATTGCGTAAACAACACTAAAGGCGCGTACAGAGCGACGTAACTGAACTAAACTGAACTAACATGGTTTAGTTTTCGACGAACTGACCAATGGGCAAGCAGTAATGCATTACAGTAGGCATCATTTCGTTTAACGGCGTCGGTGGCCTACGTGACTACGCTCACGTACGCGTCAACCAATGACTAATGGCCAACGCCCTGCTTGCCTATTGGTCAGTTCGTCAAAACTAAACCATGTCGATTTAGTTGAGTTCAGTTCAGTTACGTCGCTCTGTACGCGCCTTAACAGTGCGCTCGGTCCACAAGTAAGCAATCACGTTTTTCTGTCATAATTGCATAGAAATATTGACCAGTTTTCCGGAGTGCTTTTTGGCAAACTCTATTAGGTGCGTATAGTAGTACGTTAGCACTAAAATAATTACTAAAGATCAGAACAAGTGACATATGAAGTGAGTAGGCCAGCTGCGCGGTCACGTGAAACTCAAAAACCATAGATGTAAAAAACGTTCCAGGAAAAATAAAAAACGTCAAAAAACGTAAAAAACGTGGCAAGAATAAAAAACGTTTAAAAACGTTGTATACAAAACGTTGGCCATAATGTGTTCAACTTTTTGCCTAATGTCTAATGCTGTAAGTGCAGTATACCTGGAATTATAGTTTAGATATACAGAACTTCATTTAATTTTAATTCAGCTGTGTGGTCATAAGACAATAGCATTAAATTAACTAAATATATTAGTTAAAACATTTTACTTAGTGTATTTGGACTAACTAAGTAAACTACATCACTATGACTTATTAATTCGTTTCTGTGGTCCCAAAAGTGCTTCACAAAGCTTTTTCTGGGATGTTCAATGCACGTTTTTTCAAAATAAAAAACGTTGAGCAAAATAAAAAACGTTAAAAACGTGAAAAAACGCGGCAAGAATAAAAAACGTAAAAAAACGTTTTTTACATCCATGTCAAAAACATACTCAGGTACTGGGTCCACAACTGCCACGTGCCAGCAATTTGAGGGTCAACCCCTTCAACAAACTACACAAGTGTAAAAGAATCGTACGTGCCTCAGTCACGAATGGATGAGTGAACGAAAGAGCAGATCAGTCACCGTGAGTGACGCATGGGCGTCATGCATTTAGGGGAAAAATGAGAATCTATGGACCCACCCAAGGATGTCCCTAAGTGAGACCTGCGTAAACGACTGACCATAACATTATGGTCCCAGATTGGCATTTACTGTGTAAACTGCACGAAATTTCGTTAGTTGAGTCTCATAAAAATCATACAAATTGTTGCCATAGATGTCACACTTAAAGGATGAAATGCAGCAAATTCGATTTCGGCTGGGGCTCTGCCCTATGCAGACGCCGGAAAGAAAACTCACAGCGCTTCTCCAAACCCTGTGTTTAAGAAGATCTACTTCTAACGGAGAAACAGGAGGGAAGGGGAAAAGAGATAAAGATGAAGGGAAAGAGTTAGGGAAGAGTGGAGGGAAGGATAAGAAAAAAGGAAAAGAGTGAGACCCCCAGTGATGTGCTAAAATGACGCCACTGGAGTGTCGGTTGTGTATTTGTAATGTGTGTCTGACCTTGAAGACGTGGCCGACCCTGGAGCAGACGACAGTCTTGACCTGACCGCCGCACATCCACGTTCGAAAGCCGAGTTCGATGTTCTCGCCGCCCCAGATGCGCATGCCTTCGTCGAACGCCCCGAGTTTCATGAAGTAGGCACGGTCTACAGCGATTGCACAGCCGACCAGTGTAGGCGACGGGAACGGCAGACCGGTCTCGACGGCAGTGCGCTGTTCGTGGTCCTTCACGCGTATCCACGTGTACCTACCAAGTTAAACCAATCTCCGCTAAATTTCGTCATTGCATTGTAGCTTCATTGCACAACAAGTTTCGCAACAAATCGAAAATTTACCGCAAACCTAGTACCAATTGTAAAACAACTCTCCAAGAACTCAGTGCTCGGTAAGCCTAATGATGTTCAGGGGCATAACTTATTGAAACTCGAAGAGTGGCGGGAGAATATTTAATCCGTATTATATAGCATTAAAAACGTGTTCACTATCAATCATACGCGTTGTTCAGTTGTTCTCAACTTTTTTGCAAACACAATGACATAGACCTACAAGCAGTGATGTGTCCTTGAGGACTTGTCCTCGTCCTCGAAGCGCCTCGGGGACAAAGAGTAGTGTCCTTGGCCTTGGTTTTGACCTTTGAGTCACTCCTATGTACATGTGCTTGTCCTTGGTATTGACCTTGGCCTTACTTGTTTCTGTAAGTCTTTGGTCTTGGCTTTAAACACAAAGTCCTTGATAACATTACCGCCTACAAGATCCCCAATGTTGCGAATCACTGTCGTTGTAAAGACGGCTTGCTGTTAGTGACCACTACTTACCGTAGGTCCCAGCTGAACGATCCTTTGTGGAAGACGCCCGGCGGTTGATAGGCCAGCGTCATGGCGTCGATGCCATCAACGAACGGTTGCAGCACTTGCTTCGGGTCGCGCTGAAGCTCGGCGAGCAGAGGTTCCAACCATCCCACGTTGACCTCGGCGTGAGCATCGAGGAAGAATAGGACATCGGAGCGAGTGGCTCGAGCGCCGTCCATCCGAGATACCATCAGACCCTTGCGCGTCTCGTGCCGCAGTAACCGCACCTTGGGTAGCAACCGCAGGTAGGTCGACAACGGCTGCTTTAAATCCAAGTCCGTACTGCAGTCATCAACCAGAATCACCTGCCCACATAATCCCACCGTAAACGATAATTGTGAGGCCCTTAACCCTTGATTGTAAAAATTATGGGGCCCTTATCCGTAAAAGCTCTAACCTGTAAAAACTAATTCTAACCCTTACCCTATAACTTTAACCCTAGCTAACCCTTTCTCTAACAAAATGCTGATTTTTATGATACACTTTGCTTTATTATTCGACTGTCGACATGATTTGGCTTGGTATTGTAGCGGTAGGACGCTGGATTTGCGATAGCTAGGTCGTTGGTTCTGGTCTGGTGGGAAACTGAATGATCATTTGATGGCAAGTTGTGTCAGGAATATTCCTACCAAAAATTATTAAAATTTGACAATTGGTTTTCAAGTAACAGTCAAAAATGTCGGGGATGTCTTTTTGAGACACAACGTAGTACAGAAATTGTGTGCACGAGACCTTTTAAGCCGAGACCGAGACGAGACATTAGTAGTACCCACGTCTGGAGACCGAGACGTCGAGACCGAGCACACACTTCTGGTAACGGTTAGGCCTACCTCGTCGAGGAGATTGTCGGGCGACTTGTTCAGGACGCTGTGCACGGCTCGAAGTATCATCGACAGCGCCTCGTTGTAGAAAGGGATGATGACGGACGCCGTCGGCAGGTGCTTGGTCCGGGTGTAGTTGGCGGTCAGGCAGACGGAGGGCCGGGTGTCGGGCAGGTCCCGGTCCGGGGAAGTCAGATCGCTGCGAGTGACGTTGATGTTGTAGCGTGAGTCGGGCGCTCGTCGCTGTCCCACGATCAGTCGCCTCCGTGCCGCGTCGATGGCCGCCCCGCGATCCCTCCTCGCACCGTCCATCGCCATTGCCACCCCGTCGTTTCGACGCCGCCGTCGCAGACCACCAGCACCGTTCTCCTCGGTGTCACCGGCCTGAGCCACAGGTAAAGTAAAGGTAAAACCCAATACTTCCTATAGCGCTTCTTACATGAACGGACTCAAGACCAGAAGCGCTTTTACAATCTCGGAATGGCAGCTGATTGGGATGAGCTAATGATAGGCCTACCGCAGCGTACTACGCGGCTATCCATTAAGCGAATAATTGGTCCCGCGGTTTGCAACAGACATACCACCGCCCCAATCAGCCACACTAGGCCTTCACTGTAGAGGTTGAACTATAGCCTACTGCTGTAAGTGCAGTAGGCCTATAGATGTAAAAAGATTCCAGAAAAAAATAAAAGGTCAAGAACGTTTAAAAAGTGGCAAAACGTTTAAAACGAGCTGTAAGCGCAAGCGCATTTCTAAATTTGTGATGCAATGTTAACGAACGTTTCTTTTAAATTAAAAGAAAAACTTTGAGAAAAGAAAAAAAACATTTAAGAACGTAAAAAACGTGTCAAGATGCATGCACGACGTTACTCGCAAGATGATCTGTACATTACGAAAAAGAATATAAAAAACTTTTATAAACGTTGATTACATCGCCGATCTGGGCGGGGTCATCAGTAGCGACAAGCCGACGTCTTCGCAGCACGTCCTCAATGAGTACTGGTCGTACGGACTCTTCGTAATCGTTATCAGCTGATTCCTGTGAACCAACGTGCAACAGAGCAACCAGCGCCGCCGCCGACACAAGTCCGACGACCAGCAACTGTCTGCGACCGATCACGATCAGCATACCACCGAATCGAAGCCGCATTCTCGCGTACGCGTGTGGATAGTCTAATGGTCAGAGTGTCGGACCTAAGGATCGCGAGGTTACGGGTTCGATTCCTTCTGACCACTTCACTATCAAGTTGTTCACACACCACAGCCCGTCGGTGCGATGCCCCAGTTTCGGGGCCCTACCGACTAAATAACCAAATCCAAATTCAAATCCAAAAGTATGTCAGCTCGCCACGGTCAGTCCTTTTAATCATCCAGTTGTCGTCTGGCCCTTTCTGGCGACGATCAACTAAGTCTAATCTATCTCTACAGAACTGGACGAATCCAACGTGTAGGCCTACGTCAAACCTGTCGTACGCTAACGTCAAGCCTTCCATCAACTTGACTGTCTATGTTTGTGTGTTAGCCATTGTCGCGTACTATAGACTATTCTAGACACGCATTACTACGGGCTACAACTAATACGGGGCCACACGCGTAGCGTTTGCTTGCAGCGACAGTCACGCTTCGCTAAATAACTCGACATATGCCTTGGCATGTCTTGGCCGTTGGGCCATCGCTATACCTACTTGTAGGCTATCTTGCTGAGCTTAGTATAGGCTATGATACGTTCACGCTTCAGTCGTCAATCAATATAAGAAGGACAATGACATCACGATTACTTTTAAACGGCTATTCCTACACATTGCTCTGCAATGTGGTCCCTCTGTGTGTCGTCTGTACGTCACGTTCTAATTAATACATGTACCTAACCTGCTTAAATTGTTCGACGGATAATTTGGATGCCATAGTAGGCTGCTATTGTAAGCGTCTGTTCGTTGGCTCCAATGACGCAATCGAGTCGCTAACTCCGAAAAAAGGGAGATTTAGGGGTCATTCAAAAAATGTCACGCCTGAAGGGGGAAAAGGTCAGATGGGGTGTGACAAAGTGTGACAAAGGGAAGGGAGAGGGAGTTCAGGAACATGTGATGTCAGGCCTTTTAAAAGATTTTTATAGGCCTAACGATGTTTATTGTCTCTGATAAACTGCCTACAGATTCAAGTAGGACTACGGTAGAACGTTGATCGACTTGTGATTCAAACTGTTCTTTCATTGCCAACTACTGCGTGTAAACTACTGCATGTGAACTGTAACATAATGTTTGAAAGGTTGTCAAATTTGGTCAAAAAGCGTGACATATTTTTGAATGGTCCTTTAGGGGGCCAAAAACCCTCAAGAAAAAAACATTGCAATTGCAAGTTCTTGTGGTTGTCATATTTTTTCACATATCTACCGGCTAATTTATTTTGGTTTTGGCTGATCCTAGTGGCTGCGATCCGTCGGGGGACTTAAAAGTCGAGTAAAGCGGAGTTTTTATCGAAAGTAACGTGCAACGTACGCAACTCTACGGATGTAACGGTCTACGAACGTAACACGTGGCGTGACGTAGGCCTATACACGGTGTTTCATAAAAACAACCCCTTTCTCATGATTCACTCAAATTATGATCAATTTAAGTTAAATTTTTACCAGTTGTAGCTGAAGAAATACTTATGCAAAATATTTCAACAAAATATGACAATTGATTAGATATTCTTTGCTAGTCGTGACGTAATGCTGACGTCATGTGTCACGGGTACAAGCTTGCTAGTCTCAAGTGCTGTGCTGTCTGTTGCTACCTTGCTCCGGTGGTAAAAAACCTGGCTTATTGATGACAAATTCTTGAAGTTTCATAGTTGCAGCCACAAAAAAAACGTGCAAAGCGATCGCATTTACGTGTCTGTGGATATAGTTGGACTATTTCATGTCCTCATGTTGCTTAGGGCCTAGTGTTAACATGATGAACATTTTTCATCAGCGAACCAGATTAAGTTCACCATTAAAGCAGGGTAGCAACTGAGAGCACCAGTTGCGACTAGCTTGCTTGTATACGTGACACATTATGACGTCAAGGTTACGACACGACTACAAAGAACATTTAATCAACTGTCATATTTTGTTGAAACATTTTGAATTAGTATTTCTTCAGCTACAACTGGTAAAAATTTCATGTAAATTGATCATCATTTGAGTGAATTATCAAAAAAAGAAAAAGAGATTGTTTATGAAACACCGTGTATATCTGACTGCACTACTGACTCAACGACCGTCGATCACGCAATTCATCTTTGCGTTTTGGCCGTTGTTGTTGTACTTTTTATGCGTTTATTGCATTTATTACGTTTGTTAATTGTTACGTACATTCTTGCGTGCGTTGCGTACGTCGCGTCGAATGGAAACCCCGCTTAACGAGAGTTTTCACACTTATGCTTACTTCAATTTACTTGCTTATTTTTTCCATGGTTTGTTTTGATTCAGGGAATAAAGATAATTATTTATCCCTGTTTTGATTGGTCATGTGCAAAAGTAAACAAACTATTGCAGGGTATTATTGATATAAGTTAACGTTGATGTAATGGTTACATATGGTAGTATAGGCGACATGGAGGACTTTGCAAGTAGGCCTAATGCAAACGTTAACGTTGCGGCAGCTGACGAGTCTGTCCGGGCGAATAATCACATTTCTTCTGGGTCGTCACGAAGTAGGTCCGGTGCTGGAGGCTATGACAATTTCTTCGGCGATCATGCTGTCTGCCCGACGTGTCGCGGCCTAGGACACATTTCACATGGTCTGATTCTCTCATTGTTATGGCACAGTTAGCGTCTTGCATTTGGAGTAATTCCAGGCTTCATGCTTTTGAGGCATATGATAGAGCATTTAATGCCATAAAATTTAAGCACTAATGTTATTTTTGATTACTTTGTTTTATTTTTCGCTCATGTGGATGGAAACAGGCATGATATAGGTTCTGTGGGTGCATATGGTCAGTCAGCAGCACCTAGACCTGCGAGTCACTGAGGTACAGAAACTTGACCCAACGTGAGGCTAAAATGACCCCAAGTCGACGGCGGTTGACTTGAGCACATCCGACTCGACTTGACTTGACTCGACACTGGCATGTCGATTTGAGTTGACTTCAAACGACTTGAGACGTTCAGAAGTGATGAACTTGCATGAACACTGTACGTATACTGTAGGCTATTCATAAAGTGTTTTATTCCTTTGGCGGACATTTTTTGTTGTTGTCATTTCTTGAAGAAAGTTCGTACAGACAGTTTAACACAGAAATTGTTATGTAACTATTTTTTGGCGTGCTACAGCTATGCTGTATGTGCTGCATCTTTGGCATCGTTGTCGTCCGTCCGTCTGTCATTCGGCCATCTGTTCGTCTGTACTCATAATTAGCCCTGTGTTTTAAACTTAAGCATGCAAAAATTTCAGCGATTTAGTGCAGAGGGAACAGCAACATGTAAGTTACGTCATTCACATTATAGGCTGATTTACATGTAAGCCTCATACTGTCATTTAACAATTAAGGCTGTGTGAAGCGCTGAAACTCGATAGTCCATTCACCCTAATCGGTATACCATTATTTTGTATACTGTTACTGAAATATGTTACAAATTGCCTTATTCGCTCAAACTCATCAATAGCCGCATTTGAGAGAACTGCTAGGTGCAAGATTACTGGTGAAGACGACTTCTCAAAAAACTTTTGATGGTGACGCTGCTGCAGATTGACTTGACCTGACTTGGAAGGCTCAAGTCGACTCGACTTGATCGACTCGACTCGCAGGTCTAGTAGTACCGTGCATTAACTAACAATTAGGAAATTATCATTATCTCCGCCAATGGAACGAAGTGAACATTGGAGGAGATTATGAGATTGGTCATTCTGTATGTCCATGTATTTATGCGTCTGTGTGTCCGACTGTCCGTGTACTCTTGGCGGAGATATGCATTCTTACAAGCGCCTTCTAGTTTGTTTCATATATTATCAATTATTAAAAATTACCTCATAAAGTGAATGTCGTAGAAGTACTTATATGCTTTTAGAAGGCAATATATTATTTGTCACACAATACATTGTTTGCCAGGAAATAAATTCAGATGGAACATAGCATCACATTTGCTGTTATTCATCCACATGGACAAATTGATATTTAGTTTTGTCAATGGCGGACAAAATAGTATCAGATTAGACATGTCCTATACATTGTACACACAGATGGCTGTTTGTGCAGAATCAGACTTGAATTACTATTTGTTTGCACTGCAGACTGCATGTACTGTTTGTGGTTATTTTATGCCAAACCCTAATCTGCCATACAAAGTTGTATTTGACATACCGGTAGTAAGTGCTATGTTATTAGTTTATCTGTTTTTTTTTCATATTTTCTGTAGAAGCAAATCAGGAAATGATGGCACTTATTCCACTGAGTGACAAACGTCTTCGCCCTCGCAGGACGTAAGCTTTTCACTATTGATATAGTTTCTGCTAATGCAAATTTTACTTATTTGCTTGTTCAACCAGTTTTCGTTGTACCAAATTGCTCCAAGTTAGGCTTGGTTTCTAAACTTTTGGAATTGCTGCAGCCCCCACTGCCCTTAATGCAACTCGGGATTAAGGTTAGTGTATCATTAGGGGCATTGGTTGAGATTATACACATTGTAGATTATTTTTTTACTCAAGTGCTTGAAAGTAATTTGTTTGTATAAAGGTTTCTGACTAACTGAGTCAGTACTGAGCAACACATAGGGACATGCAATAAGGCGTCTCGCAATCCAATAATGCAACCATTCACATTCATCTTGGGTCTGCTAGCACAGCATAGCATCCTAGTTGTTTATAGTTAACCATGTACTTCTTCTATTGTTGTGTAAATTACCTACTGTGTGTCAATACTATAAGCTTTGAAGCTTGTTGAGTTATATAAATAACTTTGAATTGCAAATGACAGTGGACAACTTCACTGAGCCTTTTCGCTGAGCCAAAGCTAAAGCTGAATGTTAAAGTCTGTACTTAGACCAAAGTTCAACTAAACTTTGGTCTAAGTCAGTAGACTTAGACCAAAGTTTAGTTGAACTTTGGTATAAGTACAGACTTAGACCAAAACGATTAAAAGTGGCGGAAAACCGGTAAACCTAACGGGAAATAAATCAACCAGTTACGCTAAGACTTGCTTATTTAATTGCACCATGCACGCAGTTGTCATAATTACATAACGTTTTGCATCATTGTGTAGCCATTACGGCGTTTATTTTTTGGTACCAGACTGCTTTAATTTACTAATGGCACTGTTGGATGGGGCAAAGACTACTTGCTATAGGCTATAAAGCATTGTCTCCATTTGCAGGGGTTCAACTGCAATTTAGCATAAAAAAGATGCTGCCTGCAGTTGTGCATTGTAGCAAAGGGCTTCAGTTACCGGCGAACTGTATTAATGGAAATTTGTTATTAACGCGCTATACAGATTTACCAACTGTATGTCCTGCTGTCAAACTTAATTGCAAAAAAACTGTACAAAGCATAGTGAATGTGTTTTCCTTAAAGGTAAGAAAATAAAATTTGAACACGCTATCATACTGGTACCAGATATCGAAACACAAGCCTTTAACAGTGGAAAAGAGTCAATGGTGAGCATGAGTAAGCTTATAATGGGGTCTGCAACAGCAGTGGGGTCCAGGGGCAGAGCTGCTTTGCCCTCTGAGGCTGTAACACCCAAGGACACCCAGAGAGATGCAAAATTTTGCACATGCTGTAGTGAACAAAGAAAGTTTACTGAAATTAATTACTGCACTATTTCCTAGCCACTGAACTAGTAGATGTTTTTTTCTGTTTAAAAAGCACATATCACTTTGCAACAAAAACCAAAAAAAATATTTTTGTACCGTGGAACTCCCTAAGAAACATGTTCGAAAAGCAGGCCAGTAACTGCGTTTGACTCTAGTTCACAGTAGTGGCTTATCATTAAAACTTTTATAACATTTAGATGATCTTATCGTAATGTATTCAAACTGCCATAATTGCGAATACCGAATATGGATTTTAGCATACATTTGATAGTTTGTTTCAGACCCTCTACTGATGTTTCAGGCGAATTTTCAGCTTTGCTTATTTCGGGTTAATTTGACTGCACTATGTAACAAAAAACGCTTATATAATAGTCGTTTCATCATTTAAATGATCATATTTCAACAACGTAAGCATCTTGTAATTTAATTTTATTGCTGTTGTACTTGTCTTTTTAAAAGCTTTAATTTTATGTTTCATATGCCTACGTTTCCGTGTAATAATTTTTTTTACATTTTTGCCAAAAATTGTTGTTCTTCACATAGCCATAACTTTTTTGCCCAAGGCGGACTTTAGCGGACTTTAGCGGACTTTTGGTATTTTGTTTCAGACACTATACAGATGTTTGAGGCAAATTTTCAGCTTTGTGATATTTTTTTCTGGGTTCATGTCTTTTTCGGGTTAATTTGACTGGACTAATGGTATTAGACTATTGAGAGGTATTGTATGAGTGTGCCATGTCTTGTTGTTTTCAGAGTTCTTTATGTGGCAATTGCCGTTGCACTGTGTCTTATCGCTGGTGGATTGCTGTTGTTTTTCCTGTTTCCTCGAACTGTGAATATAAGCAGTTCTCAGCCAACACTTCATCCAACGAATATTTACCTAAATGTTTCTGCCAAACCAAAATTTCTTTTCATGACTGTCACAGTACGTTTTCACATTGATATGATATTGTGTAGGCCAGGGGTCTCAAACTCATTTTGGGGTGCGGGCCACACTGCAAGATATCACTCAGTCGGTGGGCCGCATTGTTTTTAGAGACGACAAAATGCAGTAAATGCAGTAATTAATAGGCTCCTGCAAATGACAGAAGTTATTTTTACAGTATACACTGTAGTTTAGAACTTCAGATTTTTTCCCATCTCCGACTAACTCTCACCGCTGATTTGGCAGAAACCAGAGAATCGACGTTAGTCTTGAAATCATGGGTGTTAGCCAATTGCAATGTTGTATTCAGACGTTTACTAGTGAGTCTTGATCACAAAGTGGATTTGTTGATCTTCATTGATGAGAAGAACTGTTCACAAACGTACGTACAGCCAAACATCGCCATTAGGCTATTTCGGAGGCTGCAGAGACTAATTTTGGATACTTTTTCTGGAAAAAATTGTAGAAATCAGGAACACGCATATCTGTGTACTTCTGCTTCTGCTTGTCACACTTCAAATCCAATACCTCCATCTGGAATTCTTCGGAAACGCTTTCTGCATCAACATCAAACAGAGTGGCAAACAGTGCAAACTGTGGTTTAAGATTATTGAACTCTTTAAAACATCGGTTGAATTCTGCAAGAAATCTAGAAATGACATCTGTATAATCTTTTAGCCGCCGTGGCTTAACTTCACTTAGACTTCTTACCTGAAGAGATGAGAAATGGTCCAAGTTGCCAGCGCCAGCGTTGGTCGCTGCCGGCATCAGCATGTGGCTCCACTAAAAAGAACGCAAATGAGAAAAATAGTAGTTTTGCAGGGTTACTGGAAAAATGCTGTAAAGTGAATAAAACGACTTATTTTTATCCTAAATTTGTAGAATTTTAGATAATGTGTTGCGGGCCGCAAATGACGCCTTCGCGGGCCGCATGCGGCCTGCGGGCTGCGAGTTTGAGACTCCTGGTGTAGGCTATATGCGTATACACTGTGTTTCGTAAAAATGGACCCTTTTTTCTTTTTTTGATAATTCACTCATATGATGATCAATTTACATGAAATTTTTACCAGTTGTAGCTGAAGAAATATTAATTCAAAATATTTAACAAAATACAGTTGATTAAATATTTTTTGCTAATCGTGATGTAACACTGACATCATAATATGTTACGGTACGACTTGCTAGTCTTAACTGGTGCTGTCAGTTGCTACTCTGCTCAAATGGTGAAAAATCTGGTTCGTTGATGACAAATTTTTGAAGTTTTACAGTTGCAGCCACAAAAAACGTGCAAAGCAATCACATTCACGTGTCTGTGGGGATAGCTGGACTTTCACATGTTCGAGCAAGACAGTGCACTAGCACACCGAGCTTGCAAAATGGTTGCGTTTTTGGATTGTGAGACACCTGATTGCATGTCCCTGACTCGATAAACATTTTTCATTAGCAAACCTGATTAAGTTCACCATTGAAGCAGGGTAGCAACTGACAGCACTAGTTGAGACAAGCAAGCTTGTACTCACGACACATTATGACGTCACCGTTACGTCACGACTAGCAAAGAATATTTAATCAACTGCTATATTTTGTTTAAATATTTTAAATTAGTATTTTTTCATCTACAACTGGTAAAAATTTTGTGTAAATTGATCATCATTTGAGTGAATATTGAAAAAAACACAAAGTGTTTCTTTTTTATGAAACACCGTGTATATTCATATTTCTGTGGCATTCTGTTATGTGACTGCATTTAAAATGATATATAGTAGATCCAATGGTATGCTTATGTTGGTATTGCACCTGGGACTGAGGTCCAGACACGGATTGCTTGGCATAACAACAGCTGATGTGTTGCCTGAAATTGTCTCTTAGGTTCTAGTAAACCACCATGGGATACTGGTGGACAACTGGTAACTCCATCTGGGCTCTATACTACCAGTATTCCATGTTTTGTCAGATAATTGTAGTGTATAAAAGTCTAAAATAAAGCCAAGCATATGATATGAATCAGCAATTTTATCCGTTTATAGACTTTTACATTTCCAAGGATTGGTGCTGCTGAAAACCAGTCTCAGACGTAATCACTGTTGAATTTTTGGATGTTTAGGTTAGCTTAGTCATAATTTTGACATGCCCAGTGTCATATATATACATATTATTTTATGTGTAGGATCCAGCACAGTGTAACAACTGTTTCTCTAAGTTTTGACCAGTGTGCAGTTATTAATACATGAATATTTTACCACATTCTACAGTGACATTATTTTACGGCAGTAGTTATTAATTTTTGTCTTTATCAGCAAAGAATTGATTGAAAATTGATCACCGTTGTAGTGGATGTACGTTATTAGCAATATGTGTTACATGTGTTAATTGCAGAATTATTTTAACATTACAAACAACAACTTCTATGATGTTGACGTCATTGAGCTCAGTGTAACCATGTACTACCAGCAGAGTATTGTAGCTACGGAGGTAAACGACACGACATTGACATTACCGATGAGGTCAACGCATCTTCACTATGCTTCAATGAATGCTACTTTTCATGATCCCGAATACATGATGTAAGTTGTTCATATTGATAGTATTGCATTTTTGTAATGCCTTTTTTTGTCATACAATTAACAACATACCAATTGCAACCATTAGTGTGACTGATACTGCAGTCAGTCGGTTTTGTGGAAGTAAGTGAAAAAAAGTCGAGTGAAGAAAGGAAATGAAATTGAAAACTAAGTAGTGCTGGGTCCGAAATCTTAAAGATAATTCAGCGGTGTGCATGATGCAGAGTGGGCGCAGTGAATGTAATATTGTTTAATGTTGTGCTATTTGATTCCTTTCCAGGACTTAGGTCTGGTTTCTCCATCGCCAATCAAATCAAATTTGATCTCCGATTTACTGATCTCTGATCAACCTGATGTTCTAAATTGATCGTTGATCAACTGTGTCTCGTTTCTCCATACATTTTTGATATCCAGTTGCGTGATCTATGATTTGTTGATTCATCATTAGCTGAGCCTACTTTATGCCGACCTGATTGGCTGACAGTGACCTCGATTTGCAGTGTTATGCTAAATTATCCAGCATAAGCTGCGAATGGACGCCGTAAACGTCGTCATAGCAACTATATCAACGATATTGTCCATGTCATCTGCTGTCAAAATACGTTCTATCGGAAATCAATATGGGAGTGTCTATCCATTTTATTTCTTTACAAAACATTATGTACAGTATAAATTGATCAGTAGTGATTGATTGCCATGCCTGGAACTTCATTTAAATGGGTGAATTGCCGATCTGACCGGCGAAGTGAAGCGATGTTTCTGGTGCGAAAAAGCAATGAACTGCAGATCGCTCTGTTTAATCATCAGTTATCTGACTTGATCGGCCAATATTCAGCCATCAGCTTGATGGGTGATTTGATGGACGATTAGTCGCTAATTGGCGATGGAAAAACGGTCATTGAGATGATCTCCGATCGATTCTCAAAGTTGATCGGAGATTAATTTGATCAGCCATCAAATGTGCATGGAAAAGTGGGACCTTAGCCATTGTTTCTTGCAAATTGAGATTTACTTATAACCACTTTAGTGATGCAACTACTGACACGCGTATCAGGATTTGAATATATTCTCATCTTAGTGCGAGGCTGACACTTTCACTTATACTTCGGCATGTTGTTTTTCATCGACAGACATACTACACACATGCGTACTGTTCTGTGTTTTCAGAGTAGCCTGCAGTAGTTTTAAAGGCATGCTGTTACTAATTCCATTTCGGTAAGTGTCTGCAGATGAGTTGATACAAATTGATGTAGTACAGAATTTAAAATTGTACACTTTTACTACTGCTATTGTTGCTGCTGCTGCATCCAATACTAGTCTTTTGATTTCTGTTCAACCTGCACATATGAGGCAAATTTTTTGGGTGAGTTTCTCTTTGTGATGAAATTGAATTTATTGGGTGGATTACTTCTGAATTACAGCAGGTGATATTTCGGGAACCAGAACAGGATAGCCATTGAAACTTTGCATGTACATAGACAGTAGACCGTCACTGACCCTGGCATTATGTTGATAAAAGGTAAAAGATAAAGGTCGTCAATTCGTGCGCTTTTGTCACTAACCAGAGCCGTCTGCCGCACGGCCACCATGTGCAGCCTGCAGACACAGGCTGGCGGAGCGGCCGGCTAGGCAACCCCAGTCAGCTGTACCAAGGTCCCCACTTTCCGTAACCCATGTAATGATACCCATACTACTAGCATCTTTGATTGTTTCCATGAAAGCAACAACAGTTGGTACATTTTTAAATGTACTGTAGACATAAACAGATCAATTGACAGCATTAAATTAATTCAGCAAAATAACAACCTTGTGGTTACTTCAAGCTTAGCGACAACTTTGTCAGCGTGTGATTGAATTTGCTTGTGCATTTAAAGCTTTGTTAGTATTTCAAGACTCAAGAGATATGGGAACCCCTTGTATCAGTGGCATAGCCAAGAGGGCTCACTCCCCATCTCAAATTTTTGTTTAAAATAGATCTTAGCAACACAGGAAAATAATTAAAATTGTTGCCACCCAGGCTATAATTGCACTGAATTTGATTTCGGCTGAGGCTCTGCCCCAGATTGTGCTGGGGGAGCTCACAGCACTCCACTAGACCTCTTAGCTGGAATTTAGGAGTCCTATTTCTAAGGGGAGGGGAAGAGGGAGGAAAGGGGTAGGGACAAGAAGGGAGGGGAGGGGAGGAGAGGGACAGAAAGGGGAGGGAAAAGGAAGAGGCCCCCAATTCGCATTTTTGGCTATGCTTTAGCCATGTATGTCTTAAAAGGCTTGTGTTTCAAGCTACATCAGTTCGACATGGGTTTTGTAGAGCGACGGCAACATTTCGGTATTTTGGCCGGTCGGAGCAGAATGAAGTGGACACTTACCAGTATGTTCATTGCAACCCAGAGACTTGATATGACGACCAGCCTTAGCGGCCCTCTGGTTGGTTTGGTGCTATACAGTGCTGCAAATGCAGAACTGAAATGTGAATTGTGAGGCATCACAGACAGGCTGCTTTTGCTGATGGACGTGTAACATCATATATGCTGCATTTTGTGCTTGGACTTACAGGCTTATTCTCAGTGATCAGCAAAAAAGAAGCTATAGTATTTATATCTTGATGCATTAATTGTATGTCCATTTTCCACAAGTTTATTTACTGTGATGTCTGAGTTATACTTGTGCCATTACGCTGATATTTTGCGTGATGTTTTAGTGTTTTTTTAAAGTGTTGTGTGGTGACTATTCGGGCCAGTAATTATGAAAATATTAGAGATATCGACTCATTTCCCATACATGTTAATATAGCGATATGCAACTAGTATTAGGAATAATTTGGATAAAATTTTAGCCGAATGGAGTGTTGGGCTGTTAGTACCAAAAATTTGTGTACATTAATGCAGAGTCAAGCATAGAGTACTGTAAGACGATTTTTTGTAGATATTGTGTATATTTTTATAATGCATTGTTGTTTTCACTTTTTACTGAGTTAAAACAGCTGTTACCATCGAATATTTTGTAAATAGTTTACCATTCAGTCTCATGTATTGTGTGTAATTGGCAGTACCCCTTGAACACACCTATTTCAGTTTGTGGTTCATGGATTTTAACGAAGTATTGTACACTGCATTATCTTAACATTATTTATCGTCACACCTATTATGACATTCGCACTTTACTGTGTGTGCTCAGTGTACCGTCATTATGACATCAGAGTTTGTTTACATTAGGGTTACGTTCAATACGTTGTTATTGACAAAGGGATCGAGCAGCAGCACACCTGCTTTAGACCAAGAGCTTGCATTGACGCCACAGGTGACCATCTTACCTTACCTTCGGGGTGGGCAGGCTGTTAACCTGCCCAGCGATGAGACCATATCAGTTCGGCGCAATGCGCATCCCCGAATGTGACCATAAGGTTACAGGAAACGACCGTGAAGCCCTAGACGGCTGTGAAGTCGAAATTGGTGTGAAAGCCGAAAATTAACCAGCGCATGACCACTGGTAATATATCTGACGTAACAAAATGTTTTGTTTGGCTCCTACCCTACGTATTTTAGAAATCTTTGAGGTCATAGAAGCACTAAGGGCCGGTTTCTGGATCTTAACTGGCCAGTCAAGTTAGTGTTAACTGACAGATTTGCATAACTCGCGTTTCCCGTTGCACTAACCAATGGTCAAAATGGCCGTCAAATTAACTGGCCAACATCAGGCAGTTAGCTAACCGTCGATCGT
>Ga0056128_1004235_pt1 | contig 17888 bp, 8 predicted proteins | sample WorMetLIZISLAND2_FD_71113 | JGI IMG/M metagenome (GOLD analysis project Ga0056128, IMG submission 71113) | Marine gutless worms symbiont microbial communities from Max Planck institute for Marine Microbiology, Germany - Olavius geniculatus... ... | reverse complement strand
AACGACGAAGTCAGAAGGTTAACCAAGCAACCCCATCTCTCAGCCATAGTCCAGTCAAGGCGCCTGTCCCTGTTCGGACACATTGCACGAATGCCTGATGAAACAGATGCAAAACAGATCCTAACAGCTTCCCCTGCAGAAAACTGGAGGAGACCACTGGGACGTCCTCATGTTACATGGATGAAGACCATTGAGCAGGATCTGAAATCCAGCGACCTCACTATGAACGATGCAGTCGACTTGGCTCAGAACCGTCCACTTTGGAGATTGATGTCTACATTCGGCGCTATGCACTCTTAGTGGTGCTTACCAGAAACGAACGAACAAACGAGCTATGTATTGTTATTTATTGATTGGAATTTTGTTATCACAGCAGAGACTATCGAAATTATGGATGATTATAAACACTTTTTTGAGTCATGTGATTAATGTCATTTTGGAGTTGATTTTTTGCTGAAACGTATTTGATATGAAGTAGTACATATGATCTCTTAAGCTATGACAACTTGACAAGGCAGTCTTATTGACACCTGGGTACTTAACTAAAAGCTTTGTGGGTTTTATTGGATAAATCCAGCAAATAACTTAATCTAATGTTAGTTTCTTGTTCCACAGATGATGAAGTGTCTCTGCTGTTGTGTTTTTATGAAAACTTTTTGTGCCTACGATGTGAAGAAAAAGCACAAACCCGTTAAGTTAGGCTGTTTTTAAATACTGAGTTTAACCTCCAATAAACCCAAAGCCCAATAAAACATACTGGGTTGGCCAGTTTTCAGCTGACCGTACTTAAGTAATGGTTGAGCTGTTGGCATAGTTGTCATCCATCTGTTCGTCAGTCACAGATGTGTCCTGGCTAACAAGTAGGTTATAGGGGGAAAATTCTTACACCAATAATTAACCATGCATGTGAAACTTGGGAATGCAAAATTTCAGCGATCTACTGCAAGAGAAATATTTTCAAAATTGGCGTTGAATGTAGGGAAGTTAGGAAAAAATGTGCGTTTTTCAGTGGAAAACTGGCCATATCTCAGAAATGGTAAGAGATGCAGCCACGGTTGCTGAGATCACTAATAGGAAGTCGCATATTGGCTTTCAGCTGACATGAAAATCATCGACCTTGGTTGACCTTGAAAGTCACTGGCAACCAGTGTGGTCGGCTATCCTAGCAACAGCTGGGTTTCTTGTTTGAACCTGTGACAGTATGGGAGGTGATATGAATGTCGGTGTTTGGTTTGTGGTTGAAGGCTGAGCGAAGGATCTTCACAAACTTTCATCGTCAGGTGTTCTGCTGGACAGACCTCTGGTACGGACTCACCATGAAAGACATCCGCTCACTTGAGGACAAAACCAAAAAAGAACTTGATGAGGTACCATTATGTATTTATGTATTTACTTATTTAATTTTTTTGCACCCATGGTACTCAGTTCACTACTATGGAAATATTAAAATATAGAAATTATGTCTGGAGTGGGCATGATGCGGACTTGAAAATTGTGAAAATGTCAGATGAGCATGCCGCGTTGAAGCATTGGATGGCGACCAACATGCACTGGAATAAGAACACCATTTTACGGGGGTCCGTCATCACCTCGGTCAAATGCTTTCCGATTTGTGCCAGGAACTCCTGTGTACTGACACTTTTGAGGCCAAGTGTTTATTATGTGGCTTAAACATGCGTTAAGTCATTCACTGTAACATTGAAGAATGGTCAGTTTGGGGAAGTCGCGTGGCATTGCACAATCGTACAGAGCAGAAAATGTTGATGTTGGTCTCGTCTAATATTCGGAGATCAAACTGTCGCAGCAGGAGTAAACAATTACTCATAAGGTCCATCTTTAGAAATATGAAGCAAAATTTACCAAAATTTTAATCCCCAAGATTACTTTCTAACTCAGTATTTAGCCCGACAAATGAAAACGTGGTGGCCACAAACCTGGAAAATCTGGAATGTGCAGTCACAAAATTCTCCAAACCTGAAAAACTCGGGGAATTATAAGGGAATTCTGTGCAACCTCGGGGAAAAATAGTAACAGATAAAATACTGTTGTCCGCAGATGCAGTTTCTTGGGTGCAAAAAATGCTCCAAATTACATTTGTGGCCGGGGCTGTACCCTGAACCTTGCTGGTGCAGCTTACTGTACTTCCTTGGATTACCGGTATAACGTTTTGTTGCGATAACCTGTGGAGAAGTAAGCTTATAGCTCTAGAAAAACCTGGTATCGATGTGTTGCTTGTTTGACAGCAACTGAAGGTCGGGCCAGTACGTGGTACGAAGGACGAGACTGATTAACTAGACGATTGCTTCAGTCTTCTAGATGCTTGTCGTCAACTCGAGTCTGTCGTACACTACAGTCCGCCGGCCGTACAGATCGACTTGTTCATTGTCTGAGACTTTTTTGTGTGTGTCCATCTGAGAGACTGTGTTAATCTTGCATTGTTGCTGGCCACAGGGGTGACGTGGGTTAAAAGGGCCGGTGGGGGGCAGGGGCGGGCTAAGGGCTTCTACAGAAAGCTGCATATTTTCCAGAGAGAGGATATGGATGTTCAGAATTTTAGCTTTGTGCCTAAATTTGCTAAAATGTGGGGGGTTCAGTCCCAACTTTCATATTTTTGGACAAAATTTTTTGATCAGGAAATTTTTTTTCAGATGATCTAAACAATTTTCGGTCGGAGGTACAGACAGTTACCCCTGCTCACCCTACCACGATGCCACTGTATGGTTGCATTACCATTATGTGATTTTCTCTGAGAGACTTCGGTAACTGCATCATTTCTCTGACATGTTACTGTGAAATGTTAGGCAAGTGTTGGAAGTTTACAGTGCTGGTGTGCGGTCACCCTTAAAAGGCACCAATTTTCTGCCCAGTTGACCTTGAAAACCCTGTTCTGTCCGTAGAACTAATCGTTTGCATAGGTCCTTCGCAGTGCAACATTCGGTGATGTTTACTGTACATATGCAGATCAGTGTCTGCACATAAGTCTTGTGATTTAATTGTAAAATCACTCCGCAGCCGATGTTGTCGTGACTTAGTTATTGTCAACTTGTGATATGATATGGATGGTGTGTGATAAATAAGGCTGTACCGAATATTCTATTCGTTTTTCATTTGGTCTGAATAGCAGGCTGCATGTTGTATTCGTATGCGGCCGAATAGCTGTTAATGGGAAGCCCATCTTAAGAGCTGCCATATGGGATCACACAGGTAAACGCGCCCTGCCTTAACCCCAGCCAGATAGGCAGGTACTCGATTTACCTACCCCAGAGGGATGGAAGGCTGAGTTGACCTAGGCGGCTGGTTACATACTGAGACGGTTTACCTGCCCGCAGGCAGTCGCCCATCACAGTAATAACCCGGCCTGGCATAGGGTAACTTCGTTTGATTGGATGAAACACGTTACCGCTACGCCAAGCCACCAAACACTGAATATGAATGATAAGCACTGCGCCATTGCCAGTCATTGCTCCTGCAATTAGTCTGAAACAGAGCTGTTGCCAGTCTGGCAGTCGCAGCAGCCTAACGTCCAGATGTGATGTTTTAAGGACTTTCCCTCAGCCATTTATTTTGCTTGCTGTCAAGTATATAGCCTGTCAGTAATTTTTGTATCGTATATTCAACGTAGATACAATTCAGATGAGCGATTTGGAACTTTTTTACCATATGTGTGAGCTATGAAACCAGGTCATTGTGCAGTGTGTTTGAACTTGCGTCAGCTATTCGTATTCCAGCGAGTAATATAATAAATTATACTTATTCGGTCGAATAGTAAAATCTGCTATTCGGTATAGCCCTAGTAATAAATGTTAACCAACGTTCGCACTGATGTCCGTGGAGACTTTATTTTAGTAGACTACTGCGCGTTTTTTCTGTGCTTGTGTCAAGAGTTTGTTGGTGTCCAATCTGCTGTATCTGCTTCAGAATATACGTCTTTTTAGGCTTTTTGATATGCCTCTGTATCCAGTAGCCTTTCAGTAAACCAGTCTAATTCATGCTTTATGAAACAATACATTAACGTTAATGCTACTGCCAGTACTGCTGAAGCTGTTTCACTGTTCAGTTTTGTGGCTAGCAGACAGCAGTTAATTAGTGGCACTGGGTACAACTTTACAGTTAGTGGCTTCTATCCCTATATCTGGTGGGCGCAGCTTACACCCAGTGAAAAATAGGGGGGGAAAGTTTTGATAAGGTTGCAGATCAAACCCCCCCCTATTTTCACTGGGCAAACTACACCCTTAACAAACCCCCACTATTTTTGTACTTCCCCCTATTTTTCACTGGGTTAACTACACCCTTAAAACTTCCCCTATTTGTACTTACCCCTATTTTTCAATCTACACCCTTAACAAAGCTCTCCCTAGAGGGGAAAGAAGCCCAAAATAGAGGGGAAACTTGAGAAATTGGGGGCAACCTGAGCCCAAAACTGGGGGGAATTGCGCCCAATTTCGATTCCAGATTTGGTGGGATAGAAGCCACTGTTTACAGTTTCTGCTTATTGTTCAGTTTTGTCAACTGGTCAGTTTCTAGAAGTTGATTCATGTTGGGCTGGCTCCCCCAAAATTTACTTGAACCAGTTGGATGTTTTTGCTGTTACCTAGCCAACAACTTTACAGCATTGATGTTTAGTCCTTGATCAGTGAAAACAGTGCAAAACTTATTTGACTCAGTTAAGGTTTAGCGAAGTTACTGCTGTGTCTTGCTGGTATAATGGTAGCGGGCCGAACTGGTGAACAAAAGGTCCCAGGATCAACTCCGGGCCGGGGCAGTCAGGTAATGACCTTGGGCAAGTTGTTCACACATGTACCTCTGTAACCATGGGTCTGGCGTTGCACTGGCCATACGTCACGGACTCAGTCGTCTATCCACCTGCGGGCTCAAAGGCCTGAGAAAGGGAGATGAGCACCCCACCTACGCCCCTGTGGAGTATGGCACCTATACCTTAAAGTTACTGCTAGCGGTCATGTTTTAACAAACCACAGAAAACTTATCAAGTCTGTGTGTTTAGCAATGCTGTAGCCTGCTTTCATACAGACATTCTGCCACACATGCTGCAAAATTAGTTTTTATACTAAAATTTGTGTTGACCATTGACCATAGAACAGTAACATATAGTGTAAGAGTTATACTGATGTGTGCGTAGACAATTTTTAGGTTACCGAGCATCTGTGCTGCTCATCCGGTTCATATTTTTTTTTGTTGAATGGTAAATGTGATAATGCGTACAGTGTGCATTATTTGTGTACATTGTTGTAAAGTGTTTTATTTCTTTTTTCTTTCATCATGCTCCGTTATTGTGGTTTGCTTCACAGAGATTGCGGCTGTGTCCATATTGCTGTAGCGCTTCTTGTATGTTTATGTTAACTTGCATTGTGTTGCCATGGCTACAGTGAGGCAGCTGGCACAATATTGTGACTAATGCTAGGTTTGAATTTAGTTCAGCCAGCCAGCCAGTTATCCCAGTATTAGGCTGTAAAACTGTAAAACTTAGCATTTCATAATAGTACTGCATATTCTGTGAGTGAGGTGACATTAATTGTAAATTATAACTCTGTAGTTTAGGGGTTTGACACTATAGATTTCATATTCTCGAGAAAGGTCACCTGTCCAGTAAAACAGGGTCATCATTTGTGTGTAAGTGACATGGAGATATCACGGAATTTTACAGAGGTCAGGAAATATCAAGAAATACACCGAGTCAGAGAAATGCTAGAAAAAATCATTTTGGGCAGGTTGTTTGTTGTTGACTTTACCTTTTGAGCAAACTGTGTCGAGTAGCACAATGGTAACATTCAGATGGTGCATTTCTATGGTGCATTGTGCTGTTTCATATTGCTTTCAATTTTATATTTCGTTATCATGCTGATAGTATTTGTTTTGCAAGTAGCGGCAACATGGACAAAAGCACTGCCTTACCTTACCTCCGGGGTGGGCAGGCTCTTACACCTGCCCAGCGTTGAGGCCATATCAGCTCGGCCCAATGCGTCCCCGAATGTAACCACAAGGTTACAGGTAGCGGCTATAAAGCCGTAGTCGGCTGTGAAGCCGAAACCAGCATAAAAGCACTGGTAACGTGTAGCAATCTGCTCTCACGGGTTTGGTCAGGTCTTAGTTAGCTCCTCAGCCCCAGATTTTACAAATCTTTCGGGTCATCGGTGCAAAGCCCCACCACCACAGCAAGGTGGCTGACGCTGACCACGGTGGGGAAAAGCACTGCATACATATCAGAAATTTTGGCAAATGTTGGCTTCCATACTTGCCTGTAGAGTAGAGAGTGACCCAAAAACCTCGAAAGTTTTGGAATTCGATGTAAGAGGGGGCTTTGCATTTCAGTAGTTCATGCTCATCGTTACTACAGTGTGAAAATTTTGCCATCAATACTTGACTCCCCAGTCCAGTACGATTAAGATTCATTTCACTTCAAGCTCTATGGACTGGACAGTGTACAGTAGTTTACAAAATGCCAAAGGTTCTACCTGTTGTCTAGCTGCTATGAAAGTTTAACATTGAGATTGAAAGGGCAGTCACCTTTTTATTTGGGTGCAGTTATTCCTGTAATCTTGTGTGATCAACGAAAGATCCACTTACCTGTTGACTGTGTGCTTAATTTTTCTCAGCTGTAGGCACGTTGTCACAACAGATGGCGTGATTTTTATGCGTGAAAGCTGCTACTGCTTTCAACGCGTCTTAGCCGTCACACGGGTGGATCAGTCAAAAACGGTGCAAGCTAGGATCACCCAATCTTCACCTATGGCTGCCTGGAAGACTATAGTTTCAGGAACCATAAAGCTTTTCCATAAATTCGAAGGGGGTCACCCCAAACGAGGGTGCTAAATGAGAGAGGGGTGGGCAGAATTTGCGATTTTTGGCCAATAAGTTGCTGTATCTCAGTAACGGTGCGAGATAGGGCCTAAGTTACTATTAATCACCAATAGGAAGTCATACACTGGCTCTCGTTTGGCGCAGAGTTCAATGACCTTGAAGGACCTTGAACGCCAAAATAGGGGGTTTTATAGATTTTTTGGCGATTTCGGGCTGCGACACAAGTCTGTATCATTCACAAGGTGGCGCCACGCTACTGTCGTTATGCGATCCAGAATTTGGTATTTGTATATTAACTTAGCGTGAACATCCCAATTTTCAGCTAAGCTACTGAACGGCAACTGCTATAGGCTTTCGCACGTCTTGTGAGCATTAGTTCACATTTGTTGTTACTCTTAATTGATGGACGTGATGTACTGTGATGCCGCTAACACATGACAACATATCTACTTGCTGTGTTGGCATTAGCTGGCGTTTAAACTACTGTCTGTAACTAGTATAAAATTTGTGAATAAATATATAGTATTTTCTGATTTTCTGGCTTGATATTCCCAGCTTCGTGATTAGTTAAGATAGCCTGACTTCTTTGCTTGAATTATTCATTAGTTTATTCAGTGTGAGGCTCCAAGCCCAGAAGTAAAAAAAAACAAATACAATGTAAAACAATAAACACAGCTTAGTAGAGAATATGGCACCAATCCGTAAACATTTGACTGAAAATAAAAGTCTAATACGACAGCAGCATGAACAACTGAGTTTGTCGCAAGTTTGTAATGAACACCAGCAAAGTCCAGCATGAAGCAACTGCTTAGCACATAGTTACCAGTACAGATGACACACCATTAATGTAAAACCTACTGGTATCACACAGCTTGATCCGTTTTTATTCTTATACAGTTCAACTACCATACTGCTGTTCCCACATCTGTGGAAACTGGCACTATATCTTCCCTTCGATCTTGCAACAAAACTTACACATGATGCAGAAAATGTATAATTAAAAAAAACTTAATTTCGATAAAAGACCTATTTCACACAGCCAGTCTGCTCACGTCAGCCCAGAAGCCCCTAGAATCACTGTAGCGGCAAACTGAACGTCGGTAGACAGCAGCGTGTAGTACATCGATGCTTTATCATGCACATCGGGGTCCGGCGAGCCCATACAGAGTTCCAAGACTTGTCCCAGTATGTGCTGATATTGGGCCGGTCGATGCAGAAACAGGCGGGTGGAGGCAGTGAGCAGGCTGGTCAACAGTTGGCCGGGCACTGGCGATGTAGTGCAGTGGTGTGAGAGCACGTGTTCTACGAGGTAAGGACCACTGTCCGTCAGATCAGCGCATTCACCGAGAATGACCACCATAGCACACAGCGAGTCCGTGTCTGCTGACTCAATGATGAGACGATTCTCGATGGTCTCAAGTAGCTATGTATCATGCACAACAACAAGCAGTGAATTTTATTTATTTAAATTCCTAAGCTCTTTTAATTGTAGTCTTGTCATCTCTGATTGCACGTTCTGTAGTTTTTATACACAATTTGTTGGCATTTTATTAAGTTATTCTTTGGTTAATTTTAAATTCTATGCAAGATTCCAGGTTGTTCAGTGATTTTTCTGGCTGTAATGTTTTTATTTGTATGCATCCTTTTCCTGTCTGATTCTCAATCTTGATGAACAAACATAAATCATAATGCTACAATATGGCACTCCACAGTTTCATGCTTTGACCAAAAGGGAGCCTGGCTGCTTAATGTGTTCTCCCTAAAGATTGCCAAAAAGGTACCAAATCTTTATGACTCATTGCACAACAGTCACCATTTTATGGGGGCATTTTTCAGGTATACCCAGTTAGTAGGTTTCTTTGATGATTGTCGATTTCATATGCCCCCATCTTTAACATTCTCATCAGGTCAATAGTCTTAATATTGACAATAATTAGCATTGACCCTAAATAACAATACAGTTAATGAGATTTATACATTACTGTTATTAATTACGTTAGTATTAAATAATGACAACTGATTAATTAATAAAAGCATTAACAACAGTACTGCATATAAACTGCTTCAACAGACATTTAACAGGTTTCTTTAGCTGTTCTACGAAGATCAACAAAGAAGCTATCTCAATGCACTTTGCCAGTGTAAAAGCAACAGCAGTAGCATCAGAAATTTTCATACTTGTGAAACATCAGAAGACGTCCGTAGATCAAACTTATGTAGCACTTGCATAACTGATGTAAAAACTGTTGTGTCTGTTGCAGCATTTACTAGTGACACCAGAAGGCTAATGCAGGCCACACGTTCTGTGGTAAACCGATTGCCCACTTTACCAATAGCAGCAACTGCAGCTACGGCTACCTACAATATGGTTAGCCAAGAATACAGATGTACATAAATATACACATACAAAATAATGATGTATGCATCGATTTAGAATGTCGAATAACCTTCTTATGAATTTCCAAACTTTGTTCATAAAAGCTCTCTGTATCAGACAAGATAAGGATAATTTCAGTTCAAGTTATGAAAATTTCAGTAAAACATAAAGTGTACAAATGCTCTATCTCAACGATAAATACAACAAAAATGCTTTTGGTTTTTGCTTTAATCTAAATTCCCAAAGTTGCTCCAGATTTTGGTGGGTCCCAAAAGAAAACATTTTAAGATAGTTAACCTTCTAAATACATTAGTAGCTTCTCAAGTTCTGCATCATTTAAACAGAACAACCTATGATAATAACAATTAATTATTAATAACAATAATTTTGAACAATTACTTTTGGTGATTTGCTGCGAGCCTGTGTACCCAGTTCATCCAATATTGCTGGTACTGATGAATCACTGGCAATATCGGCAAGCAGCTGTACCTTGACAACCTTCAGATAAGCCGGATCATTATTGTGACACAGAACAACAGGATAACGTCGAGAAAGAATCGGTGTGAATTCACCAACCAGCTCGTCCCTCAGAAACTGAATGACCGCATAGACTGTTTCATGAGCATCGGAAGAGATCAGTCGGAAAAGGGACTCTTCCGCTCGTGTGACGACATCAGTTCGCAGATGTGAAAGCCCGCAGTGAGACACCAGACTCAGAAAGTACCGCAATGTCGAGATGACGATGACGGCATTCGAACTGTCCAAAAATGCATCGGCAGCATTCAGAACATCGAGAGCCTCTGCCTCATCCCGGGGATGGTACTTCATCAGGTATCTGAGCAGCGTGGCACACTGTGGCTCCGGGCAGGACTTCAGCTTCTGTAGCAGGTAGCGGGCCATGTTTCTGCTGACAACAACTCCATCCTCATCGGATAGTATCTCCTGAAGTGCGTCGAGACAGTTCACCACAACCACTGGGTCTGGGTCACGAATCAATGAGTACAATACATCTACAAGTCCTCCATCTAAGACAGCTGATGGCGCTGTCTGGTAGATTTGGATGCATGCTAAAACAGCAGCTCGACGGACAACTGCGTCCGGGTCCTTCAGTGCAGAACTGACAGCATTAATGCCATGCTCAGCTAACTCAGGAAGCTGGATTCCGACCAAGGTACGTATTGCAAGGCTTCGTACAACCGGATTTGGGTCATGCATGTCCGTGACGAGTGTGTTGATTGCCAGTACAGATACATCTGATTCTGCACTGCTGTTACGAGCAACGTACCAGCTAGCAAGCTTCTTTGTTACAAGATCTGTCGAAGCCAATAACTTAGCTGCAGTTGGCAGTATCTGTAACGTTAAACTTTTGCCCGCGGATGTTGACAAGGCCTAAAACAGTAAAACAATAATAATACAAGTCTAATGCAAAATAACATTAGTGACAAACTGACATCGCACTGAATAATTGTTTACTGACTATGTAATCAAGTAAAAAGATGAAAGCTACCATAACAAGTTTTGGTTACATATCATAATCAAATATACTCTATACATAAGTCAATAAGCAAGCCACAAATAAACAAGAGCTGAAACTGAAAACTAAAAATAAACTTGGATTTCAGCCCCCAAAACAAAGTTGAGTACATTATGCATGACATGGATCAGATTCAAGAGCAGGGCTGCGACCGTAAGACAAGAGAAAATGCTGATGACACGTTGCCAAACAATAAAATAAATAAAAAGTAAATTAAAGAAACAACAGAATAACAACAGAAAACCTGCAATAATAAAATATAAGCACAAAAATTTGTGCAATGAGCAAAAAACTCTGTTATTATAAAATCGGTGTGAGAAAACACTGCACTGACAGCACCGGCAGCATTTTACTGCAGGTTAGATGCTAAGGCAAATGTTAAGCCTAAGGTTAGGGTTAGGGTTAGGTATAGGGTTAGAGATAAGTTCAGGGTTAGGGTTATGGTCAGGGTTAAGGTTAGGTTAGCATTAATGTGGTAATTTGCTGCCCAATGATTATATTTACCGTGGGCACGCACGATCCGATTGCGGTCAAAAAGTGTTATTTACCATGCACAGATTGTTGACGCTTACCGATGGAGATTTGCATTCACACTTCTATGTCTACGTTGCTGCTATTAATTAGTTATGAGTAGAAAACTCAAATTCGAAAAAAATAGTCAATGCTCTTTTGGCTTGAAAAGATTCTAATAATGAATATTTTGGTCAGCTGATATTTTGTTTCTAATTATTTCAACCTTTACTATATGAAAAACCTGCTGCAGGGCTGCCCAAGGAACCACCCAAGGTGTCCGTGCTTAGATGACGCAAACAAGATACCATGCCATCGCTTTCAGAAGTTCGGACCGTGTGCGCACAGAAATTAACCGTGGCTTCAATGAACAGACCAGAGCGATGCTGCGTGCTCGCAAGGTCAATAACATCATGTTTTGCTGCCGGTGCGGTCGGTGCTGCCAGTGCGGTGTTTCATCTCACCCTTATGAAATCAATAAGCCTGCATAATGCCTATCGGTAATGCTAAACTATACTCCCGAGGCTACCGGGGCGGGCGATGGTTATAGGGCGAGTTTGCTGGGGCAGCGTCGAGCAGGCGAGTAGACGGCGAGTGCAATGACAGAATCACTGGCAGCGTGTTTGCTAAATACTCACGGCCGACCAGCGGGCGACGCTTTGATGACGCCACCTGACTAGCATCATTGTTCACACATGTGAGCAGAGAATACTAGGCACATATCGCTAAGGCGACTTCTGACATTAAGCTGAGCAGCATTCTTAGCAATATCTCAACAAGTCATGCACATTTCCATGGAACACTCACACCTGAAGTGGGGCAAATTTGGAGCTAAAAAGGTCAGCAGGGTCCCAGCTAGCACACCACATTCTCACCACATGGCGTATAAGTGGTGGAGAGAAATTTAGTTTTACGGACGTCTAGCAAGTACAATATAGGCCTAAATTAAATTCTTATAAAGTGTATGGGCCGCATTAAATGAACCGCATTTAATATAGCATAGACTAAAGACTCTTACAAGCCATAAGTAAAAGCGCATTGAGCATTTGATATTTGAAGCTCTAGCCGACTAGACGACGCAATAGGCACTTGGCAGCACCTTAATTACTCGATCTGTAGTAACTGCTCGATCATTACGTAACGCCGCCGACGCGGTCGTCGCATGCCCGTCGCCCGACTCAGCGTATAACCATCGCCCGCCTCGGGAGCCTCACCAGCATAGTTTAGCATGGCCCATGCCTATCGCGATAAAAAAATCTAAACTTGCTCTTTTTAGAAATATCCGGGCCTGATTTGTATCCTTGTCCAATTCAGCGACATTTATGTCTCGAAATACATCACTCGCATCTGCTAAATAGCTATACATCGCAAATATCTGACAACTTCTCTGTGTCTACAGTGCATGTAAACAAACACGCCCACTACAAAGAATATTAAACTGTTAAACTGGTTGTCTACATACTAGTGCTGCACGACATTGAAAAAAGTCCGCCAACTCAAAGGAAAATTGAACAATTTAATTCCCAGACGAGCCTTCCAAGCCAAGAATGCTTTCCCGGGCACGGCTGTGGCTCTCGAGTCTTCCTTACGTCACTGTAGCCCGGTGTCGTGGGCTCAGCTTACCGGTGAGCTGAGTAGCAGAGCGCACTAATGTTTACCGGGTACGCTTTTGGGCAGAATAAAAAAAAACTGTTTTGCAGCTTATTATTATTAATGTTAATTTTCATAGCCGAATAAGCCGCAACACAGTCTATTAGGCTGTCAAAGTTTCAGATTATGCAGTACACTCTCAAAAACTTAGCCTGCCGGTAAGTTGAGCTCATGACACTGGTACATGCATGGAAATTTTTTTGGCTATGACGTCATTATTGTGTGTTATTTTCTCTACGAGTACTTTAGTTTCATAGGCCTAACACAATGCAATCACAGGACAGAGTTCTCAATCCCCGAATCCAGACGCTTCTCGATCACTGCATATGGGTCATCAAACATTATCCTTCTCACAAGAACCTCTGGAGGATATGTGAGCAGTTTTTGGATAACTCTCCGACAGTGTGAAAGTCCTGAGACACTTCCCCAACTGTATACGACACTGTCAGCCACGCTGCAGTTACTAATCACACAAACACTATTAGTATAATAATACTATTAGTATAACAATATATATAATAATGTACACAAATAATGCACACTCTACGCATTATCACATTTGAACCGAATGAACAGCACAAATACAATTAGTATAATAACAAAATATAATGATAAAAACAATATAAAATAGTGCAATGCACCATCTGAACGCTGCTACTGTACTTAATGCAAAGGTAAAATTAACCACAAACAGTTTTCTCAGACAACATTGTTCCCGGCATTTCGCCAACTCAGCCAATTTCTCAATATTTCACGATATCTTGTCAAATTCCCTGATATTTTAAGATTTTTTTCACAGCAATTGTGATCCTATTTTTACTGGAAAAAGACAAACTAACTCCACAATTCTTTAGTATTACGCTCTTAAACAACTGGAATAATCATTTGAAATTAATGCTACATCACTTGCGAAATCAGCAGTAAACACTATTACGAAATGCTAACTTTTACAAGACCAAGTCTAATACTGGGAAAACTGTCTGGCTAAACTAAATTCAAACTTGGCAGCAGTTATAGCTATGTGACAGCTGCCTCACTGTAACCGTGGCAACACAATGTAAGTCACCATAAAAATACAAGTGCTACAACACTATGGACGTGTCCATAATCTCTGTGAAGCAAACCACAGTAATGCAGCATTTTCCGAATCACTTGTGTGGCAAAAGAAAAAAAAGAGTTAAAACACTTTACAACAATGTACACAAATAATGCACACTGTACACATTATCACATTTACCATTCTACAAAAAAAAACGGGAACTAAATGAAAAGCACAAATACTCAGTAATCTAGAAATCATCTACATATCCATCGGTATAACTCCTGCACTATATATTATGTGTTATAGTTCTATGGTCAATACAAATTTTAGTATAAAAACTATTATGCAGCATGTGTTACAGCGATATATTGTGAAAAAATTATTGCATTGCTAAATACACAGATTCAATATTCTGTAGTTTCTTAAAATGTGAGTGCAAAAGTCTACTAAAAAAAAGTCTCTATGGACATCAGTGCAAACGTGGGTAACACTTATCACAGACTGTCCTTATCACATAACAAATTGATGATAAATAAGTAACAACAACATCGGCTGTGGCATGGTTTTACAATCAAGTGACAAGACTTGTGTGTGAATGCTGACCAATATAATTACGTACAGTAACCACATCACTAAATGCTGCAATTGGGAAAACAATTACTAAAACGGTTGAACCTGTTTACAGAACTGAGTTTTCAGGGTCAATCGGGTGGTAAAAAGACGGTTTCTTTCAGAGTCACCATGTACCAGTAAGTACAGTACTGTGACATCACCCTACCACTAATAGGGACTTGAAGTGGGCCAGTATGACATACGAACACTTCATTGGCTGACTTGAAAACAGAACACTTCTTCCTTCAAGAGATACTTGCATATTTTACAGATAATGAAAACTTTGCAACCACATTCCGGCAGTTCCCATACCAGCACTTATTTTTTTCATTTCTAGCTTTGTCCCTAACCTTTCATGACACTTTTCACACTAAGCCTACGTGGTTATCCATGCCATGCAAAGTAACCGTAGGAAAATGAAATATAGCAGCAGAACTGTGCAGTAATGTACTGCAATGGGCCAGAGATTCACAATGTATAAAACAGCATGCTGCTACTATACTGCTGAACGCCAGTGCATCTGGCTTCAATAATTTTCCATTCCCCGATATTTCGAGCTTTCTCTGCAGTAAGTGCGGTCACCACATTTTATGTTAAGCTCAACAAGATGCCTAATCCAACCTGTGAGGTAAGTCAATCTTTTTCCAGGGCTACAAATGACTCGCTGGTATCAAACTAAACACCTAGTCAGGATTGTACCCCTCCCTCACCAAAAAAAATTTTGCACTCCAAAAATTTTCTTGTCCTAAAAGTTATACCTAGAAATACCAAACTTAGGGCTGAAAATCACACATTTTGGAAAACCAAGGAAAACTGAAATTCCGATCACCCATATCTTGGTATGAAATTTGTAGCTGTCAGTCCCCTTAACCCACAACGCCGCTGTGGCTAGCAACAATGCAAAATTAACTCAGACAAAAATGGACACACACACGTAAGTCACAGATGACAAACAAGTCAATCAAAGAGGCCGGCGGACTGTAGTGTACGACGGACTTGGTAAAGCATCTAGAAGACTGAAGCCAGTTGGCTAATCAATCAGTCTCATCCTTCATGCCACATACTGGCCCGAACTTCCGTTGCTATCAAACATGCAACACATCAATATCATGTTTTTTCAGAGTAACAAGCTTATTTTTCCATCGCAACAAAAAGTAATTGTAATCATGGTAATCTAAGTGAGCACTAAGCTTCCCCAGTAGGGTTCAGGGTACAGCCCCCCGCTGCAAACATATTTAAAAGCACCTCAGAAACTGCACACTATTTTATTTGTGACAATTTTTCCGAGGTTGCACAGAATTCCCAAATAATTCCACGAGTTTTCCAGGTTCAGAGAATTCCCTGAGTATTCTAGGTTTTCCAGGTTTGTGTGGCACGTTGTTTTCACTTGTCCGGCCAAATAGTGAGTTAGAAAAGAATGTTAATGATTAAAATTTTAGTAATCGCTACAAATTTTTACCAATGAATCTAGTGATTAACTGATAACTCACGCAACTCTAATTATGATACGATTATAGTTTAAAGTGCCACGTTGTCACAAACTAACTTCAACTGTGACACAGTGAGAGTGTGATCTCTGAATATCAGATGAGATCAACATCAGTTGAAGTCTGACCTGTACAATCGTCCCTTCCTGCACTAACATGGGACTTTCCCACACTTGCTATTCTTCAATGTTAGTGAGCGACATAAATTGTGTTAAAACTGCATAATAAATAAATAAATAAATAAAACACTTGGTCCCATGAGTGTCACTACCCAAGAGTTCCTGGCACAAACTGAAAGACGTCTGACCGAGCTGATCAGCTGATAATGGACCACATTCATATTCCAGCGCTTGTCCGCCGCTGTCCAATGCTTTAATGAGGCTCGCCTAGCTGATACGTTCGAAATTCCTGAGTCTGCATCGTGACTATTGACTGTCGTGCACTGGCGCCATGACAGTCCTTTTTGTTGCACAGTCACTGCAAGAAGCGTATTCCATCGTTTTCCTTTCCTTATGGTTGTCTGTCTGTCTGTCCGCATCCGATCTGAGCACGTCGCATGTGAAGTCTACGCTTTGCTGATAAGTCAAATGCTGCTGCTGTACTGCAGCTAGGCCTAGTTATCTGTGCATCAGTATTACGTAAGCCTACTGTACCTTGCTCAGGCTAACTGCCATACGACCAACCTCATTGCTAGCGTAGGCCTACATGTATAGTATAGCTGCATGTGTGCAGCAAGGATCGTGCCAGCGCCAACCAGCCCGGCTTCCACACTTGCACTCGCACAAGGTCTACCATGCTGTATATTTTTTTCGCCACATGATGTCAGAGGTCGTTCGGCTGATCGCCATGATATTTTGCACCGCTATATACGAAGTCTTATTTTATTTATTTGGTCTATTTATATGGCCATCCTAACAGTCCGCATTACAGATCTTACCCGTGCGTCCGCCTGTCTTTGACAGATATTATAATTGACGCGCTACAGCAATGCTGCAGGCGTCTTGCATGGTTGTCGTCCATCGTCCTCTGTAATGGGTGTATTGTGGCTAAGCAGTGCAAGATAGGGTCTAGGTTGATATTGATCACTAATAGGAAGTCGAATACTGGCTTTCAAATGACATTAAAATCATTGACCTTGGATGACCTTGAATGCACTATGATGTGCTAATCGTGCAGTATTGTGGCTACACGGTATGTTGCAATAACCATCACGACATGCATACAGTATTACAGTCAGCTAAGCTAAGATTGCTGTAGTTCAATATTTCACCCTTAAAGAACTAAGTACCTTGGCCACAAAAAAAAACAAATGAATAATTAATGGTACTTCGTCGAGTTCTTGTTTGGTTCTGTCCTCAAGCGCCCGGATGTCTTCCATGGAAAGTCTGTACCAGTGGTCCATCCAGCAAAACATCTGGCGATAAAAGTTTGTGAACACCCTTTGTTCAGTCTTAAACCACAAACACCACATATCATCATCATGTCACTAGGTTTGAGAAAAGTTTAAATAAAGGCCAAACATGTCAGTTTTAATAATCTTTAATCGCAATAAGAATCAGCAAAAAATAAAAAAAGTACAATACAATGCAGAAGCTAATTACTAAAAAAAAACCTAAGCTAAAAGACAATATTAAAAAGAAAACAGAGAAGACCATGTGTATATCACAGCATACTTCTGAACAAACTTGTGAAGCCTACGAGCAATGCATAATTCAACACTCGGCAGATCAATAACTGTTCTGACAAACTTAGTGTCCTCTGCACTAGAACAGCCAAAAATTCTATATACAGCTCTGTCGAGCACATGGTTCAACGTAGCTATCTCAGACTTCGTAAGTGGCAAAACTTCAACTGCATACA
>Ga0056128_1004232_pt1 | contig 17892 bp, 12 predicted proteins | sample WorMetLIZISLAND2_FD_71113 | JGI IMG/M metagenome (GOLD analysis project Ga0056128, IMG submission 71113) | Marine gutless worms symbiont microbial communities from Max Planck institute for Marine Microbiology, Germany - Olavius geniculatus... ... | reverse complement strand
AATGCTGCTTGCATTAGCGCACCAAATCGTTTCAGCTTAATGCCCTATGACGTCATAAATTACAATGACGTCACTTGCACAATCTGCTCACACGAATACGCCAGGTAGGTACCTTTTACTAATATATAGATAATAAAAAATTTTTGTCCAATATACAGAGGCTCAAAACTTTTTGAATGCCCATCGTTTTTATTTGCAATCGTAATTGACTCAAATGCTGTTATTTGCGGCTAGCGCAAATGCAGGCTATTGCATATTCATATATGCAAATGAGAAATTCAAAAACGTATTTGTTACGGCTTTCACAAAATCAGATGGCACGAAACTCCACTTTGGTACAGTTAGCTACAGACTGGAAAACTGTCATGCAACAGTGAGCCTGATTCTATGCTGTTTGCATTAGCGCTCCAAATCGTTTTGGTTTAGAGCTATATGACGTCATAAATTACAACAACGTCATATCCGCAACTGACTCATTATAGTTTGTAAAGGATGTACGTTTCACTGATGTATAGATTGTAGAAAATATTATTGTCTAATACGTCGAGGCCGGAAACTTTTGGGATGGCCCTCGTACACAACATCAATGGTACGAAATGCAAGGATTACGGCAGACAAGTTAAGTTTGTGACAGAGAAACAGACAGACTTGTCATGCAGATGGCTGAGATGCTGCAGTACAGTAGTGCCCTGACTGGCGAGGTAAGCAGTCATCTCAGCAGTCACCGCAGCTGCACTGATACCATCTTTATCCACCACCGATGTCCCACACATAAACCCTTCACACACATACACACACTGTCATTTATATAAGCCCAAATTCCATTACGCCGACTTTCACCAAAACTTCCCCGTGGGGAAAGTCGTGGACACAAATCATGAAAGTCACGGACACAAACAGTGACCAATCATGACGAGATGTTTGCGACAAAGTCCGTGACAAGTCCGCGACAAACCCATTTGTGTCGCTGTAATGGAATTTAGCCCGTTATAATGCATGGGAAAAGTTGGCGACAAAGTCCACGACAAAGTCTGCGACAAGTTCCCAACAAAGTCGCGGACTTGTCGCGGACACAAATCATGAAAGTCGGCAACATGATTTGTGTCACGGACTTTCATGATTTGCGTCCGGACATTGTCGCAAAGTCGGCGTAATGGAATTTAGGCTATAACACACACACACTGTCGGCTGCTTCAATAAAGTTACTCGACATTGAGCTGGGTTAGTACTGAGATGGGTGACTGTTTGCAGGTTTACCGTCTTTGTATTCAACCATGCCACCCTTGAGAGCTCAGCTGACCATCCCTCCATGGGTAGGCAAATTGAGTATTGGCAGTAAAAACGACCATCGCTAGCGAAAAAACGGCGACATACTGCTGACATACTGGGCCAGTTAGTTGAAGATATGGCTGTTATCTAGAGCTGGCCATCCTGCCGAGTTGGGCTGCATGCTATCTTAATTGGGTTTAACCGTCACCGGCTCATTTACATCAAGTTCACTTTCTTCATGACGTTGCGTGCCAAAAATTATCAAAATCGATTAATGTTTCATGGAGTTATTCAAAAAATAACAGTGGCAGGTATTTTTGAGACACAGTGTAGTTTAACAGCACTTTTACTTATCTAAATGAAACTGACCCTTGCAAAATTCCAGGCCTATGTAATATTATTTAAGACATTCCTGGACCCAAAGTCTAATTTCAAGACTTTCCAGGCTGGAAATTTTTAACTTTTTAACTTCCTTGACTTTCCGTAACCTTCTAGACTCTGTAGAGAGCTACAAACTACAAAACAATGACCCAACCAACGTCAGACCAATCTGCGCTGGAAAAACTCCCTCAGAAAAGTAAGACATATCATGATTTAGATTAGACCTTGCACAATGGTTGCCACAAAGTAATCGGTCAATCAATGACACAGCAGCAAATATGTCAATGACACACATTTCAGTATGTCGTGTTTGCCCATGAATAAAAATCACTGATGTTCACAAACTGAGCTAAGTCAACATGAATCAAAACTACCAAATTGCTAATGTTTAATGTCTTAGAAACTATTTTTATGAAAAAATGCAATCAATATTACCAGCAGATTTGCTTATCACTGTCCAGAAACAGCCAGAATACAAAAACAGATTTAAACTACAAACCAATAACATAAAACCAGCGAATTATTTGTAATTATAATAAGTAATACAAAGTCCAAAAATACCAATAGCTTCTTCAAACGCAAAAAGAACAGTCTTGCCAAACTTCATAAGTTCACAAGTTTTATTTCCCATCCACTTGAAGCCTGTCAGCGTCTCCTACACAAATGAACACAAATACACTTTCAATTTCATGAAAATCATATCAGATGAAAAATGATCATAGATGTATAAAACAATTTAACTACCTAAACGGCTACTATCTAGCTACCTAAATTGTAAAGATAATATTACTGTTCACAATTTATTACGTGATCCCGACTTATGTCTATTCCATGATATGCACTATCCTGTCCACTGTCTCAATCATTTACTCGCACCATTGCTGTGCATTAAACACCAAAGGGCACGCCTACCTGACGCCAGATCACTGCTCTGTTTCACGTAGAATATCGTTATTTGGTCATTTTGATTTTGTGACACTTTTGCTGTATACCTTGCTCGATTTGTTATATCATTATTTTTGATGTAGGTTTATCACATCATCAATAAAAAGTTCACGTCAGTGTTCAGTGTTTGAATTACTACAAGCTTTCTGTATCTTCAGACAGACCAATAGTCCAATCTCACCTCAAAATTAACACCTTCTGCTGTTGCAATAGCCTCAAGAAGTCGTGATGAAACCGCACTGGCCAGGCAGTAAGCATTTGATGCTGAAACAGATCAGAAACAGACATAGCCATTAATTGCATGCTAGACAGAATACTGTGTTCATTTAAGGTGGCTCATCACGCACTGTCCAATATTTAGTATTGAAGATTGCTTCATATTGTACAGCACACATGGCATTACTGGTATGTTATAATTTATAAGAAAACCTAAACTCATATCATTATCATCCAGTAGCCTGCTTTATTGAAATGCTAAACGTTTCGAAACAGATGTATTGCACCATCGTATGACAGTATAAAAAGCACTAATTGCAGATATTTGTACTTCAGATAATATGAAACATTCTAAACGCTAACAGACAAATCATCGATAAGAATGTATCTTCGCAAGAATCAGCAGTCACGTAATGGGAAGTAGCACTGGTATTGCAGCTCCTATTATAGTAAGTAAAATTATAGCAATGTTTCAGCTGACAGCATTATGTGACAGCGAGCACCATCATCATCACCAGAATGACAAGATTCAATGCGGCACAAGTGCAATGCCTTTCTAGACTACGATGAGACTACAAGAGTCTAAAACAAAGCAAAAACTAAACTGAAAAATTGCAATGATGAAACAAAATGCAGACAGTCCAGTAAGTAATGTATGGTCAACATTGATAGAAATAGTATTCTAAGTACAACGAAACAAAAATGTTTACTGTTTACGCAGAAAAGCACCTGTGACGGTAGAAAAAGCAGTTACTATTAACTTACTAAAAAAACAGCATGATTAAATGCAAAATGATAAAACTGTAAGCAAAGCAATTAGCAGAAAATAAGTTAACTGACGAACAAATGTGAGACCATTTCAAACAATTCAACACTGGTCCACTCAGGTATACTATTAGTCCGCTACAGAGCACTTGCTGCCAAGTATTTACTGGGCATACAAAAGTTAATACAGTTTGTTAGAAAAAGACACAGTTTAAAACAATTGACATTTGGTACAGAAATTGTACATACATTTTATATGGACCAATTTCACGAATTTCTGGATTGTTGAAGGATCAGATCATATCATATCATAGTTGCCTACAAGTCTTTAATAGAAATTTGTCTATCATATTTTTCAAGGTTTTTCCAGTGAAAATATTATAATGCGATGCACTGTGACTGGAGATGTACAGTGACTGATGGCACTAGTGAGTGAGTAAGTAGGGTTTAACGTCCCACCCGACACAGTATAGGTCATTTCAACGACGGCCTTTCCAGGCGGAATGCACACAAACAATAATAATGGAACAGTAAATTTAATCTTTACAGAAACACAAAACACAAAATACAAAAAACAAGCAAAACCTAAAATTGTAAGAACTCCATTATAAGCGTGCATATGTAATTAACATAATGGTAGTTCTAATAATCTTCCCTGATGGCACTAGTCTAACACTCACCATCACAGCCTTGGCATGACTGCCGGTAATGCCTGATCAGCCACCAGCCCACTGCAGCACCAATGTCATTGCCTGACATGATATACCATCGACCACTACAAACAGTACAGTACCAGGCCACAGAGAATGAAGTGGACCTTGAAAATAGAAAGACATGTCGACAGATGGTTTCAGATACAGCTGTGGAGGCAGCAGCACGAGAAAGCTGGATGAAGCAAAGCGGTCTGTGGCAGAAGGCAGAAGAGCAGAGAAACGTCGGACTGAAGTCTCGGAATAGTCTGTGTGAATTGTAGAAGCCTTGGATAACGTGAGCATAACACACTAAGGGTAACAGAGCTCATCAGGACTTCTGAGGACAAAATGTGCTGGCAATGCATGGTCGTTACGTCATCAATGATGACATGACACCTTAAGAAAAAATACCACTTTGCCGATGCAAGCTCGGTTAATCACATTATCTGGCTGCAGTGTCTTCGTGGCCACATTTAGTGGCCCTTGTTGCAGGCCAATAAACAAATGCTCTAATGCAGGTCATACAAAATGGTAATGTCACGTCAAGCATGCGGTGGGATAAATCACAAATGAAAAAATTTGGTACAACACAATACAGAAAACTGCAACAACTGCTTAACACAACAGCGACAGTATGAGTTTGGCTGCATCTAAACATAAAGCTCGAAATACCACTGCAACAAAGGTTAACATTAAGGGCTGGTTTCTCGCACTTCTGGCTAACTAACCAGTTAGCTAACCATAGTTAACTGAAGAGTTACGTTGAGACGTATTTCGGAAGACCTCCAATAAATAACCAGAGAGTTAACTGCAGTTGCTTTGTGAGGATGGCAATAACTGGACTCCGCTGATCATGTGTTTACATAGTCACAGGCAGAGTGTAACGTAAGCACAGTCCTGCTAGCTTTTGCCGTTTTGGTAAATAAATTTGTAGCAAAGAATTGCAACCAGATTGTTTTGTTGTAAAATCTTTCTTTAGCATCACAGACTTTGTAATAATCATACGAACTGGTTTTGTATATTTACAAATAACTGAGAAAAATGCATAACTGTCAAGCTAACAGCATGCTCAACTGACTGAGCACGAGAAACCAACCTTAAGCTACGCTAAGTTAGTAGCCTAAACATGAACAGGAACAAACATAGAGAAGAACCAATTATGACGGCAGAGCAGATATAACTCACTAATACAAACCACGCAGGCAGAAACACGGCAAACATGACCTACACTAAATTGCATCTTACCGGGACCTTCAGCTTTCGACTTATACACGTGGATCATCCACCAAATTAATAAACAACCCATTTCATTGCCAGTGAAAACACGCCAGTCATTGCTGTCAATTAGCACAGCACAACATCTGCTTGTATTCTGTCGAGATTCAAGCTATCATCATCATTACTATTGTTACTATGATTATTATTACGAATATCAACAAAACATGAACTTTGGTTCTGTTATTTTCAAGAAACACCATCATAACAAATGTTACAACTGTAAAATCACATAGTCAAAACAATAAATTTTTTATTACATTTGTATGGATCGATTGTTTCTTATCGTAAATAAATACATAAAATGTAGCATTTGGCAACTCTTAAATTTTTATCCTCTTTTATGTCACTTGCACAGCATACACATTAACATAAAAATACAGCTTTCTTCATTGAGTCCCGTTAGCTCTAGTTTGCTGAGTCAAATATTACACTAACAAAATGCGAGCTATAAGTGGTGCAGAAACAAAATAAGTCAAAGTGCATAGATTATTCTTACACAAAAATAAAACAATTCTATCTTACTAAAAACCTCAGGAAATGACTACATTTTCCTATTAAATTAAACTTTCAGTTTTTGACGAAAAAAATTTTAAACCAAAATACTGCATACAATTATAGTTAGCAATGCAAGCTGTAATTTATGCTCGCTGTCTAATGCTTTATCAACCACTGAATGACGTAAACATACTCGGGCTGTTTCTCGGCCAATGCAAGTCGGTCTGCATCAGGGTCCGTTGCAAGAATCACCGTACTGCCATTAGCATCGGCCGTCTGGATCGCCAGGTCCTGAAAACAGTTGTGAAAGAAAATGCTGCTCAAATAAGCAAAATTTTTCAGTCGTCAGCATATCTTCAGCTGCATAAGAGAGTTAGCGAGTGAGTAAGGTTTAACGTCTTGCCTGACACAATATAAATCATTTCAAAAACGGCCTTTCCAAGCAATGCACATAACCTGGAAAGGTCATCCCCAAAATGACCTATACTGTGTTGGGTGGGCACAAGCAACTTCACTTATAAGTGAAAAGTTTATGTACAAGCCCCATCTGATAACATGATGCTTTTTTTACTGACTTCAAGATACTTGTGCACCAACAACAGTTTGTTCACACTACAAACAACAATTTTTATTATTTCATTAAAACGCTCAAAATAAAAAAAAACAGATACTGAGCCTCAACTTTCCACTGTAGTATGTATACCAGTTTCAACTCAGATCTGTCCTAATTATAAAGATGTTACATGATGAAAGCAAATGTTACTTGAAATCACCCGACCACCCCTCCAGATAAGACCATGCCACCCAGACACCCATTTAGTTCAACTGGACTGTAGAGTACAAAACATATGAACAATAACCATAATCCTCTCTTCAGTTGTTTGACACCAATGGTAATACAGCATGAGTTAAAAAATTTTACTCCCTGACGTCTCCCAAAATTTATTTTTCTAAGTCAACAAATTTTTAATACATATTTTGCACGTTTATTCAGTGTTTGAATTCACATCAAACTACAAAGTTTCAATCATCCCTAACTTTAACAAAGCTATGCCACATTTTGGGCAATCACCCAAAAATTTTTTGTCAATGTATTCATCATAAATTTCCGCTATTTGACAACAAACTGTAAATGCAGTGTTAAAACACATAAATAACTAAGGTACTACAGCTTCAGAAACAGCTAAGAATATTCAATAAAATATAGCTTCAAAAAGTTCACATATGGTGTTCAAAATGTTCACCTCTGGTCAAAATGCATGCATTCAGATGTTTGCAAGTCTGCAGCAAGTTATCCCATGTCTGCTACAGCGCTCTTTTTAACTCTGGCATGGTCTTCAGCTTTCGATTAAGTTTGCAAAATGCTTACACGCAGTGTGAATTTAAATTTAGTGAATTTAGTGGCCAGTCATGCTTTGCGATAAGGTCAGTATAGTGGGCCTCCATGCAAAATGCAAAAATATCTGGGTGATCGCGCAAAATATGCCATAATTTTGTCAAAATCTTAGATAAGTAAAATGCACCATGGTAGTTTGGCATAAATTTCAACACAGAATATGTGTGTAAAATATCGCTCAAAAATTTTTAGTCGTTGAAAAATGAATGCTAGAAGACGTCAGGGAAGGGTGAGGGGTAAAATTATCTGACTTACACTGTATACAAGAAAGGGCATAACATCAATACAGATTTCTGCTGACTCACCAAGGCACTTTTTCCTTCTTCAGGATTTGGATAGACCACTGTCGGAAACTCAGGATCAGGGTACAACTGAAACAGACAAAGATCAACAGTTTTACATGTAGCGGTCAGTTTACTGGCTGTGACTCAAATGCATACACATCCAGGCATGCAGCTAGTAATGGCCGCAGAAGAAAAAGAAGAAGAAAATTCTGCATAGACAGCTAGGTCCTTTGCAAGGCAGCTCATCCCCTTGTGGCACTTTGAGCCTGCGAGGGTTAGATCCAATTGAGCTAGCATACAACCCAAGTCGGTCGGATGGACAGCTCTAATTAACAGCCGGCGCCTTTAACCGACTGGGTCAGTATACCAGCAGTCCTGGCCACAAGGCCCACTGTTATGCAAGACTCACTGCTTCTTCCCTGGCGATGGCCGTAACCACCACCAGTACTCATTTTACCAGCCCACAGAGGGTAGAAGGCTGAGTTGACTTAGTTGGCTTGGCTTCGTACCATGGACAGTCACCCATCCAAGTACTAACCTGGCCCAGCATAAAGTAACTTCATTGATTTGACTCAATGTGTTACCGCTATGCCACGCCAACCACACCTGGAGGCCTAAAGGGCTGAGAATTGTGGTCGAAAACTAACAGCAGGGTTGCATTTCTAGGGGATTAGGCAAGTAACTGGATAATCGAAGGCACAACTTGTTAGCCTAACAGTGCTCTGAAAATGGCCAAAAAAGCAGATATATGCTGGTGTGTTGCAGAAACTGGGCAACAGCAGTTATAAAGCCTATGATTAATTGGCAGTGCTATGTAAGTAGTTAATCTGACGAAGGTCTCAAGTACTGTAAGCTGGAATAATATAACAAAAAAAACAAACTGCAAAACACTGCGTACAGCAGCACTCCACCTTATGTAACTACTAACTAGTCATTCAGTATTTGCATTGTCAGTACTGGTGTGATGCCCATAAATGCTACTGGCCTTGGCACTGTACTTGGCATTTCTGAATTTCAAATAAATTCACCCCAATAAGACAACACATCACAGTCATCGCAGCGACAACCTGTTCCACTACGGTGATGCACGGTGCAAATCCAAACACTTTCATTGCCTCGGCAAAGAATGGATAACCAACTCCGTGCATTGGCGTGTACGTGAACTTCAGAGACGTAGACGCATTCTGATCACTGCACAGCATTGCCACCACTCTGCATAAATATCTACTTCATAACACGCAATTCTCAGCACGTTCACTAGGTAATGCATCAGTAATGCATTGTTCTGCATAGCATTCTTTACCATGCATCTAAACTGTAAACTGAAGTACCTGCCAAAATGTCTAATTGTTTTCACAATTTTTCCACTACTTATGCCAAATAATGCTGACCAGATTTAACGATATTTTAATAGATAAAACATTATCAAAGTAACTAGCCAAATGTTCGCAACACAAAAGAAGAAACGAAAGTAAAATATTCCTCACAACACATGCAAATCTCACATAGCATTAGGTTTCTTGGAACAACATTAGCAGTTAACAATAAACAGTTAATCAGTAAACAATAATTTCGATCACATTTCTGAACAGAAAAAAATCAATCTCTTCATTATAAAGCAGAAATATTGCCAACATTACCGACTGAAGCACAGCTTGTTCAGATCCTTCATGTACGCAGTGAAAATGTCGTCATACGGATCTTTAATCAGTGGAGAAGTATCCACGATGGACGTATCCCAAGACTGTGGCCAAGGCTCCAGATTTGCCTCAATCTGAGACGAGATGCCTTTGTCATGTGGTGAAATAATCTGGCAAAGCAAAAGCATTCTAGAGGGTAGAGTTCAGTATGATCAGACGTCACGTGACAGCGACTGGCCAATCACAGTAAGCCTAGTTATTTTGGACCGCTCGCATGTCTTTGCTTCGTGGCAGTCGAGCGAATAATGTTGAAGTGAATACATCAAAATACAAAAAGGGAATTTAAAGGTTTGCGTTGCTCATGGTTTTATCCTGTACCTCTCTAGCTAATTCCCAACCCCAGAGCTTAACTATAACCCACACAGTATCATTAATAATGCAAATTAAACATATAACTTTGTGTAACTGCATGAAAAAAGTTAAAATTAATGCATGCATTTATGCATTAATTAACGCATCATTATGTTGCTTAAGTTACAGGTGGATTACATCGAGATGGACAGATGGTGACTGGAACGATGACCGACGAACTTGTGGCTATTGCAAAACTGTGACAGTAGAGACGGAATGGCAAAAACATTTTTATTACTTAAATATTATACAATCATCAAATAACCGCTGTTTAACAAATACTGGAACTTCTGATTTTCAGAATTAAGTAAATTTACATATGTGCATTAATTTTTTAAATACAGTAATCCAAACTTATATTAATTTAATTGAAAACACCTAATATAATTCACTACTCTATACAATAATGTCATATAAAGAAATATAAGAAAGTAGCCAATTCTCCAACACAGTGGCTCTTAACTAGTAATTAAACATAATAAAATGAACAACAACCGTGCACGACATTACTTAAATCTGAAGATTGGTACATTATCAGAAAAGAAGAAGAAGAACACTTTAATCAACACACCTGAGCACCATTTGCATAATATACCTGTACACAACACAAGTCATAAACATTAACCAAGAAATAAGCATTTATTTCCAATTACATGTAACAGATGTTACATAATGTAACTCAAGTTACAACTGCAATTAGTTCACTTCAGTAAATCGCAGCCGACAGTAAGTAACAGATGTCGCCAACAATTACTTGGATGATAAAAAATGTCAATAATCTACATATCGAGAAGTTTTCTACTTCAAATGTAAATCAGTAATAATCAGAGTATTACGGACAATGTTCACAGTTTTTACTATACCGATTAACTAGCTACCTAACTTGCACCAAAAAAAGCTGCTTTATTGCGCAATTTATCAATCTATCAATACTGGATATTATATCCATACAATACATAATCAGCAATCAGCATTTTCTGTTACAAGACCCTTCTATCATCTTTCATGCAGTTATCGCCATATCACACTTTTACACGTCAATTACAGCAAGTAATGCAAACGCTTGTTCATTGTTCAACTTGCTACTTCTTACATCCACTGCAATCAAATAATGTATCTAATGGACAGTAGTACTAACTTTGTAGCCATTGTCTTGTTTAGGGTTATGTGAAGCAGTTATCATGAGACCCCAGTCACAATGCTTCTGAAGTACACAGTATGCCTGAACACATTAACAACACAATTCCATTCCAGATCTGCACAGATTTTTTCCAATACATGAAACACTCTGCACAGATTTTTTCCAATACATGAAACACTCTGCTTTCTCGCACTCATTAACACTAGGACTGCAAAAATTAGCGCTCACTGCCACAACTCACTATCAAAACCTTTCTACAATTAATACAATTTTAACTACTAATCAACATCATAAACAAAGCATAATGTCTAATCAAACGAGACAGCAAGTTTGTACAATTTATCAGTCCTGCAATAAAGTCAGCATTGCTCACCACAAATGGTGTGGGTACTATTTTTGAAAAAAGATAAACTGGAATATCACATCGAAGAAAAATTGCAGCAGCCAGCTTAGCAAACCTAAAACATTGAAACAAAACATGCATTCAATTCAGACCACATACACACAGATACTGTATCTATTAATTATTTTAATATTATGTGTAAAAACAACCAACAATCATTGAAATAATACGCTATGCAAGTATACTGCAAATGGAGACTCTGTTTTGTCATCGAATTGTTAATAGATCTAATTTCACCAGTGCTACAAATCCAACTCCAAGCCCAATATCACCAAAAAGAAGAAAAGTGAAACAACTTGCCATACACATGCAAAAGCCAGTTTGTCTCAGAATAAACAACTGATGTATTCACAAAATGATTCTAACCTACATATTGTTTTTATTACCTAGGCCACTTTGAAAATTCCTAACTGACTGATTATGATAAATTATAACTTATATTGTAATTCAAATAAATAAAAAATGAAAACAAATGACCAGCAGTACCGAAGACTGTTATGCCTTGCATCATGACCAATAGCAACTCCATGCTCTTTGACTGTTGGCGTCCTGTTCAGCATATACTTTGCAAAACCCTACAAAACCAGACTTAAAGACCAATTCGCATCATTTTACATAACTGTTATAAAGCGTTAATTGGCTTCATCAAATGTTAATTTGTCAATATTTATTAACCTTCCTGAACATTGCTAGTATTGTCTTTATATGGTAAAAAAAACTCTCAAGTGGACAACTGTGACGGAACTGTGACATCACTTGTGGTATTAGCGTCAACATAGCACTCGGGAGAATTTGACGCTAGTGGCGTCACTGGAGCATGGTAGCGGACAAAGAGACTTCGCTTGCATTTCGAGATGTCACTGTTATACCAGAAGTAGGCCGACTGTATGCCCTTTCTGTTGCACTAATCGCCAGCAGATTCCGACTTCTGGTTCCGGAATGCAAATGAATTCTCCTTGCTGAGCGCACGCTGTAGTTATGCTACCACGACATGCTAGTCTTGCACGCTGCAGTACATGATGTAAATAAAGCCTAGTAGGTGACGTTGCCATTCGATTCGCAAAACATTATTTTTATTAAAATCAATGTAAAGCATTGAGGTTTTTATTTCAACTGATCAGCATATTATTAATTAGCATTACATTCTACACTTATTTATAAAATATCGTTTTATCATGCGACTTGGCCTTTAAGCTGCTGGCAAAATATGTCAAAAATTACAAAAATATACTCTTATTGCTACTATAATTACTGTTGGTATTTGTTTAACGTGCCTACTTTTCCAGAGTTACTTAGGTTATGCCGAATTTGCCTCAGGCTTATTACATCTTGTCACCCAGCTGTGATAGACAAAAAATACATTACTGACTATAAACAGACTATGAAATCTGCAACATGCTATGTCTTGTGTGGTATAACTATCAATAATCATGACTTTCAACTCACTTCACATGCCAATAAACTCTAAGATGGGATTCTACAACGTATTTCTATTACACCTATAAGTCAAATACAAAACGCTACAATAAAAACAATAATTTAATATCTACTGACTGATACCTGTGTAGTCTGAATTAATGTTAGATCATTCATCTTAGCATATCCAGCTCCCATAGCAGCACGCAATCCTGTCCAATTGCATGCACCAAACAAGCTGGTTAAAGGTCCATGGACACCTAAGTTAACATATATACTTTATCCATTTTCTTAAAACAGCATAATTTTCTGATAATGTTATTAATAATATTGGTGACCAGCATTTTGTCAATGTAAAGAAATTTACATTTGGAATCGATGATCTACGAAAATGTCATAGAAAACAAATCGCCATGTTGACAGGCTGATGACATCACTGGTTGTACTCATCATCAACGTAAATACACATAAATAACATAAGCATTATAAAACTGACATTTACATTTTCTACTTATGTGCTGATGCAACTGTCATGTAACACAGTATTTTTGTCGTTAAGAATATTAAAATAAATTGGTATACACTGCCTGTGTTCAACTGCTGATGTCACTTCCGGCCACTTGCCAAGATTAAGATTTTTCAGCATAATGTAATGTAATGCCATTTTTTGTTATATTCAAACATTAATTTCATACATTTAAGCTTACATTAACATATTATATATGCAAGGTGAAATGTCCAATTGAGGTCTACATAAATTTCACAAGTGAATTTGACCTTAAAGGCATAATATTCTGATGCAAAAATATAGATTGCAAAAATTATTTTTTTCTAAGTTAAGTAACAGATACAATCTCATTGCATGACAAGTTAAGCTGCTCAGAACTATACTAATTTTCCCACAATGCATTTATCCTATGCACATGCACAGCAATTTGTAGATAATATAGCCTAGCTGTAACATACATCTGCTAAAATACTCTGACAAAAATTACCTGAAAGAAAGTAACATATCAAAAGCAAAATGGATAACATACCAGCTGTACCAAACTCCATGCGTCTACACAGAATGTCTTTAAGCTGCATGACATCATTTGCCTTGAGTAAAACTTCTATTTCAGCACGTGTACTTTCATTCTAAAATGAAAAATTATCTATGTCTATGTAAATGTACTGTAGTTCAGGACTATAATTTTCCTGTCTGGCTTGGAAATCCTGCAATGGCTCTCCTTTCCTCCATTTTGCTCTGAGCATTTGGGGTGGTGTGGCTGCACTGCTCATGTGACTGGTCTGCTGATGAGTTGGGCTGCGTGCCAAGTGATATCGCTGAGGGAACTGGAATTCTTTGGTGATCCCCACAGTACTTGCTTGGTCAGGGCAATGTGACCTGACTGGCGATGTAGTCATGTGAGCAGGAAATAGTTACTCTTTGCTATTCCTGCCATGACTTTTAGCAGTTGGGGTTTAACAGGGTCTTACATAAAAGCAGCATCATCATCATCATCACTACGAACTGATTAGCCTGGTATAAGTGTGTATAAGTGTGGAATGTCATGTAACTGGAACCACCAAAGCTGCAGTCAACATATGCCATTGTTATGCAAATCTTGCAGGTGAGATTATAAGCACTAAGCTACAAAAAATCACTTACCTTGTGAGACTTAATCTGCTCAAGACCATGAATCTTGTGAGACGAATCAGAAGAGTTACGTATGCTATTAGATGAGAAAAACATCCCCATGCAAGTAGTAATAACTAAGAAGTGTATATTCACACCTTTCTAAATGATGACTGCTCTGTGAGTAAAAATCACATGTTCCTAGTTACTTATCAAAGCACAAAATACCAATATCCTCTACCTCAATCAAACAATCAAGTACTTTGCATACCTTGTCCCAGTCGAGCCACTCCGTAACTTTTTGAGAAACTTCTGAGCCTGCAACAGCTGCTGACATTTTTGGTTCAAATGCAAAATAAACGGCAAACACAAATACAGAAAAAATGCAATATATGCACAGCAAATGTGAACAGCAAAAAGCTTATCAATCCATCTGAACTTTGGACTGACGCTTTCAACAACCTAAACACCGGAAGTACACTCTCGACAACCAGTGATCAAAAGTCGATCAAAATCATAAACCGTTTATGGTGTCGTGCGAGTTGCGACTTGTGCCGCTCGTGCGAAGATCAAAGTCTCTGCCTGTCTGTCCAACTGTCAGTAATACAAGTTATTTTGTTATTACGCAACTAGGCAGACGTCGCATTACGTATCCCATTATGGCATCTGTGCTTTGGCCATGATTTGCACTGGAAAACAAGGGATAACGAACTAAAATGTTTTATTGACAGTAAGTTGGCGACAGTGGCGGTTTTAGACCCGGGGTGGGGGCACAAGCTTCCCAGTGTTGTTCTACTCGCCCCCGCAGTTTCGTGGCCACCCATGATTTCTTCCAGAGATAGGCTAACACGAATATCTGATTTCTTTCCGTTTTCAAATTGTAGAAAAGTGGGCAAATGTGAGGCTTCCACTGAACGTCCAAAAATCAAAAGTGCTTCAACGGGGGCTCTTCCCCCACACCCGTTATAGGCTCGCGCTACCGCGCTCGCCTTCGGGCCGTGCCCCCTCCACAGTTGTTGCGCGCTAGAACCGCCACTGTTTATTGGAAACTGAATGGAAACAAGGGTTATGAAAAAAATATTTTTTTAAAATCTAGAAACAGATGGTTATTGGAAAAATAGAGACTCGAGATGTATAAGTAAAAAGCAGGAAACAGATGAGCGTTTTGATATTTATCGTTAGTCCTCCATGCAGGCCTAACGATGAATAAAAAGCCCAGCTGTAGCTAGGATAGCCGACCACACTGGTTGTCAGTGACCCTCAAGGTCATCCAAAGTCGATGATTCTCATTTCATCCGAAAGAACGTATGCCACTTTCTATTGGCCATATCTCAACGTTTCCGTCGAAAAACGCACATTTTTCTTGTCCCCTCCGTTTATTCAACTCCGAATTTAAAAATGTTCCTCTTGCAATAAATCGCTGAAATTTTGCATGCCTGGATTTAACACACACAATAGGCCTAGCTGATTATTCGTGTAAAAAAATTTCCTCAAGACCTATACCCGTTAGCCAGGGTAGGCCTACATCCGTTACAGACGACATACAGCTAGACAGACGGACGACAGACGACAACAGTACTACAAGCTCCACTGTTACTTAAGTTACTAAAATCACAAACAAGAAGCCCAGCTGTCGCTATGGTGCGTCGGCCATAGGCCTACCGTCTTTATCCAAAAGCCTGCGTCTGACTTCCAATCGCAGAAAATAGGTTAAGCTAGCCTACATGTATTTCCCTTAGTGACGCTGCAATATCGAACGCTACAGTTGACGATATGGTAGGCCTAATTCGGCGCGCGTAAGTAATTGGTAGCAGGCAGTAACTTTTCATTCAAAATTGTTGCCAAACCACACGCATATGCATGGTTAGTGGTGACAAATGACAGCTTATAACTCATCATCGCCCTATCGCCGACCTCTTACGACGTAGTTTGACCACAATACAATACATTACAGACAGATGACGACACATCACGCCAGACAGACTCGACCTAACGGTCAGCTAAAAATGAAATTTAAAAAGTTGTGAAGAAGTCTAGATATCCTATAGTTGAAAAAATTTTTTTAAAATCCAGTTCAATGTTTTTGGCTTGCTCCAGTCCAATCATTCATTGCTCTGTAGTGCTGCGGATAACGATGTGATTATGTGAAACCCATTACTCTACAATGTGTCTAAAAATCGGCCCACTTTGTCACTGTCCATACTCCAAAGCTTCACTCTGCCAAATATTTAACCCATTGTCCAAATAAAATTACTGGCACATTCTGTGGAAAATTTGCAATAACGTTGTATGTCCCGTCACAACAGGCATCAACCAATGAACGAAGTGCATGACAACGCAAGTTTCGACTAATGCAATTCTATTAATACAATCACTTGGCATATATTAAATTACACTGTCGAAACGAAAATATGTACAAATTTGCATTTTAAATAAAAAAATAAATATACCACACTGGCATCAGATTTTATGCAATTTTTCACACAAAAATCTACGTGTACAGCGTGTCTGTAACAGTGCAGTGACGACGACGACCAGTGGCGGTTTTAGGCCCGAGCCGGGGGGGGGCTCTGGCCCCAGTTTCGTGGCCGCTCATGATTTTTTGCAAAGATAGCACAAATATCTGATTTTTTTGCATTTCCAAACTTTAGAAAAATGGGCAAATTTGCGGCCTCCATTAAACGTCCAAAAACCAAAAGTGCTTCAGCTCCCTGACCAGGGGTTCTGCCCCTGAACCCCGCTGGGGGCTCTGCTCCTAGACCCCCGTTATAGGCTCGCGCTACCGCGCTCGACATGGGGCCGTGCCCCCCTCAGATGTTGCGGGCTAGAACCGCCACTGGTGACAACTAGATGTAGCACTAAATTATGGTACAAACAGATATTCAACTAGAAATTTGGGGCAAAGCCCAACGTGAGTCCGCCCGGCGCCCTAAGTCCGATTGGGGGAAATTAGAGGGGAAGGGTAAAATTTTCCCGGCATCAAAGTCACGTGGCCCGAACTCAAATGCATTGGCATACGCCGAACGCGCATTGTCGACTTAGGGTAGGTCAACATAAGCGCCTATAACTTTGTTCGTAGTGGACCGAATTTCACAAAATTTTTTCTGTTCAACGCGGAAAGGATCGCTCTCGTCAACGCCGTTTAGATTTTGTCACTATCTTCATCGATTCCAGAGATATTTGCGCTCAAAGTCGAAAGTTGTCGTAAAACGTACTAAATTTTTGACGTTTTTTGCCCTCCCAAATTTTAAGGGGGGCGTTGCCCCCAAAAGTTGTACGTGCGTTATCACTCCGACCTAGAGCCGCGTCAAGTGCCAAAGTTTCGTCGGGCTACACCCCCTAACTCCGAAGTTATAAGCGCTCCTTTATTGCATTTTAAGCCAATTTTTGACCCCCTTTGAAAAAAATTTTAAGGGGGGCCCCCGTCCCTGGTGGGGGGTGCGCTAGTAAGACTTGGTGATTCTCTAGCGCGTGTAAAAATTTGGGGGCGCAGCACCCTCTAGGGGCCGAAATATGGTCTTCCGAAAAATGCGCTTTAGGGG